>Ga0209212_1002997_pt1 | contig 22976 bp, 23 predicted proteins | sample RifGroC2_FD_183996 | JGI IMG/M metagenome (GOLD analysis project Ga0209212, IMG submission 183996) | Groundwater microbial communities from Rifle, Colorado, USA - Groundwater C2 (SPAdes) (version 2) | ecosystem: Environmental > Aquatic > Deep subsurface > Groundwater | place: Rifle, Colorado... | reverse complement strand
AAGGATTGGCGGCTATGTTTGGCAATAGCGTTGAGGTACATCAACCGGACTACGCTGCATAGCCGCATGGATGCGCATGAAAAACCAACCTATAGGACCCAGGCATGTACCTAGAACATTTCGGACTCGACGAACCGCCGTTCAGGATTACGCCCGTGACGGTATTCTTCTTTTCCGGCGCCAATCGCGGCGAAATCCTTGACGCGCTGATCTATTCGCTGAGCGAAGCCGAAGGCATCATCAAGGTCAGCGGCGAAGTCGGCAGCGGCAAAACCATGCTGTGCCGCATGCTGCTCGACCGGCTGCCCAAGCATGTCGAAACCATTTATCTCGCCAACCCGAGCCTGTCGCGCGAAGAAATGCTGTATGCGATTGCCGACGCGCTCGGCCTGAGCATCGACGGCAAGCGCGTCGGCATCATCATGCACAGCATCCAGAACAAGCTCGAAGAAAAGGCTCGCGAAGGCAAGCGCATCGTCGTGCTGGTGGATGAAGCGCACGCCATGCCGCTGGATACGCTGGAAGAATTACGCCTGCTCTACAACTTGCAGGTCGGCAATGCCAAACTGCTGCAAATCATCCTGTTCGGGCAGCCTGAGCTGAACGCCAAGCTGGATCAACCGAACATGCGCCAGCTCAAGGATCGCATCGTCCATCATTTCCAGATGCAGCCGCTGTCGCGCAATACCCTCGAAAATTATCTGATGTTCAGGATGCGCGCGGCAGGCTACCACGGCCCGGACATTTTTTCGCCGAGCGCCATCAAGCTCATCGCCGATGCGTCCAACGGCTTGATGCGCCGCATCAACATCCTCGCGGACAAATCGCTGCTGGCCGCCTTCGTGGAGGACACCCACAATATCGAGGCGCGGCATGTGCAGGCGGCAATGCGCGACAGCGAAATCCTGCCCGCCCGTTCCTTGCCCGGCAAAAAATGGCTGGCAGGCGGCGCAGTTGCCGCGCTGCTTTTGGCCGGGCTGGTTGTCTGGTGGGCACTGGATAAACCGCAGCCCCCGCTTCAGCAAGCCCAAAACGTAACGCCGCCTGCCACCGCAGCCACGGCATTGCCAACCGATGCGTCTCCAGCAATCCCCACCCTGCCGGAAAACGCGCCAGCACCAACAACCCGCACGAAAACCGGCCAGGCAATCGTTGCCGCCGGCTCCCCGCCAGAACCTACAGCAGCCACGGCGACGCCAAGTGGCAAGTCAAGCCTGTTTGAGCAGCGCCTCGCGGCAGGCAAACAATTGCTCGAGCAGGCCACTTCGGCAGGCTCGGGGCAGGAAAAAACCGTTGCCAGCATCCAATTGTTCTACAGCGAAGAGATCAGGCGGGAACGCATCGAAGGCTTCCTGAGACGCGCAAAAGGATTGGGCAAGCTCTCCGAAATTTATCTGTTGCCGGCCAAATTTGACGGCAAGGACGGGCTGCGCGTACTCTACGGCGCGTACCCGTCGATTGATGCGGCACGCGCCGCTATCGATGAATTGCCGCCACGCTATCAGGAGGGTTTCGCCGTATCCGTTTATACCTTTTAGCTCACTGCTGTCCAAAACGTTTTCTGGACAGCAGTGGGGACAAATACAAGGTATATTGAGCCAAACTCACAAAGCTGCCAGGCTTCGTGCCGATAAGAGATAGGGAGAAAAAGAATGCGCTCACGCAACCTGCTTTATCTCTGCGCAGTCAGCGTAATTCTCGCCGGTTGCAACACCCAACCGATTCAGCCGTCGAATAAGCATATCCAGCAACCGCCAAACCCACCCTCCGTCGCGACTGGCATCCCCCAGACTATCAAACGCAGCATCGTTCTCCCTCCGCCCAAGCCGGCAACCAGGACAGAAACCTACAGCGTCGTCGTCACCCATGTTCCCGCGCAGGAAATCCTGTTCGCCCTGGCGCGCGACGCAAAAATCAATCTGGACATCCACCCCGGTATTCAAGGGGCTGTCACGCTGAACGCGCTCAACCAGACCCTGCCGCAAATCCTCACGCGCATCGCCAGGCAGGTGGACATGCGCTATGAGCTGGACAACGGCAATCTGATCGTGATGCCGGATACGCCCTACCTGCATAGCTACAAAATCGACTATGTGAACATGACGCGCGACTCGACCGCCTCCATTACCAACTCCACGAAAATGGAGGGGGCGGCCATCGGCGGCAGCGCCTCTTCCGGCGGCGCGGGCAATGACTCTTCAATTTCGATCAAAAACTCATCCAAGAACAATTTTTGGGAAACACTGGTCAAAAACATCAAGGATATTCTGCATGAAACCGACAAAATTCTGCCCGAAGGATCGAGCGAAACCATCGTGCAGCAAGCCAACACCGCGAGCAGCACCGGTATCGGCGCACAAACAACCGGCAAAAAAACGACGGCCAAAAATACGCTCGAGAACAGCCCCAACCCGGTAAGCGTAGAAGAGGGCGGAACAACGGTCACGCGGCGCAACACTTTCCGCGAGGCGGCTTCTGTCATCGCGAATCCGGAAGTCGGGATCATCATTGTCAGAGCCACAGGCAAGCAACATGAAAAGATCCAGGAATTCATCGACAAGGTCATGACCAGCGCGCGCCGCCAGGTGCTGATCGAGGCGACCATCGTGGAGGTTCGCCTGAACGACAATTACAAACAGGGCATCAACTGGTCGCTGTTGCAGCGCAACGGTACCGGTTTTCAATTGCGCCAGGCCGCGACAGCTGGGTTGCCCAGCGCCAATGCCGCAAACCTGTTCACCCTCGATTACCTGAACCCCACCTCCAGACTGGGCAACCTGGCCGCATCGGTCTCCCTGCTGGAATCGTTCGGCACGGTAAGAGTGTTATCCAGCCCGAAGATCAGCGTGATGAACAACCAGACTGCCATGTTGCGCGTGGTCGATAACCTGGTGTACTTCAACGTCAAATCCGAGACCACGGCTTGCTCCCCGGCGCCCTGCACCCCGATCACCAACTACACCGCCACCGCCAACACCATCCCCGTCGGCTTTACCATGAGCGTCACCCCGCAAATCAATGACAGTGACACGGTTCTGCTGAATCTGCGCCCCTCCATAACCAGGCTGCTGATACCGGCGCAAGACCCCACGCCGGGTCTGGCAATCACCAACCTGATACCGCAAGTTTCGATTCGCGAGATGGAATCGGTTCTGAAAATCGAAAATAACCAGATCGCGGTGCTGGGCGGTTTGATGCAGGACGAAGCCAACAATCTTACCGACGCAGTTCCCGGCGCATCCGGAATCCCGCTCGCCGGCGAACTGTTCAAGCATCGCAACGACACCACGACCAAAACCGAGCTGGTGATTTTCCTGCGCCCGGTCGTCATCAAAGACGCCAGCATCGACGGCGATTTCAGCGCCTATCGCGACATGCTGCCTGACCAGACCTTCTTCAAATCGGATCAGACTTTCTTCAAAGAACCGGTTGCCGGAAAGCCTTGATATGAGCCTGCTCCTGGATGCACGCAAGAAATCGCAACAAGCGCAATCCGCACAGCAGGGCGACCCTGCCTCCCGGACTTCAGAATCCGGCCTACCGGATCACCTGCCGGGAACCAGAGATCAGGCGCGCAGCACCGGACAAAACCTGTTCGCCGCAAAATCCCTGCCCCAATTTGCCGGCTACACGCTGCCCAACCGCAATTTTCTGTACGCCCTGGGCGGCACGATCCTACTGCTTTCGGCTGATGCCGTTTATTCCTGGTCTCTCGATTCCGCGAGCAATGCCACGCCGCTGCGCCCTGTCGGTGCGCAGCCTGCCAGGCAATTTGCGGCTCCGGACAATTCTGCTGCCGCGCCGCCCGCACCGCAAAACGCCCCGGTGTCCGGAATCGCCCTAATGCCAGGCATCGCTCTGGTAGCGGGAATCACCGGGCAGGGTATCGCAGGCGCGATCCAGGAACACCGGCCGATTGCCACAGCTCCCGTGGCAATCACTCCCAACAACCGTGCGCCGGCATCTCCGGATAACAACCCCATACACATAAAACGACAAAAAACCGGGCCGGTCGATCCGTTGCTCATGGACGCCTATCTCGCTTATCGCGACGGCAAACTGGACGAAGCCTGGCAACTGTATCTGGCAATGTTCAAGAAGGATGCGCGCCAGCCCGATGTGTTGCTCGGGCTGGCAGCCATCGCCCAGCAGCGCGGGGAAAACCGGACGGCGGCACAGTTCTTTGGCCGGGTGCTGGCGCTGGACCCGCGCAATGCCGTGGCGAATGCCGGTATGTCCGCGTTAAGCGCGGATGACGCCCACAACGAGAGCCGTTTAAAAACCCTGCTCCGCGAGCAGGGCAATTCGACCGCCCTGCATTTTGCGCTGGGTAATTTGTATGCCGGGCAATCGCGCTGGGGCGAAGCGCAACAGGCCTACTTCAACGCCTATACGCTGGAATCCGGTAATGCCGAATTTGCCTTTAACCTCGCGGTCAGCCTCGACCACCTCGGGCAGAAAAAACTGGCCGCGCAACATTATCGGCGCGCCATACAACTCGACCCATCGCACAGCGCGGGTTTCGATCACACGCAAATTTCACAACGCGCGCAAGAACTAACGGGCATAGCAAGGAGCCTCCCCTGATAATGAAAATTGCCCGTTCCCTCTCCTCAATCCTCTGGATGAAACAACTAGCCATTCGACTAGGCTGCAAAACACCGCAGCCAAGTCGCTGGTTATCCCGCAAGCGGGGAGAGCGAAGCGAGGGGGGCGGAGCCAGGCAAACGAATCGCTACGCGAGTTTCACTTTAACGCGTTAAATCGCCATGCCGGAAAGCTAAAGGCCGGAAACCCAGGGAATGGAAATCTAAAAAATGGATAACCCGCTCCAACAACCGCTGGGACGCACGCTGGTCAACAAAGGCGTGATCAGCAACGACCAGTTGCGCATCGCCCTGCAGGAGCAGAACAAGTCGCACCAGCCGCTCGGCCGTCTGCTGGTGCGCCTGGGTTTTTTGTCGGAAGCCACCATCCGCGACGTGCTGTCGGAAAATCTCGGCCAGGAAAGCGTCGATCTCGCTGCCGTCATCATCGACCCTGCCGCGCTGGCGCTCATCCCCAAGGATGTCGCACGGCGCTATCAATTATTGCCGCTTTCCGTGGATCAGGTTAGCCGCATCCTGACCCTGGCGGTCGCCGATCCGGAAAACATCATCGCACTGGATCAGGTGCGCGCCCTGCTCAAGAATGAATACCGGCTGATCACCCAGCTTGCCAGCGAATCCGATATTCTGCACGCGATCGATCAGTACTACGGCTTCGAGCTTTCCATCGACGGCATCCTGCATAAAATCGAGCCCGGCGAGATGGAATACCAGGCGTTGCAATCCGGCGTCAATGAATTCAGCCAGCCGGTGGTGCGCCTGATCGACGCGCTGCTCACCGAGGCGGTGCAGCACAGTGTTTCCGATATCCACTTTGAACCGGAAAGCAGCTTTCTGCGTATCCGCTACCGCGTCGACGGCGTGCTGCGCCAGGTGCGCAGCCTGCACAAAAGCTATTGGCCGGCGATGGTGGTGCGCCTGAAAGTGATGAGCAACATGAATATCGCCGAGACGCGCGCGCCGCAGGACGGACGCATTTCCCTGCGCCTGTCCGGCCGTGCGATCGATTTCCGCGTGGCATCGCACCCCACCACGCACGGCGAAAATATGGTGCTGCGCATCCTGGATCGGCAGAAAGGTATCGTGCCGCTCGACCAGATCGGCCTGGACGATGCCGCCCTCAACCTGCTCAAGACCATTATCGCCAAACCGGAAGGCATCGTGCTGATCACCGGCCCGACCGGCAGCGGCAAGACCACCACGCTGTATTCCGTGCTGAACCACATCAACACCGAATCGATCAACATCATGACCCTGGAAGACCCGGTGGAATATCCGATTGCCCTGATTCGCCAGACTTCGATCAATGAGTCCGTCAAGCTGGATTTCGCCAACGGCATCCGCTCCATGATGCGCCAGGATCCGGACGTCATCCTGGTCGGCGAGATCCGCGACCACCCGACCGCCGAAATGGCGTTTCGCGCCGCGATGACCGGCCACCAGGTCTATTCGACGCTGCACACCAATTCGGCCATCGGCGCGATCCCGCGCCTGCTCGACATCGGCATCCTGCCCGACATCATGGCCGGCAACATCATCGGCATCGTGGCGCAACGTCTGATCCGCGTGCTGTGCAGGGAATGCAAATACCCGTACCAGCCGGACGCGCCGGAACGCAAATTGCTGGGCATCGAAGCGCATCAGGACATCGCACTGTACCGCGCCGTCGGCTGCGAAACCTGCAATCACCAGGGCTATAACGGGCGCATAGCCATCATGGAACTGCTGAAGACGGATCATGACCTCGATGACCTGGTTTCACGCCGTGCCAGCACCCGGCAAATCCGCGAGGCAGCCCTGTCAAAGGGATTTCGCCCGCTGGCGATGGACGGTATCCGGCGCATCCTGCAGGGCGTTACCTCGCTTGCGGAAGTCAGCCGCGTGGTGGACTTGACCGACCGGATCGGCTGATATGCCACTGTATTCCTATCGCGCCATCAATGATCGCGGCAAAACCACCAGGGGCATCCAGGATGCCGCCAATGTGATTGACCTGGAAATACGCCTGAAGCGCGGCGGCCTGGACTTGATCGATGCCAGGGAAGACAGCGGCAAAGCCGTTTTAGGCCGCAGCAAGATCAAACGCCCCGAGCTGATCACCTTCTTTTTCAATCTCGAGCAGCTCGCCCGCGCCGGCGTACCGTTGCTGGAGAGCCTCGCCGACTTGCGCGACACCATGACCGACATGCGCTTTCGGGAAATCATCGCCAACCTGGTCGAGACGATCGAGGGCGGTAAAAAACTTTCCCAGTCCATGGCGCAACACCCCGAAGCGTTCGATAAAATCTTTGTCAGTCTCGTTCATGCAGGCGAGGAAAGCGGACGCCTGCCAGAAGTGTTTCAGCACATCACCGGGTCGCTGAAATGGCAGGATGAAATGGCCTCGCATACCAAAACCATCATGATCTATCCGGCCTTCGTCGGCTCCATCGTGCTGGCGATCACCTTCTTCCTGATGATTTACCTGGTACCGCAAATGCTCGGTTTCATCAAGGGCATGGGGCAGGAGATTCCGGTTCAGACGCGCATCTTGCTGGCCACCTCGGCCTTCTTTGTGGATTACTGGTACATGCTCATCGCCTTGCCTGTCGCCCTGCCCATTGCCCTAAAACTAATGATCGCTTCCAGCCCGGAGATGCGATTCAAATGGGACAATCTGAAGCTCAATCTCTGGGTGACCGGCCCGATCCTGCGCAAAATCATCCTGGCGCGTTTCGCCAACACTTTCGCCATGATGTACGGCTCCGGCATCAGCATCCTCGCCTGCATCGCCAATTCGCGCGATGTGGTCAACAACCTCGTGGTTGTTAAAAGTCTGGATGACGTCACCCGCGAAATCGAGTCCGGCAAGAACCTCACGCAAAGTTTCCAGCAGACCGGCATGTTTCCGCCACTGGTGATACGCATGATCAAGGTGGGCGAAGCGACCGGTTCGCTGGACAAGGCGCTGCTCAATGTCAGCTACTTTTATGACCGCGACGTGAAAGACTCGATCAAAAAAGTACAAGCCATGATCGAACCGGCCATGACCCTCATTCTCGGCGCATTGCTCGGCTGGGTGATGCTGTCGGTGCTGTCGCCGATTTACGATCTTATCGGCAAGGTGCAATTCTGATGAAACTGCTGCTATTCCTGGGTATCGGACACCTCCATGCGCAACTCATGGCAAGCGGCGAAATCGTCACGCAACGCGAATTTATCGATTCGCCGGATGGCCGGGAAAGTTTCGCCGCCTTCCTGCAAGCGCTAAAGTGCCCGGCCTATTTGCTGACCGATTTAATCGAAGAAGATTTCCGCCATGAAACTGTTCCACACCTGAGCGGGCGCAGCCGTAGCGCGCTACTGCAACGCAAATTCGAGCAGTTCTATCGCGACACGCCTTTTCGTCAGGCAATCTTGCTGCAGCGCCAAAAAACCGGACGGCGCGATGATGACACGCTGTTCTCGGCACTGACCAACCCCTCGCTCATCAAACCCTGGCTGGACATCCTGCTGGCGCAGCAAACCCCGCTCGCCGGAATTTACTCCGTGCCGCAGATCAGTGCGCCGCTGGTCAAGGATCACCCCGCCGAACATCTGCTGCTGATTTCCTGGGAAAAATCTGCCGGGTTACGCCAAACCTATTTCAGCAAGCATCGCCTGCAAATTTCCCGCCTGACGCCGGTCAATGCCGACCTGACCTTCCAGCAAGCCGTGGTCAGCGAACTCACCCGCACTTATCAATACTTGAAGAGTCTGAGCCTACTGCCGTCCGGGCAAACGCTCGATGTGCGCCTGCTGGGCCACAGCCATGACCTGATCGAACTGCAACTGGAACTGCCGAGAAGTGCGGACATGCGCTATGACTTCGTCAACCTTGCGGATCTCGCCAGACAACACCATATCGACTACCGCTTCACCGATTCTGATGCCCGCCAGATATTTCTGCACCAGCTCGCGGCCCGCCCGCCGCAAACCCATTATGCGAACGCAACCCACACGCACTACTTTACGCTGTGGCAATTAAGGCATGCGCTCAACCTGACAAGCGGCACACTGTTGTTCGGAATACTGTTGTGGGGGATGCCCAACCTGTGGCAAAGCAGCAACAATGCCGCAGAAGCCGCGTCGCTTAAAACCCTGGCGCAGCGCACCCTGGGCGAAGCGCAGAAAATCACCCTCGCCTTCCCGAACACCTACGCTCCCGCAGCCGATATGAAGGCCTGCGTATCCGGCATGCGCAAACTCGGTCGATATGATGCCGCGCCAAGCGGCATTTTGCATCAGCTCAGTTCGATACTCGACCGCCACCCCAGAATTGAACTCGGCGATCTCGCCTGGCGGATGGATACAGCCGAACCGGTTGCGCCCAACACGCTTGCCGATGTCCCGGCCCAAGTCATCATTTTCAAGGGGCGCATGACCGATTTCGCGAATGACTACCGCGCCGCACTGAATTATCTGGAAAACTTCCAGCGCGATCTGGTCGCGCGGGGCTACCAGGTGGCGGTGCTGGCCAAACCGCTGGATGTCAGCCCGGGCGGCAGCATTGCCGACCAACGCGACACGCATACAGGCGCACTCGGCTTCGCCCTGAAGCTTTCCCGGAGGCCGGCTACATGAAGCTCTCCACATCTGATTTTCCGTTGATGCGTCAGGGCATTCTGGCGATTTGCGCATCGGCTCTCATCAGCGCAATCGTCCTGTACAGCAGCGGCGAATATGCCGAAAGCACGCAAAACGACCTGCGCAGCGCGCAAGCCATGCTCGACGATGCGCGCAATCGTCTGACCACGGCACATCAAGACCGGGAAAATATGGCGATCTATGCCGGCGAATATAGCGTATTAATCGGGCAAAAAATCATCGGCGACGACCAGCGCTTGGACTGGATCGAAGGCCTGGAAAAAATCCGCCAAAAGAACCTGGTGACAGATTTCCGCTACAGCATCGCGCCGCAAAAAATTTATGCTCCCAAGCCACCGATCGACAGCGGCAATTTCGACATCCACTACAGCGAAATGAAGCTGCAATTCGACCTGCTCCACGAGGCGCAGTTGCTGAATTTTTTCGATGCGCTGCGCACCGGCATCAAGGGCCGGTATCAACTGGAAGGCTGCACGCTGCAACGCACCGGCGCCGCCCTCAACGAAGGCAATAACAACCCTGCTGCCGCGACATACATCAAGGCGGAATGCGGCGGCGGCTGGATCACGCTCAAAAACCGGAATGCTCCCCCATGAAGCAGACTCTCAAGACAGGCTTCATTATGCTTTCCGTTCAGGCACGGCGCGCCGTGCGGGTGCCCGAACAAAAATTTCTCGTGCCCCTGCATCTTAAAATTGGCTTGTGCATCTTTGCATTAACAGCATCAACACTCGCCAACGCCGGAGAATTGGGGCGGTTATTTTTCACCCCAGAACAGCGCGCGCAACTCGAATACAGCCAACAGCAAAGCGGAAATACACCGGATAACACCCGCTCACTGACCGTTAACGGCATCGTGCAAAAATACGGCGGCGAACGCACGGTGTGGATCAATGGCGTGCCACAAATCGCTGGCAAGAGCGATGAACACGCGCCGGAAAATTTGCCGGTCACTGTTCCCGGCCAATCGCAACCGGCCAGGGTCAAGGTTGGGCAAAGGGTACTGATCAACCCGGCGGCGGATTCAAAACCCTAGAATGCCATGAGCGCACCGCAACATCGCCCTGCAACAACAAAACAGCGCGGCGCCGCACTGCTGGTGATGCTGGTGATTGTGGTGATGGGGATTGCCGCCGCACTGATCAACTCGCTCAGCACGACTGTGCTGAAAACCGCGCGCCAGGAAACCACTGCCGCCGCGCTGGCGCAGGCCAAGGATGCGCTGATCGGTTATGCCATCACTTATGGCGACACCCACACTGCTCCTCCCCAAGCACACGGTTATTTGCCCTGCCCTGATACGGTTAACGATGGCTCGGCAAATACCAATCAAAGCAATACACAATGTGCCGTCAAAAATATCCCGGTCGTTGGACGCCTGCCATGGAGGTCTCTAAAACTGCCACCGCTGCGCGACGGCCACGGTGAATGCCTGTGGTATGCCGTTTCAGGCACCTTTAAGGCAGTGGCGGGCGGCTACATAAACAACTTGATGAATTGGGATGCCGTCGGACAATTTACAATTCAAGACGCGAATGGCACCACTCTGGCTGGCGCAACCGCCTATGACCGCCCTGTCGCGGCGATATTTTCGGCAGGCGCGCCACTGGATACACAAAGCCACCCGCTCGGCAGTGTGCAGGAATGCAGTGGCAACAATAGCAATAGCGTCACTGCCTATCTCGAAGGTGATAATGCCTTTACTCCTCCCGCATCGCCGCCTGAATCACCTATTGCCCTGGTCATGGGCAGCCCAGGCAGCGCGACCAACAACGATATCGTGCTCTGGATAACGCCCGGAGATATCTTCGAACACATCAAAAAACGCAATGATTTTTCGAATCAGATCAGCAATCTTCTGGACGACAACGATTTCCGCTTGCAAGTTGAACCCGGTCATCCTGAAACCGTTGCGGTCTCGGGCATGGGTGCCAAAGGAACCGACAACATAAATTGCGGTGCTCTCACCAATACCGCAAACCGAGCATTCTGCAATAACTGGAAGGAAATGCTGCTGCTCACCCAACTGCCAGAACCATCACCTATCACCCTCGATGGAGCACCAACCGCTGCCTGCACCCGCGTGCTCATCTTCGGCGGCCAAAGAACTGCAGTGCAGGTTCGACTTACGGGCGGAGACAAGACTGATCCTGCCAACTATCTCGAAGGGGCAAATTTGACTGCCTTTGCCACACCTACCGCCACCAGCGGCAATTTCAGCGGCGCGTCAACCTTCGACGCCAATAATCCGGGCGCCGATTTGCCAAGGTGCTTACCATGAAAGATACGCCTTTAACACTTTGCCTCACTAAAGGTTTCAGCCTCGTGGAAATGGCAATGGTACTGGCTATCATCACTCTGCTGCTTGGCGGATTGCTGCCGACCTTGTCCACCAAAATGGAATCTCAACACATCAATGAAACGCGCAAACAACTGGATGAAATCCAGCAAGCATTGATTGGTTTTGCCATCATCAACGGCCGCCTGCCCTGCCCTGCCTACTCCACGGGGGAGGAAGACCCGGTTGGCGGCGGCGTCTGCAATCACCCTTACGATGGCGTTGTGCCTGCGGCAACACTAGGACTGCAAACGACTGACAATAATGGCTTTGCCGTTGATTCATGGGGAATTCGTATCCGCTATGCAGTTACCTCATGGAGCAAAACGACATCCCCGCTTTTTAGCAACGTCTTTACCACGTCGAACGGAATAAGCACCGTCGGAATTTCAAATCTCTCGCCCAATTTGCTGGTGTGCTCAAGTTCCATTGCCAGCGGCTTTAGCGGATCAGGTTGCGGAGCCAATAACGCTCTCACTTCCAGCCCAGGTGTCCCCGTAGTAATTTACTCCACCGGAAAAAATGGGGGGGTCGGCGGAGCAGGTCTCGATGAACAAGCCAACACCGACGGCAACCGGGTATTTGTCAGCCATACACCAACACCCGACTTCGACGACTTAGTTGTCTGGCTTTCGCCAAACATCCTCTACAACCGCATGGTGATGGCAGGCAAGCTGCCTTAAGCTCTGCGCCAAGACGTTCCCTGCGGCGTGTCCTCCAGCACGATTCCCGCTTCCAGCAACTCCTTGCGGATACGGTCGGCCTCGGCGAAGTCCCTGACCTTCTTGGCCGCGGCACGCGCCTCGATCTGCGCATTGATCGCCGCATCGTCCAGCCCGCTCTCGCCTACGCCGCCTTGCAGGAACGCCTGCGGGTCGCGCTGCAGCAGGCCGAGCAAGGCTCCCAAAGCCTTGAGCTGCTCGGCAGCCTCCGCGGATTGACTGCGATTCACTTCGTTGGCGAGGTCGAACAGCACCGCCACCGCCTCCGGCGTGTTGAAGTCGTCGTCCATCGCGGCTTTGAAACGCCGGGCATAAGGTTCGCTCCAATCCACTGGTTGCACAGTTGTTGGTGTTCCTTTGAGCGCCGTATACAGCCGCGTCAGCGCACCCTTGGCATCGTCCAGATGCGCGTCGGAATAATTCAGCGGGCTGCGGTAATGCGCGCGCAGGATGAAGAAGCGCACCACCTCGGCGTCGTATTTTTTCAGCACTTCGCGGATGGTGAAGAAATTGCCCAGCGACTTGGACATCTTTTCCTCGTCCACGCGCACGAAGCCGTTGTGCATCCAGTAATTTACAAACTGGCACTTATGAGCGCCTTCGCTCTGCGCAATCTCGTTCTCGTGATGCGGAAACTGCAAGTCCGCGCCGCCGCCGTGGATGTCGAAATGCTTGCCGAGCAGCTTGGAACCCATGGCCGAGCATTCGATGTGCCAGCCGGGGCGTCCCTTGCCCCACGGCGAGTCCCACTTCACCTCGTCCGCTTCACCGTCTTTGGCGTGTTTCCACAGCACGAAATCAAGCGGATCATTTTTACTGCCCGTCACTTCGACACGCTCACCGGCGCGCAGGTCTTCCAGCGATTTGCCGGAGAGCTTGCCGTAGCCGTCAAATTTGCGCACCGCGTAATTCACATCGCCATCGGCCGCCCGGTAGGCCAGCCCGTTATTTTCCAGCGCGGCAATCATCTCCAGCATTTCCGCCACATATTGTGTGGCGCGCGGCTCATGGTCGGGATGCTGCACGCCGAGCGCATCGGCATCTTCGTGCATCGCGTCGATGAAGCGTTGCGTGAGCTGATGGATGGATTCCTTGTTTTCTGCTGCGCGCTTGATGATCTTGTCGTCGATGTCGGTGATGTTGCGCACGTAGGTCACGTCGTAACCGGAGGCCTTCAGCCAGCGATACACCATGTCGAACACCACCAGCACCCGCGCATGGCCGAGGTGGCAATAGTCGTACACCGTCATGCCGCACACGTACATGCTGGCTTTGTTCGCTTCAATGGGTTTGAAATCCTGCTTGTCGCGGGCGAGAGTATTGTAGATTTTTAACATAAGGCGTTACCTATGCCGTCATTCCCGCGCAGGCGGGAATCCAGCGGTTTTATCAAACATGCAGTTCTGTTTTGCCTCCGCTTTGCGGAGTGATTCATTTTCTGACTGAATTCCCGCCTGCGCGGGATAACCAGCGACTTGCCCGCTTGCGGGCCTAGTCGAATGGCTAGGAGTTCCATCAATGACGATCAGTTGAAAGTCATCGGCTTGTTGTCGTTAAGGTTGAGCCAGCCTTTGACGATACGATAAATAACCCAGCAGAAGTTGGCGAACAAAATCGCGAAACCGATCAGAATGACGGTGGTCGCCGCGCCGATCGCCGCCCACAGCAAACCGAACCAGAAGGTGCGTATCTGCCAGCGAAAATGACTCTCCAGCCAAGTGCCGGCGACATCGTCTTTTTTAACGTAATTGATGATGATGCCGACGATGGCGGTGATGCCGGTGAAGTAAGAGAGCGCATACAGGATATACACGACCTGAGTGAGGCTTCTCAATGATTTCATTTGCGCCTCACCTGGCACGACAATTTCTTCACTCATGATTGCCCCTTGGACCAGGAATCCTTCAGCGTCACGGTGCGGTTGAACACCAGCTTGCCGCCCGGCTGGTGCTCGCGGCGGTCGGTGCAGAAATAGCCAAGACGCTCGAACTGGTAGCGTGTTTCCGGTGCGGCATCGCGGACGGCGGCTTCGACCCAGCCTTGCTTCACGGTCAATGAATCGGGATTGAGGTAGGTGCAGAAGTCGATATTTTTGTCGGCGTCCGGTTCGGGTACGGTGAACAGGCGATCGTACAGGCGAATCTCGGCGGGCAGCGCATGCTCGCGCGACAGGAAATGAATCACGCCCTTCACCTTGCGCCCTTCCGGGTTCTTGCCCAGCGTGTCATGGTCGATGCTGCAACGCAGTTCGACAATCTCGCCTGCCGCGTCCCTCACCGCTTCGTCGCAGCGCATCACATAGCTGTGGCGCAGGCGCACTTCGCCGCCGAGGGTGAGGCGCTTCCAGCCTGCGGGCGGCACTTCGGCAAAGTCGTCTGCCTCGATGAACAGCTCCTTGCCGAACGGCACGATGCGTTTGCCTAATTCTGGTTGATTGGGGTGAAAATCCGCTTCACGCGCCTGTGCGCCATCGGCATTGGTGATGGTGACTTTGAGCGGATTGACGATCGCCATCACGCGCGGCACGCGCAACTCGAGGTCTTCGCGGATCGCGCCTTCCATGATCGCAATATCCACGCTGTTCTCACTCTTGGACACGCCGATGCGCTTGGCGAATTCGCGGATGCCTTCCGGCGTGTAGCCGCGCCGCCGCATGCCGCTGATTGTGGGCATGCGCGGGTCGTCCCAGCCGCTCACGTGTTTTTCATTCACCAGTTGCAGCAGCTTGCGCTTGCTGGTGATGGTGTAGTGCAGTTCCAGCCGCGAGAATTCGTATTGGTGCGGATGACATTTAACGCTCACGTGGTCCAGCACCCAGTCATACAGCGGACGGTGATCCTCGAACTCCAGCGTGCAGATGGAATGCGTGATGCCCTCCAGCGCGTCGGAGATGCAGTGCGTGTAGTCGTACATCGGGTAGATGCACCACTTGTCGCCGGTGCGGATGTGGTGCGCGCGGCGGATGCGGTAGATGGCCGGGTCGCGCAGGTTCATGTTGGGCGAGGCCATGTCGATTTTGGCGCGCAGCACCAGCGCGCCGTCGGCGAATTCGCCGTTCCTCATGCGCGTGAACAGGTCGAGATTCTCCGCCACCGGACGGTCGCGGTTCGGGCTGTTCGTTCCAGATTGTGTGAGCGTGCCGCGATATTCGCGCATCTGCTCCGGCGTCAGGTCGTCCACATAAGCCAGGCCTTTATCGATCAACTCGACCGCGTATTGATACAACTGCTCAAAATAATCCGAAGACCAGCGCACCTCGCCGTCCCACTGAAAACCCAGCCAGCGCACATCGTCCTGGATGGACTGCGCGTATTCCTCGCTTTCTTTTTCCGGGTTGGTATCGTCGAAGCGCAGATTGCATTTGCCCCGATAATCCTGCGCCAGCCCAAAGTTCAGGCAGATCGACTTGGCATGGCCGACATGCAGATAACCATTCGGCTCCGGCGGAAAACGCGTGACGATGCTGCGGTGCTTGCCGCTTGCCAGATCGGCATCGATGATAGTGCGGATGAAATTTGAAATGGTAGCCGGGGAAGCGGCGGCGGATGGCGTGCTGCTCATGCTGGACTCTTCTCGGTTTCTATGGGGTTATTCTGCGAGGTTAACGGTATGCGCGGCGGATTTTACCCGAAAACACGCCGGCAAAGAGCAAGCGGGATACCGTCATGCAGCTTGAGAACAGGGAAACACCGGCTTTTATTGGCAGTTTGAAATGAACATGGTACGGCGTCAGACAACAAAAACCCCGCTTGCGTATTCATGCAGGTTTGGCGGACTTGCTTGGACTACATTGGATCGGTAGTAGTCATAGCAATTTTCTATGCAGCGTGGCGCAGTTCATAATCCGCTATCAGCACATCCGCCGGCAACTTGAGGCCTTCCGACAGTCGCCGGATCATCGCCAAGGTAAGTGGGCGCGCGCGGTTCAACACTTCGGCCACGCGGCCACGGCTACCGATGTACGGCTCTAAATCCTTGCGTGTCAATCCACGCGATTCAATCGCATAGTTCAAAAAATCTATGGGATCGGGTGCTGGAATAGGGTAGTGCTGGGTTTCATATTTTTCCACCAGCATAACCAGCACTTCCAGCCTATCCGCTTCGGACGTTTTATCGTGCGCATCAAACAACGCCTCGATCTCGCGCAAAGCAGCTTTGTATTCGGCTTTGGTTCTAATCGGCTTGAGTTCCATTGCTACACCTTTCCCGCGTCCAGCGCGTCATATTCGGCATGGGTTCCGGCAAAACGGATATACATCATGCCCCGGTTGTAATGCACCGCCACGATCAAACGGTAATCGTTGCCCTTGATATTGAACACTGCGCGGTTGCTTCCCACAAAGCTGGCATTACGATGTGCCGCCTTTATGTCCGCTGGAGTTTTCCAGGCCGCCCGGCTTGCATCGGCATACCACGCGCGCAGCGGCGTTTCCGCCTGCGGGTGCTTTGCCCAAAACTCGCGCAACGTGCTGACAGCTATCACTCGCATGGCGGCACTCTATCACGCTCCCATATTGGGTGCAATACTATCACAACCATCAGCCCCGGAGTTGCCTCAGCCAGCGAGCGCGCCAACAACTAACGAAAGCGGGAGCGAACAGACTAAAGCTCGCATAAACAAATGTTTTTGACGCAAAAAAGCCCCGACTGACGGGGCTTTGCTTTTGCTGTAACTGGTGGTGATAGGTGGATTTGAACCACCGACCTCAGCGTTATGAGTGCTGCGCTCTAACCAACTGAGCTATATCACCGCGAAGAGCGCGGCATTCTCCAGATTTCACCCTACCTTGTCAATGCGCAGGAAATATCCTTCAGATCGCTTCCGGCAAAATCTTTTTGTATTCTGGCCAAATCGGCAACTGTATTGGCGTCCAGCCCGTTCAGCACGAACAGGGTCACCTTGAGTTTGCTGGCGCGTTCGCCAATCTGCGCGGAGCGCACATCCTTGGTGCGCTGCAGTTCATCGAGAAAATGCTGTGCCGCCTCTAGCGTCTTGAACACGCCAAGCGAGATGGCGTTCTGCCATGGCCCCGCATCCGGCACGACAAAATACTCATCGATGCCGCGCGCCTTGAGCTGGGCAATTTTTTGGTTCACCGCTGCTTTGTCCTTCGGCGGCGGGATATACACCCAATAGCCTATCGCGTATTCGACCTGGCGCTGGCTTAATTTATCGCCAAGCTGCAACGTGGACAAGGCAGCCGTTGCCCGCGCCAAATCGGCACCCGAGAACTCGCCCCATTCCATACATGAAACATCCGGCTTGGCCGCGAGCGTTGCAGGCGCCTCCACCGGGGCAGGCGCAGAAGCGGGCAATGCCGCGACCGGCTTGCCTTGCGGCGCGCCCAGCACGCTGATTTTTTCTTCATGCAGCGGAGGTTGCGCCTGTGCCGCTTGCTCATCAGAGGCCTGCAGTCCTCCCCACTGCATCGCCGCAAAAAAAATCACATTCCCCAACAATAAAATCCAAACCAATGTTTTCATCACGCGTTCGCTTCCTGTGCGATTAACCAAAGACCTTGCAGAACCAGATTATCCACGATGCGCAATGGCACGTTAAGGCGATTCCGCAGTACCGCTTCTGCCCCGCCGCTCAGCACGACCGGCGCGCTACTATCACCGAGCAAGGCGTGTTGTCGTTCGATCGCACCGCAACTGGCCTGCAGCGCGCCGCTATAGAGCGCATCGGCGGTATTCAGCGGAAATGGCGCATACTTTCCTTGCTCCGGTTTCAGTTGCGCTGCTCTTAACTGGGCGGTTGCGTCGCGCAAGCTGCGCTGCATCAGTTCCACGCCGGGAAAAATCAGCCCGCCGATAAATTCTCCCGTAGCCGACAGGGCGTCAACCGTAGTGGCCGTGCCGCTGTTCACCACCAGGCATGTCCCGCGCGCCAGATGCCACGCCGCGATCAAAGCCGCCCAGCGGTCGCTGCCCAGCTGGGCAGGGCTGGAATAACCGTTGCGCACGCCGCACTGCGCCTCCTGTGCGATGATAAAGCGAGGCTGCACAGACAGTCCGGTGCTGGCATCGCGAATATGCTGCGCGACTGTTTCTCCGGAAACATTGCTTGCCCAGACTTGCCGCACACCCTGCAAGCCGGCGAATTGCTGCGACAACTCGCCCGCCTGCCCGACAGGCAGGACGCCGCTGCGCAGCCAGGTTTGGCCATCCGCCTCCGAGCCGTCCGCCAGAGCCCACTTGATGCGCGTGTTGCCCGCGTCGATCAGCAATTTCATCGCAATCTTTCTGTCTCGCCGGAATTGAATTGGCGCATTCCCTGCGCGGTTTCCAGACGCAACTCGCCACGATCGCTGACTCCGCGTGCAATCCCGGTCACGATCGAGCCGTCCGCCATGCGCAATTGAACCGGCTGGTTCTGGTGGATATGGTAGCGCTCCCACTCGCCGCCGAACGCGGCAAAACCGCCCTGCGCAAATTGCCGCAGCGCCCCTGCCAGCTCCTGCAACACGGCGGCCAGCAACCGGTTGCGCGTAGGCATGTCCTGGCACACCTCATCCAGAGCACTGGCGGGCTGGTCGATCCGGCCCGCGAGATGATCCGGCAGTGAGCAATTCAGGCCGATGCCGATTACCACTGCACTCGGCCCGAGCATATCGCCCTGCGCCTCGATCAGCACACCGCCCAGCTTTCCCTGTTCAGTCAAAATATCGTTCGGCCATTTCAGCCGCACATCCTGCGCACCCAGCCCGGACAGCGCGCGCGTAATCGCCACACCCACCGCCAGGCTCAACCCGGACAGCGCATTCAGCCCGCAATCGAACCGCCACAGCAGGGAAAACGTCAGCGTGCTGCCCAGTCCGGAACGCCAGGTCCGCCCCATCCGCCCGCGTCCGGCGGTCTGCAATTCCACCGCCAGCACACTGCCGCCGAGCGCCCCCCCATTCGCGGCATCCGGCCCGGCGCGCTGCAACAGCAAGGTATTGCTGGAAGCGGCCTGCGGCAGTATCCCGATATCGAACTGCCCGGTATCCTTGCCCAGCCAGCGCAATACTTCTTCGCGTTCCAGCCGTTGCCACGGCTGCGCCAGACGATAGCCGCGACCGCGTATCCGTTGCAGCGCCACGCCCTGTTCCGCGACATCGGCCAGCGCGTTGAACACGCTGGCGCGCGACACGCGAAGCCGCCCCGCCAGCACCTCGCCGGAATGAAATTCGCCGTCCGCGAGGATATTCAGCAACTGCCAGGTTCGCGCCTGAATAATGTCTTTTGTCATTGCGGCATTCCATCATCCTGGCGCGGCTGAATGGCATCCTGACCCGGCTGGCCGGTATCCTGGCGCGGCTGGTCAACGGCCTGCGGCTGCCCATCAAGAAAGCGCAGAATTTCTTCGCGCTGTTTCAATGCGTCCTGATACCCGAGATCAATCAGCGCGCGGCAGAATTTTCCTTCGGACAAAAGATAACTGACCAGTGTCGCGCCGCTTTGATGGACCGCCCCGACCAGACGTAACAGCAGGCGTATCGTCCAGGGCAATTCTGCGGCATAGCGCGCGGCGATTTTTTCGATCGGCTGGCTGGGCGAGACGACCAGCACGTCAACATGTTTAATATCGGCTTGCGCGCACACCGATTCCGGCAATATGGCCGCCAGCTCGTTGATGCGTTGCACCCGCTCCAGGTCAACTTCCATGCTGTCGAGGAAAATGCTGTTCAGCGCATGCCCGGCAACCTGCGCCAAGGAAGGATAGTCGCTCATATCGGCGCGCGCGGGTTGGCCGGTATCGCCGTTCGCGGTAACCCCGATTACCAGGATGCGCGTCGCGCCCAGATGCAGCGCGGAACTGATCGGCGCGATCTGGCGCATCGAACCGTCGCCGAAATATTCGCGATTAATCAGGGTCGCCGGAAAAATAAAAGGCAGGGCCGACGAGGCCAGCAAATGATTGATTCCAATTTGCGCCGGGATACCGATACGCCGCGTGCGCCGCCACGGAACAATCTCGCCCACGCCCTGATAGAACGTGACCGACTGCCCCGATCCGTAGCCGGAGGCGGTGATGCTCAGCGCATGCAACAGCCCGGCATCGATGCTGTGCTGGATTTTTTCGCAAGGAAGGACTTCTTCGAGAAATTCGACCAGCGGGGAATTGTCCAGCAGGGATGTCTGCCTGAGCTTGTTGATGCCCAGGCCGCTCAGAATCAGTCCGACCAGCCACAACGCAGTGTTGTTGAACACGCCGATCGCATCGGTGCGATACACCTGGTTGGCGTGAAAATTTTTCCAGATACCATCGAGATAGCGTACCCCCTTGCGGAAATTTTGCGCATTGATCGCCAGCGTCGCGGCATTGAGCGCCCCTGCCGACGTTCCGCAAATCACCGGAAAAGGATTATGCGTGTGGCGCGGCAAAAATTCGGCGATCGCCTTGAGCACGCCGACCTGATAAGCGGCACGCGCACCGCCGCCGGTCAGTATCAGCCCTACACGCTTTTTCATTCGCGTCCTATTCGACCTCGGCTTGCACCGCTTCCAGCGCGTCTTTCAGCGTCTCTTCCGGCAGCGCATTCAGCGTTTCCGACAGCATCTCGGCGGCATCCACCGCCCCGGCAGGCAAAGCCCGTACATCGGTATTCGCCACCAGCACCGCAGCCGCGCCCACCACCTTGAGCAGGCGTGTGCGCTCGGCCATCAGCATTTCGATTTCCTTGCTCAGTAATTCAACTTCTTGCTTGTTCATCAATCATCTCCCTGGTGTGTCTTCCGGCTTGGCAACGCTACTTCAGCGCGGCTTTGTAGAATTTTTATTTATTTTTCCCGCAAACTCGCAAATACAAATTTGTGCGGCGATTATAACGCAGCAGGGCTATCGCATCCCATACTACCAAGCTCTTGGTCTTTGAAATAGAATCGAAACCGGTTCAATCAGATATTGGGGATCTACAATGCCGCGCGAAATAAAAGAATCCGACTGGAAGTTACTGAGGCAGTTGCACCCAATTGCGCTTGAGCGTTTCTCTCAGCGCATCCTGTCGGAAATCGGGAGCATCAACGCCGATGGCGCAAAGAGTTTTCATCAGCGCTATTTGGATATTTTCGAGGTTGTTGAATGCCGAGACCGGGAAATGTCGCAACTGTTTAACGATCTCCGGCGTTCAACAGCGCTAACTCAAATCGCCTTGATTCAATCCAGTGGTTTGCTGACTGAAGAAGAGTCCTCGCGCTTCAGCACAGAGACGCGCAGCTTTGTGGAAGTGATGCTTGAAGGTCGGCACGGCGAGGGCAAATAGCCGCCCATAACTTTGCCGATCTCAATCCGGTATGCCGCTTTTCGCCGGAAACGCCTTGGCGAAAGTCTGAATCACCTCGCGCACGATCTTGCGTTGCGGCGTGGGTAGCGAGAGAAACGCCTCGAAGATTTCCCGATCCTGATAGCCGATGCCGTCGTCCCAGCGGGCGCGGGCTTCCTTGATCTGCTGCTTGATCCCCAAGCCGAAGGTCAGTTCTTCCGGTGGGATGTTCAGCATCTCGGACAAGACGATGATTTTGTCGTACGGCGGGATAGATTCGCCAATCAGCCACTTCCGCACCCCGTGCAGCGTGATCGGCTTGCCGAAATAGCGCAGGTTGAAATTGCGCTCCAGCACGGCCGGCTCAGGTTTTAAGCCCGCTTTGACCATCGCATCCCGCAATCTGTCGGCGAATTGTTGCTTTACAGTTTTCATGCGGCGACGTTACCGGCATCACTGCCCGGTTACGTGATACGAAAAATAGTCACGTTATTTGTTAGACTTATAGTTACGCAAATAACGTAACTATAAGCGATGGCCAAAACCCTGCTGGAACAACTCCCCGAAATCGTCGCCAATGGCCGCAAGGAAGCCGAACGCATCCTGGAGAGCATTGAAGGCCGCCACCGCGTCAGTCTGCAAACGCGCGAATGGGTGCTGCCCGCCAAGGATAGTGCCGAACAAGACTGGATTGCCAGCAACACGCGCCAAGCTCACATCGCCACGCATGTAGGTCGGGATTTATCCCGACATGACGGCCAAGTCGGGATGAATCCCGACCTACAAAACCCAGGCAGCGCATGGGCTAACCGCCTGATCTACGGCGACAACCTGCTGGCAATGGCCGCGCTGCTGGCGGGCGACGAGCAAACGCCCAGCCTGCGCGGCAAGGTGGATTTGATCTACATCGACCCGCCGTTCGACTCCAAAGCCGACTACCGTACCAAGGTTGTGCTCCCCTCGCCCACCGGGAGAGGGGCTGGGGGTGAGGGAGCGGCAGTTGAACTAGAGCAAAAGCCCACCGTGATTGAGCAGTTTGCCTATTCCGACACATGGAGTGACGGCACGGCCTCCTATCTGGCGATGATTACCCCGCGCCTCATCCTGATGCGCGAACTGTTGAGCGACAGCGGCTCGATCTATGTGCATCTGGATTGGCATGTCGGGCATTACGTGAAGATCGTGATGGATGAAATATTTGGGAAAGAGAATTTCCGGAATGAGGTGATTTGGAGTTACTTTGGCTTCAAACGCTCTACTGCTAAAAAATTTCCCCAAAAGCATGATGTCATTTTTTCCTATACCAAGTCAGTAGTGTCCGGCAATTTTGCCAAAACGGGTAGTTAACATGTTGGTGTTGAATGGGAAATAGTATGTTTAGGGGTGTCACCGACTTGAACGTGAATATTTTGGGAAACTGGGATTTTTCTCCAGG
>Ga0209212_1002995_pt1 | contig 22993 bp, 23 predicted proteins | sample RifGroC2_FD_183996 | JGI IMG/M metagenome (GOLD analysis project Ga0209212, IMG submission 183996) | Groundwater microbial communities from Rifle, Colorado, USA - Groundwater C2 (SPAdes) (version 2) | ecosystem: Environmental > Aquatic > Deep subsurface > Groundwater | place: Rifle, Colorado... | reverse complement strand
GCGATTGAGCGCAGCGAAGCAGACGCCTATGAGATCCTTCGGTCGCTTCGCTCCTCAGGATGACACCGTTCATCCACGCACCATGGACAAAGTCGGTAGTAAAATTACTGCTTATTGTTTCTCAGGGGCTCATCACAGAATAGAGGTATCTATGCAGGCAACAGCTCGAAAAACTGAAATCCCGACTTCCGTTTGGCTCGGGATGTTGAGCATTTACATCATCTGGGGTTCCACCTACCTGGCGATCCGCTTCGCGGTCGAGACCATCCCGCCGTTCCTCATGGTGGGGGTGCGCAATTTCATCGCCGGTGTAATCCTGTATACTTTTATGCGGCTGCGCGGCACGCCGGCGCCAACCCGGGTTAACTGGCGCAGCGCGGCGGTCGTTGGTCTGCTGCTGTTGACCGGCGGGAATGGCCTGGTCTCGTGGGCCGAGAAAACCGTTCCCTCAGCTGTGACAGCGCTGCTGGTAGGCGCAGTGCCGTTATGGATGGTCCTACTCGATTGGATAAGCGGGCGTTACCGCGATAAATCCAAACGCCCATCCTGGCTGGCTTTTGCCGGCGTATTGACCGGTTTTGGCGGTATCGCGCTGCTGGTCGGGCCGGGCGAGTTGAGCGCCAACCGGGTCGATCCAATTGGCGCGGCGGCACTGCTGTTTGGCGCGCTGCTATGGGCGGGGGGTTCACTCTATTCGCGCGATGCTGCCCTGCCGGAGTCACCCCTGCTCGGCACGGGCATGGAGATGATCGCAGGCGGATTGGGGGCGATTGTGCTTGCAGGGATTACCGGGGAGTTTGGCCAGGTCAACCTGGCGGCGGTTTCGACCCGCTCGCTGCTTGGCTTTTTGTACTTGATTTTCTTCGGTTCGCTGGTCGGTTTTGCCAGCTACACCTGGCTGCTGCGGGCGGCTCCAACCACGCTGGTGTCCACCTATGCGTATGTCAACCCGGTGGTGGCCATTTTTCTTGGCGTGTTACTGGCCAACGAGACGATTACCGCGCGTATGCTGGTGGCGGCCGTGATTATTCTGGCATCCGTGGCGCTGATCACGTTTACGCGGCAACCGGCCCGCGCAAGGGTGGAGGAAATCGGCGCGGTCAGCGACTAGGGGAGCGTCGAGTCACGTGCCACGGAGAAAGATTCCTCTCCCCGAAAAAACGAGTGGGGAGAGGTAAGGCGAGGGGGGCAGGTACTCAGACAGTTTTTTCCGGCAATACCAGCCCGCCAAAACCGGCTGCGGCGATGAATGCACCCGCTAACGGCAGATAACCGCTGACCGTTGCCTGCATCAAAATACCAAGTCCAGTGAACACTGTCCAGACAGGCAGCAGCCCCACCAGCAGCCCGACGAGCAGCAAGATCAAGCTGCCGGTTGGAGTCAGGCGGTGGTTGAACACGGATGCGAACAGCGGCAGGCTGAAAAGAGCAAAGAGCAGCGGGGCGATCACGGAAAAAGATATGAACGGCAACCAGTTGAATTCGGCAGAGAGCATATTCCGAACGGCCATTTGCCGTTGGTTCAAACCATAACTGAGCAACAGCAGCACGCCGCTGAAAATGAAGGGTAAAGAGCGGTAACGCGCAGGATTGTCTTGCAAGGGGACGTCTCCTTTCCCATAGTCCAGTTTCCCGATTGTATAAACCCCACCCATAAGATTGTACTGCGGGAACAGAGCGGCGCGACCAGTGTCACGTGCCACGAAATAAGAATCAACTACGGAGGTCACGGAGAAAACCTGCGTTGAGAAAACCAGGAATCTCAACAGCTACGTTCGGTCTGACACGAAGAACGTCATTGCTGGGCGCATATCGTCCGCCATTCCGTCACTTGACACAAGAAAAAGGGTACTTGACACGCTCTTTTTTCTCTGTATAATGGCTATATATTACTTCTGATTATTTATACTAATCAGAAACAATGGAGGAATTCAGCCGTATGGACGCCAAAAAGAACCTCCCTGCCAAACAACACCAGTTAACTCTGCCGACGATTCTACAAGAAGCTGGCAGCGCAGCCAGCCAGGCCGCAGCCAAATATCGTTTCGCGGATTACCGCTCGCGGCTCTCGGCGCAGACGGTACGCCGCCAGGATGCTGATTTGGCGCTGTTTGGTGAGTTTCTCTACACCGTGCATGTCCGTGAAATCAACGACCTGACCGCCGATCCGGAAGCCTGGCGTGGAGTGACCTGGGGACTGGTGGAAGCCTTTGTAAAATGGCAGTTGAAGGAAGGGTATGCAATTGCTTCGGTCAATGTGCGCTTATCAACGCTGAAATCTTATGCCCGGCTGGCGTTTCAGGCTGGGACGCTCTCGGCAGAAGAATATGCGCTGATTCGCTCGGTACAGGGCTACTCGCGCCGTGAAAAACGCCGCATCGATGCCCGCCGGCCAACGACGCGAGTTGGTCTCAAAAAAGAAACCCCGGTTACACTTACCCCCGAACAGGCTGCTGCGCTCAAAAACCAACCGCTGGACAGTGTCCAGGGCTGCCGTGATGCGCTGCTGATGGCGCTGCTGCTCGATCACGGTCTGCGGGCTGGTGAAGTGACCGCGCTGACCATCGAATCGCTTGATTTGGCGGCTGGACTGCTTAAATTTTACCGGTCCAAGGTGGCAAAAACGCAAATCCACCGATTGAGTGCTGATTCCAGACGGGCTGCTCTAAGCTACACGAAATTTATTGCCGCTGAATCCCCTACCGCGCCGCTGATCCGTGCGGTGCGCAAAGGCGGCGACCTGCTAGGCAGGAGCGCGTTGACCACCCGTGGCATCTCTCTGCGGGTGGCGGAACTAGGAAAAGCGCTGGGCATCGCGGGACTGTCCGCGCATGACTGCCGGCATACCTGGGCGACCCAGGCTGCGCGCTCTGGCATCGATCCCTTTCGCTTACAACAGGCGGGCGGGTGGTCGTCATTGGCCATGCCGCGCCGCTATGTGGAGGACAGCGCCATCGCGAACGAGGGGATGGAGTAAGGCGCGTCACGTGTCACGCGTCAAGTGTCAAGTGTCACGGCCTCCTACCCCTGCCGGGTCAACAGACCTGCCGTAGCGCGCGTGTTCTCTTCGATAGCCAGGAAAACCATGATGGCTTCGCCAATGGCAAAATGACAGATGGCAGCCAGTCCGCCGCCGATAAGGATCACAACTGTAGACAGGATCCCGCCTAAAATGCCGCCCACGGCGGTCACTCCCTGCAGCCCAAGATCGCCGCTGAAACCTTCAAGGATTGCCCCACCCAATATGCTGCTCAGTAATATACCAACGGCTGCCAGTATGCTGACGACAGCCAAAAGGATGCCAAGGACCTTGTAAAATCCGGCGATAAAACGCAACATCCCAAATTTCTTCTTCATTCATTCCTCCCAATCGTAACATTGACCGTGATGATAAGGGCTTATCATGCAATATCCGTGCCGCTCCCCTGCCCTACTGAGTGGAAAGTGCAAATTCGACCGAAATATTCATCTACACGAAATTTAAGAATATATATGAACCACGGAGGCACGGAGAAAGCATTTTGTTTACTCGTTGAGTGGGCTGCACAGAGTGAAATTATGGGATTCAAGACTAAAACGCGAAGAACTGTTACCCATCCTCCCCCAAATCCTCGGCGATCTTGACCAAGCCGTGCGGGTGACGGATTACCACCCGCTCGCGGCCGGAACGCACCAGGCCTTGCGACTCCCACTGTGACAGGATGCGGCTGACGGTATACAGCGTGGTGCCGGTCATTTCTGCCAGGTCCTGCCGGGTGAGCGCCAGATCGATCAATACCCCCTCTTCGGTCTTGCGCCCGGTCTGTGACGCCAACCGCAGCAGGGTACGCGCCAGCCGGCGTTCCACTCGCTGCGTGGCCATCTCGCGAAAGCGGTCCTGGAACTCCTGCACGTGACCGGCCATCAACTGAATGGTATTGATCGCCAGTTTTGGCATCTGTTCGATCAGTCCCAGCAGTGCGGAACGCGGCCAGACCAGCACAGCGCATTCCTCAGCGGCTTCGGCCGTCACCGGATAGGAGTCCACCCCGGCCAGAGCGATCGCTCCAAAGACAGTGCCCGGACCGATGACGCGCAATAAAATCTGCTGCCCCTCGGTGGTCACCTGTGACAGACGCACGCGGCCGTTTTCGATCTGGTAAACCGCTTCTGCCGAGTCGCCTTGCATGAAGAACACGCCGCCGGATTGCTTGTGCACCGACCGGGCAGCGCTACGCACCCGCGCCGCCTCGGCGTCGGTCAGTCCGGCTAAAAGCGATGATTCGATGGAGGGGGTCTGTGATGGATCGGTAGTTGGGAACATGCTCTGATTCTAGCATAACCTTCTGAACTACCCGATAATTCGATGGAAATGAACATGCAACATGACCAGACCTGACGCGTGACATGCCCGGTCTTTGCTCTTCCACAAAGTAAGCCATTCCTCTGCGGCGTAGGATTAATGAAAGGAAATGGAAGAAACCCTCTCCCCCACCCTGACAGTCGATCGCCTGTTCGCAAACTGGCCGCAGACCACCGCAGTCTTTTTGCGGCGGCGTTTTGCCTGCATCGGCTGTCTGATGGCCCCTTTCGACACCCTGGAGGATGTGGCGCGCAATTACCAGGTGGATCTGGCGGAATTATTAGCTGAACTTTCCACGGCAATCGAGAGGAAAAATTACCACGGAGGCACGGAGAACACTGAGAAAAGATTGAAATAATATGATCTTTTCCCATTCTGAAATACCAGGCTCACAATCTTTGTGGGGTATGCCTTATTAATGTAGGTAAGGGCTGTTCACGTGAGCCGCCTCTACTAGAGAATCCACAAAGAATCTACAAAATCAATCCCCCACCAACACCCGGGCGGCGACGCCTCTTTCAAACGCCAGTTCGGTCTGCTCCACCTGCACAATGGTCACCGGATGCTGGGACAGCACCTTCACCCGGCGCCCGGGGAGCAGCCCATAGCCCTGTAAATGCTGCCGCTGACTTCCGTTCAGATCACCGTAGCCGGTAACCTGGACCTCGCAGCCCGGTGGAACATCTGCCAGGGTCCTTTGCTTCTTCGTGCCCTGAGCTTGTCGAAGGGTACTCACCGAAACAGCCACCTGGACCCCCTCCCCACCTCCCCCAAAATCCAAAGGGCGGATTTTAGAGGAGGAGTTTTGGACTTCGACGGGCTCAGCGGTTACGCTGTGCCGCGCACCCCACAGAAATCTATTCAGGTGAAGCCGCATTCTTTCCTCCATCGAACGCCCGCTGCAGCCAGCGCGCCAGGCGCGACTTATCGGGATTGATATTGCTCGTACCGCATTTTGGGCAGCAGGATGTGCTGCAATCTTCATGCAGCGGGCAGCGCGCGCATGAATCGCGGCCCTGCGACACCGAATACGTCAACCCGCAGGTCACGCAGGTGATCATCGCATCCTTGGCTTGCAGCGGCGCGCCCATCAACCGATCCCCCAGTTGAAGGCGCTCAACAGCCGGAACAGCAATCCCCCAACCAGAATGGCAAACGGGAAGATAAAGGCGATCATCGCGACACCCATCTTCGTCCCACGTTCCTTGATCAGCATGAACATGCTGGCAATGCACGGCACGAAAAGGGTAATGGTGGTAATGGCAACAACCACCTGCAGCTCGTTCAATTGACCGCTGCGCTGCATCAGATACAGGTTGGTGGCAGCAAAATCGCGCCGTAAAAAACCAATTAAAAACGCTGTTGCGGTTTCCGCAGGCAGCCCCAGCCAGCCGGTGACTACCGGTTCCAGCCCATTGATGATCCACGGCAGCACGCCTAGCTTATCCAGCACAAAGAGGATGACGGTCCCCAGTAAAAACAGCGGCACTGCCTCTTTGATATACCATTCCAAACGTGCTACTGTCTTGACCAGCACATTCGACAGGACCGGGAAACGCAGCGGCGGCAATTCGACCACCAGTGGCGTGCGCTCGCCGGGCATCAGCCGCGCGGCCAGCCACCCGACCAGAATTAACACCAGCAGCACCACCCCGCCCCAGATCAGGCTGGCGCCTAGCGACACGCCTGCCAGCATGCCCATCACCACGCCCAACTGCGCCGAACAGGGTATCGCCAATGCCAGCAGCAGTGTCACTAAAATGCGGTCGCGCGGACGGCTGAGCACGCGGGTGGTCATCGTCGCCATGGTCACGCAACCCAGCCCAAGCACCATTGGCAGCACTGCCTGGCCGTTCAGACCCATCCAGGTGAAGATGCGATTGGTCAGTACCGCCAGGCGCGGCAGATAACCCGAATCTTCCAAAATGCCAAAGGTGATGAAAAAGGTAATCACAATGGGCAGCAACAGCGCGACCGCGTAGGTGATGCCCACCGTCCAGATGCCGTACTCGCCGACCAAAAAATCGACCACCAGCGGGATGGGAATCAAATTGGTGATCTGGGTGGACAGCCAGGGGTTGATGATTTTGCCGAATAAATCATTCTCGAGCAGTCCAACCAGGGTGCTGGCGCCAAATACGCCAACGAACCAGTACATCCCGTACAGCGCCAGCAGCAGAATGGGCAGTCCCCACACCGGGTGCGTCGCCAGCCGGCCCAACGTGACGCCCAGACCGGGTTTCCCGCCGTGCGCCTCTTGCAGCGCCGCCCCGGCCACTTGCGTCACGAACGCCTCGCGGGTTTGCTGGATCAACGCTGCCAGGGCTTCAACTCCCGCGCCCTGAGCTTGTCGAAGGGCCTGATCTTGTCGGGCTTCGATGGGCTCAGTCACAGTGGCTTCGACAGGCTCAGCCAACGGACCGCCCGCGCCCTGAGCTTGTCGGGCTTCGACAGGCTCAGCCAACGGACTGCCCGACCCCTGACCTTGTCGAAGGGCAGCTACCGGGGCAGTTTCAGGGACCCCCTCCCTACCTCCCTCCGTACACTTCGTTCCGGAGTGCAAAGGACGCGACCCAAAATCCAAGGTGCGGATTTTATGGGAGGAGTTTAGGGCAGCCTTCTCGCGGATGATGCGCAGTTGTGCCAGCGTTTCAGCCTTGCAGTGCAAGGTGACCCATTCCTCGTTCAATGCGCCGCTGGTCAGCCACAACAGCCCCAGCCCACGGCGGGCGACCGAAGATTCGGGCAACAGCGGTTCAATTTCGGCCAGGGCAGCCTCAACCGCCGGAGGGTAGGTCAAATGGAATTTCGGGTGAGAGGCGCGGCTGACGGCCTGTACCAGGTCGTTGATGCCCTGACCACGGGTTGCCACTGTGGCAGTGACCGGCACGCCCAGCGCGGTTTCGATCACCTGCGTCTCGAGAGTCATGCCGCGCGCCTCGGCCTCGTCCATCATATTGAGCGCCAATGCCAGCGGGCGGCCGAGTTCTGCCAGTTGAACCGTTAGATGCAGCGTGCGGCGCAAGTTTTTCGCGTCACCCACCTGCAGTACCGTTTCAATGTCATTGCCAAGGACAACCCGGGCAGTTACGTGTTCATCTTCGCTGCGCGGCGGGAATGCCACGATGCCGGGCGTGTCAACCAGTGTCACGCCATCCAGTCCGCGCAGCAGGCCCTGGGTGATCTCGACGGTGGTACCCGGGTAGTTGGCAACGACCACATATTTCCCGGTCAGGCGGTGGAACAACGCTGACTTGCCGACGTTAGGGTTACCGACCAGCGCAATGTTGCTGCCGTTGGAGGTGAGTGCAGTGGATTCAGGGGCGCAATGGGTCATGAAGTACCTGTAATGAGAGGGTCAGAGTGTCAGGTGTCACAGGGGTATTCCTCCCCTATTTTCGCAAGAAAATGGGGGAGGCAGGAGGGGGTAAGGTCTTAGGGTACAGGGGCGGAATCACTGCCAGCCGCAGCGCAATCTGCACACAGGCCGTACAGCACCAACGCCGCCGATTCAACCTGCCCCCCCTGCTGGCGGGTAAAGATCTGTTTGACCTGTTCGAGCAGCGGTGCGTCAAATTCGATGATGCGGTTGCAGGCGCGGCAGCGGAAGTGATGATGGTCGGCCTTCTCGTCGGCCACCGGATCGAAACGGTCCTGGTGCGGTTCCCCCTCAAAATGCCGGGAGTTGACCAGCCCTTCCTGTTCCAGCCAGCGCAGCGTGCGGTAAACCGTGGACAGGTTGAGCGCCGGGTTCTTGGGCAGTACCTGGTGGTAAAGTTCCTCCGCGGTCGGGTGATTCGGGCTTGCGGCCAGCGCAGCCAGAATCAAGCGCCGTTGGGTGGTCATGCGCCCGCCCGTGGAGGACAGGGTCTGCACAGCATGGCGCGTCAGCGGGTCGGAGGGAGCGGATTTGCGGTTCATCGGGAGAATAATAGCCGTCTTATTGCAAATGATTTGCAGATAAGGTTATTCTACGCAGATTCGGCCCAGCCGGTCAGTGCAGCACGTCACGTTTAAGCAGGATATGTGTCACCTGATGTTCCATTCCCCGTGCCAGGTGTCATGTATCACGTAAAGCAGGGGCGGCTCACAAGCTGCCCCTGTGAGATTTAACCGACTAACCCTTTCAACTGACCTTTCAACGCCTCGATCTGGCTTCGGGTGCGTTCGACGCGTTGGTAGAAAGCTCCATTTGCCTTGACCCCGTCCGCCAGCAGGCGCAACGCGGCTTCGGCGCGAATCTTGGCCAATCCGGCCTCGACCATGGCATCCAGGTCGGCGCGTTCCCCCGCCCCCACGTGGACCACCATCAGGCCGGTCAGATCTTCAGCGGCCTTACCGGCTGCCCGTCCCACAACAACCACCATTTCGCCCAGCTCCACTACCAACCGGTTGACCTGGTCGGCAAAAGGCTCGTTCGTCGGTGTTGCCGTAGTCCCGCTATTTTCGCTCATTCCGCACCTTCCGTTTTTTGATCGACTGATTCTTCATCCTGCACCGATTGTCGCAACTGACTGCGCAGCGCAGCGATCTGGTCGGTGATCTGACGAATGCGCTCGAACAGCGGCACGTTGGCCTTCATCCCCTCGCCGATCAGCAGCGCGGCAGCCTCGGAGCGGCTGCGTGCCAGCTCCCCCTCCACCAGCATGTCCAGGTGCGCCAGGGTTTCGTCGTTGACGCGCACCATAACCACGTTACCACGTCCCTGCAACGCCTCCCCCAGCGTCTGACCAATGTTCTCGACCTGTTTCCAGGCGCCCTTCAGGGTTTGGCTGCTGGCCGGCGGCGTTTTGGACGCTGACCCTCCGGCCGCTGAGCTTGCCGAAGCGTCCGCCGAAGCACCGGTTGCGGAGCCTGTCGAAGCAGCCTGTGGATCGTGTGCCTGCCCGTCGATGATGGTTTCTTCACCCATGCTGATCTCTCCTTCAATATATCCGGGAAAATGCTCTATTTGTAATTGAATTACATGTAATAGTATAACGAGCAAAGTGGCAAGTGTCAAGTAAAAGACAGTTCCCCTCATCTAACCTCCCCACAACGGGGCGAGGAATCACGCAAAGCGGGCGCGCATCCCCTCTCGCTCCGCTCGGGGGTGCACAGACCGCGATGCGCGCCCCTACCGCTGCTTCGCGGTAATTTGGGGCAAGGAACTAGGTGACGTGTTCCGTGACACTTGACACCTGGTACGTGGCACTTTCGCTGCCCTTTTCATGTACAATAATAGCTAACCCTATCTTTTATTATCCTCAGGAGGCCGCTATGCTTGTCGGTGAACGCATGTCCCACCCTGTTTTAACGATTTCCCCGGATGTCCCGGTGCAAGACGCACTGGCGCGCATGCGCCGCGAAAAAGTCCGCCGCTACCCGGTGGTCGATAAAAATGGAAAAATGGTCGGCATTGTGACCAATTCCGATTTAATGAACGCGTCTCCCTCCGAAGCCACCACCCTCAGCGTTTGGGAGATTAATTACCTGCTGAGCAAGATTACCGTTGAACGCGTCATGTCTAAAAATGTGTTGACCACTTGTGAATCCTGCCCGATCGAAGATGCCGCGTTGATTATGGCGGATAAAAAGATCGGCGGCCTGCCGGTTGTGCGCGGAGACGATGTGGTGGGCATCATCACCGAGACCGATCTGTTCAAACTCTTCATCGAGATGCTCGGGGCGCGTGTTCCGGGTGTACGGTTGAGCGTTGAAATGGAAGATAAACCCGGTAAACTCTTCGACCTGACCGGGGTCGTCCGGCAGTTGGGCGGCAACATTCACGGGATGGGTACCATGCTCGGTGGAACTACCAGCACGCAGCGAGTGACGCTCAAAATTTCGGGCGTTGATATGGAGGAGCTGCGCAAGGCAGTCGAGCCGGTTGTGGTCAATATCCGCGATCTCCGGCAGGTGAGTGTATAGCAGGAACGATCAATTTGACAAATTGAATGGGGTGTTGGCTGTTCCATGTGCCAGTCGCCACATGGAACGGTAACCCGACCCCCTCCCACCCTCCCCACAGGCTGCTTCGCGACCCCAAAAACATCGTTTTTAGGGGAGGAGTTAAATGCTTGACACTTGACAATTGATACCTGACACTGTTGCCCCCCTTAACGCCATTCTGATCGGCGCCGGTCAGCGCGGCACTGATTCTTATGCGCCGTATGCGTTGCAGCACCCGGCAGAACTGCGCTTCACTGCGGTTGTCGAGCCGCGCGCGGAGCGCCGGGCCCGGTTTGCGGCTGTGCACCACATCCCGCCAGAGCGCTGCTTCGCAAGCTGGGAGGAGGCGCTGGCTGTTCCTTCCATGGGTGAGGCGGCGGTTATTGCTACCCAGGATATGCTGCACGCGGCGCCAGCTATGGCTGCCATGCGCGTCGGCTACCATATCTTGCTTGAAAAGCCGATTGCGGTCAATTTGCCTGACTGCCAGGCGCTGATCGAGACCTCCGAACAGACCGGGCAGCAGCTACACGTTTGCCATGTGCTACGCTACACTCGTCACATGCGATTGATGCGCGAAATCGTCCAATCCGGCGTGCTGGGCGACGTGGTGGATGTGGATCACCGGGAAAATGTGGCTTACTGGCACATGGCGCACTCCTACGTGCGCGGCAACTGGCGTAACCAGGCCGAATCCGGGCCAATGATTCTCACCAAATGCGTGCATGACCTGGATATCTTGCCCTGGCTGCTGGGTCAGGCGCCGCTGGCCGTCAGCAGTAGCGGCGGGTTGCTGCATTTTCGTGCGGAAAATGCGCCCGCAGGCGCGCCGTTGCGTTGCACCGACGGCTGCCCGGTCTCTGATTCCTGCCCATATTACGCGCCGCAGCTTTACCTGGGTCTCGAGCCCTTCTGGTACTCCTATGCGGAAACTGCGCCAAAAGGGTTAGCGTGTTGGGCCGCACGTCGGATGGCAGACCAGCCCGGCCTGGTGAATTTGCTGAGCACCGTGATTCCCCCGCTGCGTCAGGTTACGAATTACCGCGGTTGGCCGCTGACGGTGTTGGCTGAAGACCCCACCCCCGAAAATATTATGGCAGCCCTGCAGGATGGACCCTATGGACGCTGCGTTTATCATTGTGATAACGACGTGGTTGACCACCAGGTGGTGAATCTGCAATTTGACGGCGGAACGACCGCGACGCTGACCATGCACGGCCATTCGCCGGTGGAGCACCGCTCGACGCGCATCGAAGGCACGCGCGGCCGACTGGTAGGTCAACTGGGCAACGGCGGCTCGTGGCTGGAGGTGGAGATCCACCGCTCGCGCCGGAAAACGCGCTACGATACCAGCGCGCCCCCGCAGGCCGGTCACGGCGGCGGTGACCAGCAGCTGATGGCGGATTTTATCGCCAGCGTCCGGCGCGGCGGCAATCCGCCCGAGGTGCAAACGGCTGCCCGGCAAGCGCTGCAGGCACACCGGCTGGCCTTCCTGGCTGAACAGGCGCGGCTGGAGGGCAATGTGATTGCGCTTAATGGGCATAACGGAAAGAAGAAGCATCACAAAGAGCGCAAAGCGGAAAAAGATCGCAAAGGCCATAAAAAGCGTAAAACCGATTAAAGGATTATGGCTGGGAACCTTTGCCTTGACAGGGATGACAGGATGGTGGACGGTACCCCTCCCTGCCTCCCCCATTTTGAAAAACACAAAATAGGGGAGGAATCAAACACTTGGCACTTGACACTTGGTACATGACACGCTTATGACCTTCACCGACCCGGCTGAACTTGAAATATTAATCAAAATCGGACGCATCGTCGCGCAGACGCTGCGAACCATGTCTGAGGCGGTGCGCCCGGGCATGACCACCCTGGAATTGGACGAATTGGGCCTGCGCCTGTTGCGCGAGGCCGGGGCAGTTGCCGCCCCTCCCACCGTATACGGTTTTCCGGGCGCAACCTGCATTTCCATCAGCCCGGTGGCGGCGCACGGCATCCCCGATGGCAAGAAAGTGATTCAGCCGGGCGATATCGTCAACATCGACGTTTCTGCCTCGCTCGACGGTATTTTTGCCGACAACGGCGGCAGCGTCGCCATTCCGCCGGTCAGCCCGCAGACCCAAAAGCTACTGACAACTGCCCGGGCTGCGCTCGATAACGCCGTCGCCGAGGTACGTGCCGGACGGCCGATCAACAATATTGGGCGCGCCGCCGAAAAACAAGCGCGCCGCGGCGGATTCCGCATCGTCAAGGCGCTGGCCAGCCACGGGGTTGGTCACACCCTGCACGACGATCCCGGTACCATTTTCAACTTTTATCGTCCTTCTGACCGGCGGATCATGCAAGCCGGTTGGGTGCTGGCGATCGAACCGTTCGTCACCACGGGATCCGGGGATATATATGAAGAGGATGACCGGTGGGGGTTGACCACTGCCGACAGGAAGCCGGTTGCCCAGTTCGAACACACAGTGGTGGTCACAGACGGCGAGCCGCTGGTCGTGACCCGGTTATAAGTAACAATTGCGTGAGCTCAAGCGCGCCCTAAAACTGGTTCAGCGCGTGTAGGGCGAACTGAGGTTCGCGCTACAAGTAGGGGCTGTCCAAAAAGTAATCATTCGTCTTTTTTGCCTCCATATATTCGGGACGGGGTGGAACCCGTCCCCTACCGGTAGATGCTGTCTTGATATTATTCTGTTAGTTTTCTGGACGCTTTAAAAATTCAGGTGACGTATATTGATTTACCCCTCACCCCCGAAGATGAATTTTGAGTGTTTTTGCGCCGGCATGCCGGCGCAAAAACACTCAATTAAGACAAACCCGCCCCAAGACTGGGGCGGGATGGGTGGGGTTGATAACCTTATGGCAAACAGGAACCAATCAGATCAAGATACAAGGGGCGGGTTTCCATGCCCGCCCGCTTTTCAGACAGCGCCTACACAAAAACTGCGTTTTTAGGGGAGGAGATTTAGGGCTGCCTTGAACTTACGGCCGCATGGCCGGGTAAGTTCCGTCGGCCAGTTTGTCCGTGGACGCATCTTCCAGACTGATCGTAACGATTTCCCGCTTCTCAGGGTCACCCACATTCAGAATCAAACTCTTGCCGTCTGCCATCCAATCCAGGCTGTAGGGTGAATCGATCACCCCATAGGATTTAGGATCATTGGTTTCCACCACCGGCTGGACGAACAACTCATTCTGGTCAGGCGATGGTTCGCCAGGCAGGCCAATCCCTTTCCAGTAGGCCACCTGCTGACCGTCGGGCGAGAGTTTGGGCCCGAAGGCATAGCCTTCGCCATAGTGCGGCGAGATGCGCTGCGCCCCAGTCCAGTCCAGGTTGACAACCCAGATGCGCTCCATGCCGCTCGGCATGTACGTCAGCGTGTCAAATACTAGCCGCGAGCCGTCGGGCATCAAGTCGTAATTGCCTACCTGCTGTTCGCGGCGGACGTATTCACCGGTGTCCATGTCGGCATAGGCGAAATTTCCCGTGCCTTCCATGCCAAAAATCTCGGAGAAGGCCACAATACGGCCGTCCGCAGACCACTGCGGCGACACGAGGGAGAAACCGCCGCTCGGCGGGACGATTTCAACCGGATCGCTGCCAGCGTCCACGTCGATCGAGAAGATGCCGGTAGCGCTGGCAGAATTGACTTCCGCGCGCGTGGTGAAATACCCTTCCTGGACGGTGAGCGCGTAGGTCAACTGGTGCGTCCCAGGGCGCCAGGCAAAACCGGCCGTCTGAACATCTGCCAGAACCTCGCTTATCGCTCCAGTTTGTACATCAAAAACCCACAGATTGAAATGATACAGCCTACCGGAGTCGATAATGGCGGCTGTCAGACGCTGGAATGCCAGCAACAGCCCGTCGGAAGACCAGGCCAGATCGTGATATTCGACGATCTCCTCGGGGTCGGACAGGCCGAGGGTGGCGTCCTCGGTGAGCGCCTGCTCCTTGCCTGTGAGCAAATCCTTCAAGTGAATATTGCCGTCGCGGGCAACATAGGCCAATATCCGATATTCAGGACCGACCGTCGCGATCGGCGCGGGCACGTCCTTGGGTGCATTAGTCGGGGCGGGTAGATCGGTTGGGGCCACTGTGGCAACCGGTACGCTGGTGGAGACTGCTTCTACCGGGGTGGGCGCCTCGCCAGTGGCAGAAGTGATGCGCAGTGGGCTGATTCCGCAGCCAGAAAGCGCCACAACCGATAACAAGATGAGGATTGCAATTTGCTTCATGTTGATTCTCCAATAAGCCAGCGATTTCCCTGCTTTGATGTGTATGATTCTAGTCGTTGCACAAATGGAAAAAGTTCCTGTAGAAGGGAGGTGCATGGTATGTGCCATGATCATGCTGTGTTTCAGGGTATGGTGAAGAGATTTTGGTGTTGATATAATGGCTATGCGCATTATTTCTCGAAACATTCAGTGTAAAATGAGAAGAAATTATTCCGGCGAGCTCATGCGACGATCCCTCCACCACCTCTTCATCTTCCTTTTCATGGCCGGCTGGCTGCTGGCGGCCGCCGGCTGCGCTTCCTCAGGCGTCTCCCCCACCCCGCAAAATCGAACCGTCACTGCGACCGCCTCCCCCACCCCTGAAAAATTAATTACCGAACAACCCACTAACACCGCCTCCCCCACCGCCACCCGCACACCGACCGCGACCATCACCCCCACGCCTGAGCCGACCACTACCCTGACGGCTGGCCCCAGTCTGACGCCCACGCAAATCCCCCTGGGTACATTGACCTCCACGCAGCTGCCAATCGAAGCGGGATTGTTCAGGGTGGTGTTTTCACTGCGCAATATGAGCCCGGGGCTAGTCAATGCTATTTACCCGCGCTCCGGGCAGCGCGCCATTATCACCGGCAGCTACGGACTGCTTCAGGTCGATATTACCTCCGGGGATGTGAACGAGTTGCGCACCCCCAATCGGTTGTTGGGGATCGACGCCGCTGGCCGCGCCTGGTTGACTCCCGCCAATGGCGCCGCGATTACCTCCTGGAACGGTACGCAAGTCACCGCCTACGACTCGAACGATGGCTGGCTTCTGAACGCAAGGTTCTTCGAAGCCCCGTTGGGCGGCTCGCGGCTGGTCAATGGGCGCGCCGGCGAGGTCTGGCTGGCTACCGCGACCGACCTGCGTTATTTTGACGGCGACCGCTGGCGCATCTTCGGCGCTACCGAAAGCGGATTGCACCGGACGCGCGAAGCAAATGTCCATACGGCGCTGGTTTTGGCGGTCAACCCCAACACCGGCGAAACCATTGCCGGTGCCTGTGACTGGCGCGGCGCGGTGATGTTGACCGGGGGGGGCGTGCGCCGCTACGACGGTCAAAACTGGAGCGATGCCGGGTTCCCGCTTGACACACCGTGCTTAACAGGGCTGCAGGCGGCTCCGGATGGGACCATTTATGCCGCCGGCGACGGCAAAATCTGGCGGATAAAAGGCTCTTCCGGCTGGGAGGAACTGACCCTGCCCCGGCTGCCTTCCGGACGCTATTACGGGCTGGTCGAAGAATTGACGCTGGACCTGGTGGGTCGGTTGTGGCCTTTAATCCAATTAACCGACGCGGACGGCGTGGTATTTGAAAAAGTACGTCTGCGCCCACAGGCGACGGGCTGGGAAATTATCCGCACATTGGACTTGCTGCAGCGTCAGCAGCTGTTATTCCTGCCCAGCAGTCGAGTCTGGGCGCTCGAGCAATCGAAAATATACACGCTGGAAGCATCGGGGGAATGGAGCGAACAGGCCAGCCTGGACTTCCGCGCCGGCGGCAGCGATTCAGAGGGCGGCATCTGGCTGGTGACCGATGTGGAAACCAGTCCGGTCATCTGGCGCGGCGCGCCCTGACAGGACGCTGAGCTAACCTATATCGACTGTTTGCTGCGGGCCAAACCAGTAACCTACACCCCATTTGGTGTGAATGTAACGCGGCTTGGATGGATCATCCTCGATCTTTTCGCGAAGATAGCGCACGTACAACGACAGACTGGCGATGGCGTCGGTGTAATTCTCCCCCCAGGCCTCGCGCAATAAGTCGGCATGCGTCAACACCATGCCGCGGTTGCGCACCAGGCAGCGCAGTACGCGGCATTCGGTCGGCGTCAGGTGAATTACCCGGTTCGCCCGTTTAACCGTCGCCTCATCCAGATCGATTTGCAAATGATCGTCCGAGTAAATATGCTGTCCGGATTGATCCTGCGCCCGCTGCGCTCGCTGCAACAGCGCGCGTACTCTTAGTTCCAGTTCGCGCTGCGAAAATGGTTTGCGCATGTAGTCATCACCGCCGGAATCAAAGCCCTGTGCCAGATCTTCTTCCTCGCTACGAGCGGTGAGGAAGAGGACCGGGGCATTGGTGACTTCGCGCATACGGCGGCAGACCTCAAAGCCGGACATCCCCGGCATCATCACATCCAGGATGATCACGTCGGGATTTACATTTTCGAGGTCGCGCAGCGCTTCCTGACCGTTCAGCGCGGCGAACACATCGTACCCGGCGATTCTCATATTCGCCTGTATCATTTGATTGATTACCAGATCATCATCGACAACCAGTACCCTGGCCACGGGAACCCCTTCTCGTCTTGGTTGGATCAAATAATTATACTGACAATCCTTGACGATACCTATACAAAAAGGTGTGCAAGTTTTGCGCCTGCCAGTTGCTTTTCCCGGAGATTCAACCTGAAACAGGCACTCAGGGAGGAGCGCCCCTGGCGTTCAATAAGAAATTGCTGATAAACTGCTGTGACTCCCGGCAAAGTGATACAATAAGTCGAAAATAATTCCATCCCGTTGGAATTTTAATATTTCTCAGAGGAGATAGAATGGACACAGAAGTCTTAGAAACCGCCGTAGTAGAATCTGTTGAAGAAACCGATCTCTACCACCGCCCCGGCCGCATTACCCGTATTTCCACCATGACCAACATTATCTCATGGGTCATTCTGGCGATCGGTGTTTTCATTTTCGGTTATCTTTCCTACAGCCTGGTTACCAGCATCGCCGGAGCCGGTCCTGGCGTCGCCTTCTCCCAGATTGTTCAGGCCTTCATCACTCCGTTTATGATTTTGGTGGTCTCGTTGTTCCTGTTCGCAGTACTGCAGTGGCTCGCGGAAGTGGTCTATCTTTGGATGGACATCGAAGAGAACACCCGCAAGGCGTAAAGTGCGTCACGTGTCACGTATCACGTGTCACGTAACACAAACAGATTAGGTACTGATAAGGGTGCGTTTTGGTAGCACCCTTTTTGTGTTTAATTCCTTTTGGGCTTGAACTGCCCTCTGTGAGCGACCGAGCGCGCCATCTGTCATTGCGCATGTAGCGCAGCGGAATGAAGCAATCCACGCCGATTCACCATCACCTGATTCCATAGAAGGTTACTCGGATTGGCCAACGTGGATTGCTTCCTTCGTCGCAATGACATCTTCTCCGTCTTCTCCGTGGCTCCGTGGTGATTTCCGTTCTTTGTCATTGCGCATGCAGCGTAGCGGAATGAAGCAATCCACGCCGATTCACCATCACCTGATTTCATAGAAGGTCACTCGGATTGACCAACGTGGATTGCTTCCTTCGTCGCAATGACAAAAAACTGCAAGGTATAATTACAGCCCTATGAGCTTCTTCACCGGTCTCGACGCCGAAAAATACGACCGCAAATACTCCGACCGCGAACTCATCCGGCGCAGCGCGGGCTTCTTCAAACCGCACGCTGGCAAACTGGCCTGGGCGGCATTACTGTCTCTGGTGGTCGCCGGCGCCAGCGCCCTGCTGCCTATCATCACCTCGCGTGGGTTAGACCTGATGAAGTCCGGTTTCAACACCGGCATTGCGCTGATCATTGGCGGCCTGACGCTCCTGCTCGGCGTGTTGGTGTGGATCGCAAACTGGATCTCGCGCCGATTGATCGTCCAGGCAGTCGCCAGCGTTGTGCTCAAACTGGCCTCGGATGCCTTCACCGCAGCCGCCAACCATGATCTCTCCTTCTATGATGAATTCCCGTCTGGCAAAATTGCCTCGCGCATTACCAGCGACACGCAGGACTTTGGCCAACTGGTCACCCTCATCACCGATCTGATCACCCAGATTGTCGAGGGCGCCATTTTGGCGGTTGTGCTGATCCGCATCGACTGGCGATTGACGCTGATCATGCTGACCATCATACCCGTGGTGGCATTGCTGGCAATTGGCTATCGCAGCCTGGCGCGCGTGGTGACCCGCGCCGGCATGCGCGCCATGGCCAACGTCAACCAGACCATCAAAGAGACCGTCAGCGGGATCGCGATAGCCAAGAACTTCCGCCAGGAAGAAGCCATCCATGCCGCCTTCTCCAGCGCCAATACCACTTCCTACCGCGTCAATGTCCGGCGCGGGGTGGTGCTTTCCAGTGTGTTCCCGGTCATGAATATGTTGTCCGGCTGGATGCTGGCGCTGCTGCTGTACTACGGCGGCGTTAGCGCATCGCAGGGCGTTGTGACGGTTGGCGCCTGGTACCTCTTTCTGCTGTCTTACGACCGCTTCATGTATCCGATTATGAATTTGTCCTCCTTCTGGACGCAGATTCAAAACGGGCTATCGGCCGCCGAGCGCGTCTATGCCCTGATCGACGCCCTGCCTGCTGTCCAGCAGACCGGGTCAGACCACCCGCCGCGGCTGACCGGAAAAATTGAATTTGACCGAGTCCAGTTCCACTATAAGGACACCGAACCGGTGCTCGATGATTTCTCGCTGACCATTCAGCCCGGCGAGAACCTGGCGCTGGTCGGTCAAACTGGCGCAGGAAAATCCAGCATTGCCAAACTGATCGCCCGTTTCTACGAATTTCAGTCAGGCCGCATCCTGGTGGATGGCCGCGATATCCGCTCCTTTGACCTTGGCGCCTACCGCCAGCAGCTTGGAATCGTCTCGCAGTCGCCATTTTTGTTCTCGGGAACGGTAATCGAAAATATCCAGTATGCCTGCGGCGATGTGACCAGCGCGGAGATCGAGCGCGTGGCGCGGCAAATTGGCGGCGGGGAGTGGCTGGAAACCCTGCCGGATGGCCTGCAAACCCAGGTCGGCGAGCGCGGCGGGCGGCTGTCGATGGGTCAGCGCCAACTGGTATCGCTCATGCGCGTCCTGGTGCAGCGCCCGGCTATTTTCGTACTCGACGAAGCCACCGCCAGCATCGATCCGTTCACCGAGTGGCAGATTCAACAGGCGCTCAACCTGATTCTTGAACGCACCACCAGCATTTTGATCGCTCACCGCCTTTCGACGGTCAAAGCGGCGGACCGGATTGTGGTCATCGACCACGGGCGGATCATCGAAGAAGGCAGCCATGCTCGGTTGATGGAGATGAGTGGGAATTATGCCGGGTTGTACAATGCCTACTTCCGCCACCAGAGTCTGGCGTACATCGAAGAAGCCGGGAAGATGAGGTGACGTGGCCGGTGCCACGTGCCACGTGTCAAGGGGCGCGCGGTACACGCCAGACACGAGCCCTGAGCCTGTCGAAGGGCGGGTAGGAAGATTTACTTCGGGCTTCGACCGGCTCTATCAGAGATTGCAACGGTATCACGGCCAGGGGATGGTCTCTGGCTGGCTGTACCCGTGCTTTTCGACTGTATAAATCACTCCGCCGGAGGGCTGGGCGCAGCCAGGCTCATCCGTGACCGTGTAACTGGTGGTGAACTGGTTGGGAAATGACACCGGCCACCAGATATATCCCCCATTCTGGCAGACGAAAATGTCGATGAAGTAGCCGCGGTCTTTGTCCTCGGTCATCACCATCTGATTCCAGCTAATCGTGACCTCATTTCCCTGACGGGATGCCGTCAACCCCTGCGGTGGGCCGTACTGGTTGGTGCCAACACGGGTCAGGTCGATCTGGTTGAGCACAATTACCTTATTCAGGTCGCCGGTGACCTCCACCGCGCCGGGCGCTACCCAGCAATGGTAACTCAGTTTGTCAAAACGCACGCGCAGCCAGCCGTTCAAGTACCAACGCTCGCGTACTTCGCCCCGGTCGCCCAGGTACAGGTCAGCGGCATGCAGATAAGCCTGGTTGGGGCCGTAGCGGCAGTGCGCCGCAGCCACATTCACTACGACCTTGGGAAAGTCGAAGGTCGGGGTGAGCGTGATGGTAGGCGTACGGGTAATCGTCGGCGTGCGGGTGACTGTTGGCGTGCGTGTTACCGTCCGTGTAGCGGTTGGCAGCGGCGTGGCCGTGTCTGCGAGCGGAGTTACACTGGGGATGGTTGTGGATGTTGCGGTCGGCAACGCCGGCGTCGGCGTGCAGGCAGTTACTGCCAGCAGAATCAAGGCGAACAAAATTTGTTTCATCAGAATCACAATTTTACCGGGTATTCACTTGTAGGGTAAGCTTTAGCTTGCCCAGCAGCTAAAAACAGAGGCGTCCGAATCGGACGCCCCTGCTGATTACCAAACACCTCTATTTTTTCACAAATTAGGGCAGAAGCGCCCCAAACGTGCCGTACAACCAGTCCAGGTCATCCGCCTTATCTACGCGGTACACCCCGCCGGTGCCGGCGCAGTTACCATTCAGGCCGAAGGAGGTTACACCCGCGAGGACGTTGGACGCATCGATGAAGTTCGGGCCGCCTGAATCGCCAAAGCAGGTACCGCCGGTGTTGGCGTTATTCGAAAGCAGCAGCGAGAAGTCACCCACCAGCCCGCCGTTGATCTGCACCAGGTGCGGGTTGGCAACCATACGCACGCGGACATTATGCTCCTTCCAACTGGCAGCATCCGGGAAGGACATTTGCAGCCCATAACCAACTGCGGTGAACGTGACATCCTGCAAGCCGCGTTGGGTGGCAAGGGCATCCAGCACGTTCAATTCCGGCAGGACGCCATATTCAGCCATTTTTACCTTCTTGTCCAGCACAACCACGCCCAAATCATGCAGGTAGAAGGCGTTGGGGTTGTATTGCGGATGGGTGTAAGGCGTGCCGCCGACATCACCGACAAATGGATAATTGTGGGCAGCCGCATTGGTTAGATCCGCGTCGAACCAGATTTCGATATGCGCAGCCGGAGCCTCGGTACAGTGACCGGCCGTGAGGAATACTTTCGGCGCGATTAATGTGCCGCTGCAGCGCCAGAGTGGTGTACCGTCCGCAGCCTGCGCGACCATTAGACCGACATACGGGTGGCCATCGCCATCCGGGTAGCCGTCTGTGACCGCGCTGGCAGTTCCAAAGAAACTAAAAACCAGAGAAAGAACGAGCACCGTTGCAAGCAATATTCGTTTCATTATTAAGCCTCTCTAATATCGGTATGGACATTGGCCAGTAGCACACGGTATTTACACCGCGCAATATTTATTGGACCGCCGTTGATTCGTATCCGTAAAGTTTCCCCTCTCCTTTCGTGTTCAATTCCCAGGCTGGATGCAATTTATTCAGAGCAAGCCAGGTCAGGATGCAGGTTATTACTCAGCTTTATTATTATATAGTATATCGGATTTATAACATTTGCAAGTATTGGAAATGGATTATCGAATATCCCGGGTGATACTGTTGCATTGCACCTGCATTTCAATCCAAATTTAAGGGAATAACCACTGTCGCTTTCGAGCAGGTGCATCGCTCATTTTCTTAAGTAGATTGGCAAACCTTGCAACCCGGGAGCAACGCACTCGCCCTGGATGCTGACACGTGGCACGTGACACACGCAGCATATGAACTGGCACGTTATTTTGGTACAATTTGTTTGTGACAAAACAGACTTACCGGCGGTGTGCCGGACTCATCCTTGGGGCGCTGATTGGGCTGGCGTTTGGCAGCGTTTCACAGGGGGTGAATTCCCTGTTCTTGCCAGGGATTCCGCTTTACCAGCCGCCATTTGGTCCGATTGGCAACAGCCTGCTGGCGCTCCTCACGGGTGCGCTGTTAGGCTTGATTTGCGCCTGGGTGGAACCTTCCGTGCCCGGTATCCTGTTGAGCGCAGGCACAGGAGCAGCGCTGGCATTGATCGTCGCGATGAACATCGGCAGAACGCCGTTATTTGTACTGCCTGTGACCGCCATAGGAGCAACTTTCCTCTGGCTGCCGTTTACCGGCATGTTCTTCCCGGTTATGGCGCTTTTCCGCACCACAATCAATAAGCTGACGGATTCTCGCAACGAGCGCCTCACCCTGCCTGCGCGTGGGTGGCTGCCGCTGTTGCTTATGATCGGTGCGGGTGCCCTGGGCTCGACTTTGATTTTGACCTTACCGGCGCGGACGGTGATGGCACATAACCAGCAGATGCTGACCGCAGGGTTGGCTGCCGCGTCCGCAGACGAGCTGCCCGCGCCGTTGCGCGGCAAGGATGTGGCTGATTTCCTGACAAATGCCAATGGGAATTATCAATTAGCCTGGGAAAACAAAAATTTGACGGTATACGCCATCCCGCGCCCGGCCGGCCCCGAACACGAGATTTCGGTGGTGATTGCCCGCTTTGACAACGGCTGGAATGTGGTCTGCCTTTATCCCAACCCGCAGACCGAACCGCGCTGCCGCAGCATTGACGAGCTGCCGTAGCTGCCTGGATTCCTCTCCCACCTGCACGTAAAGACCCCCTCCCAACCTCCCCCGAAATCTCCGATTTCAGAGCACACCTTTGAACCTCACCCGTTTTTTTGGACACAGGGTTAAGGGGATTGATTATATTTGGCTTCAAACTCCATTGGGGAACAATACCCCAGGGTTGAATGGAGTCTGACGGTATTA
>Ga0209212_1002993_pt1 | contig 22994 bp, 18 predicted proteins | sample RifGroC2_FD_183996 | JGI IMG/M metagenome (GOLD analysis project Ga0209212, IMG submission 183996) | Groundwater microbial communities from Rifle, Colorado, USA - Groundwater C2 (SPAdes) (version 2) | ecosystem: Environmental > Aquatic > Deep subsurface > Groundwater | place: Rifle, Colorado... | reverse complement strand
CGCGTCTATGGCGAAGCGCATGAAGCACATGTGGATCATGGCGCAGGGTTCCAGCCAGAGCCCCTCTTCCGGGCCGAGGGCGCGGCGCGGGATAAGCCCGAACAGGCGGGAGGCGAAAGTGTCCGCCCGGCCGGCCGCGGCCGAAACCTGCACCCCCCGGGTGACGTTGAGAACTTTCATCGGTTATTTGAGCAGGGCGAAACGGCCCACGGCCATAAAACAAAAGCGGATCTATTCGACACCATATTAATTTGCATGCAGTGACGACCCTACAATCCGCCACGCACACATCGCACCCAACCGAGGTAAGTCTTGGGAGTGGCATTAACATTTCCGACGGAAAAATCCACATACCACGCCAAAGTATCTCCAGCAACATAGGTAGTGGATGACCAATAGTACCCATTCTGTGTATTCATAAAGTACGCGACACCAACAGCAGGATTTTGATTTTGCCTATTAACTAGGCTCATGAGCTCTCTCACATTTGGCAAACGCCAATCGCCATAACCAGAGTAATTTAAATTTTCACACGCGGCTATTGCGTTAACCCAGCTATACCCCCCCCCAATACCTGCGTCGACAGGGTTTGTTATCCAAATTAGGCCTGTATGACTTGCCACGGTCACGGAAGAAACCCCGACAAGATTCAGAACTGCGAATCCTTGACGAGTCCCCGATTGATAAGTCCCATCCTGTGCAAGCGCCATCCCTGGATTGGGGCAGGATATCACAGTACCAGCTTCGTTATAACAAACTGTTTGGCCCGTATCTACTGCTACCCCAGCAGCGAAAAGGCAACTAGAAAAACCAATCAATGAAACCACACTTTGAAACACTATATTTTTCATCATAATTCCATATCGACAAGCTCAAACTTAAAAGTCAAAAACGTATCAGGCCCCGGCACGAACACAGCGAATTGCAAAATAGTTCGATGATTTAGTGGGGGGACTCGTTGAATAGTAGCTGAAGACCACTGAGCCGTAGCGAAAATCTACCAGCCATGCGCAAAGGGGTCTAAAAACAGACGTGGTAGAAGACCAATAATAAGCTTGTGTATTCATGAAATATCCAACGTCTATAGCTGGCCGCTGGAATTGATAGTTCACTATACTCTGTAGCTCATTTATGTTCGGTAGACGCCAATCCCGATATCCAGCGTAGGTAGAGTCCTCACAGGCGATTATCGCGTTGAGCCAGGTATACGGCCCAGGCATTCCAGCCGCACTAGGATCTTTAATCCACATTAATGCGGTAACATTATCCGTCACCGTGCCATCATTATTGTCAGTATACTTTGGCGGCATTCCAGAATTATACTCTCCGTCGTCACCAGTTAAGTAAACGGTAGTCTGTCCAGTATCCGGCAGTCCAGACGCAGAGGAAGACATTGTTCCGACAGTGCCGAATATCGTGACCCCCTGTTTAATATTTCCCGGTGCCAAATCCCTCTCAATATCCGAAAGTATGGCAGCTGTGTAATAGCCTCCACTCATCGTATTCACATCTGGATTTAGCGCCATTCTTTTTGCGCCCAACACAAGCGTCGAGATATCCGCTCCATAGGAAAGTTGCGAAATCGGCATAAGGAATACCAATAGAATCATCACATTTTTTTGTGCTTTCATTTATTTACTCCTCAATTGGTAGTAGTCCATGAACCATTTCCACCAATTACTACCCAGTTTATGGCGGTTGCCAGACGCAAGGTTATGGTTGAATATATTTCCGTAGCGTTGTAAATAGTACCACCTGGGCCGGAATCGTGAATATAAGTATTATCCGCAGCGACGATAGTCAGTTGCCCACTCCCAAGCTTCACAACAGTAACCTGCGCCCCCACATTACTTGAGTCAACTGAGGGCAGTGTAATTGTCTGCGGGGAATCACTGTTTATGGTAATTGTTTTTCCAAAATCGGAGGTCAAAATGGCCCCCCCCGCATCTGCTTGAACAACACCACTCGTCACAATTCCTGTAAGTGATGAGCCATCGCCATAGTATTTGTTCGCAAAAATCTCCCCGGCGCCGGTCATTGATATAACATTGGACATTCCGGTAGAGATCACGAGCAGATTGCCGGAATATCCCATCCCGGTTGAGACGACAAACCTGTAATTCGGCGCGGCAGAGCCTATGCCCACATAGAATTTATCAAGGTCCCCATAAACGGCACTCGCAATATTAAGGACATAACTATCCGTAGGCTTAAGCGTCCCAACATTGTTTCCGATGATCACGTTATTGCTCCCGGAAACGATCGATGAGCCGGCGTCCTTACCGAGTAAAACATTATATTCACCACTCGCAAGTGCCACACCGACATTGTACCCTACCGCGGTGTTATAAAAACCATTGCTATTATAGCCAGCCGCTTTTCCCAGAAATGTGTTTCCAAACCTGTTCACATTGGAGTAGCCAGCTTGATAACCCACAAAGGTATTATCCTGACCGGAAGTATTGTTATAGCCGGCCTCATAGCCGATGAAAGAGTTATTCCAACCCGTAGAGGCATTGCCGGCATTTAGGCCAACACCCAAACTGCCAATTCCACCTAAAATAGCCAAGACCGTGCTGCCTTTTATCTGGTAACGCGAGGCGGTAATGGAACTGGAGGACCAGATAGCGTAGGTCCGCATATCTAGCTGTTGTGTCGCCTTATAATCACCAAGGCCATCGCCCACAGTTATTCCTGTCAGCGCTGAACCGTCGCCAATGAACTTCACCGCCTTCATAACGCCAGTAGCAGACACCGAAGCAATTATCACTCCAGAAGAATCACGCCATATCTGAGCCATCTGGGCGGGTGTCATTCCGGTGGCAACAATATCCATTGCCGCCTGAGGGGCAGTTCTACCGACACCAATAGTCTTGGCAGCCAAATCGCCATAGATCACTCCGCCAATATTCAGGAAATTGCTTTGAGAGGCGGAAAGAGCGTCCTGGTCATACCCTATTATTATATTTGACGCACCATCGAACAGAGAATCGCCGGCATTAAACCCGATGAGAATATTTCTATCCCCCCTTCCCAAGTTGTATCCGGCACGATATCCGAGCAAAGTTGTGCTGGAGAACGAGTTCATGGGTTGGCCGAAACCCGCTTCCTCACCGAGCACTGCATTCGCGCTGCCAATTTGAGAATAGAGCCCCGCATACCTCCCCACCATTGAATTGTTCTCCCCACTTGCAGTCCAAGCGCCGGCACTTGTCCCCACAAAGGTGTTGTTGCTCCCGATGCTATTTGTGCGCCCGGCTTGTACGCCGACAAACGTATTGGAGTTGCCGTCGGCATTGCCGATACCGGCATTATCGCCAATAAAAAGGTTATTAATGCCGACAGTATTATTGAGCCCGGCGAGATTACCGATAAAAAGATTTGAACTGCCGGGATATCGAAGTATAGTCGCCCCGGAGATCTGATATCTATCCGCGCTTACAATTCCAGAGGTCATCAAAGAAGTGCCGCGGATCGTTCCGTTAACGTCTAATTTAGCCCAGGGAACGGCCGTGCCTACCCCCAAATTCTTTCCTGGAAATATCAAAATGTCTTTATCTACAGCCGTCTCCATCCTGAGGATTCCAGGATTAGGCTCCGCAGTCTTTATAACGCCATCGCCATTCGTAAAAACGATATTATTCTCGGCCCCGTTCGCGTCAACCGGGCCCAATATTATTGAGTGCCCGATCTTAACCCCGCCGCCCACCTTCACAACGCCTTCGACAGTGGCGGAGGATATCACTATATTCATCACAGTAATCGAGGTCACATTGACAGAAACCGCCGTCATGGTCGTTATATTTACAACGGTTTCCTTGTCGACGTAGTGCGCCCTCTCAGCATAAGTCGCGGTCGACGCGCGCTCGGCATAATTTGAAACAGCACTCCGAAAAGCATACGCGGCACTGGCCATCCTTTGCCGCGGCAAGACAACTCCGTCAACCTCTATCTCGATAAATTTTTCAGCATCCCCAAATACACTTTGAGGAATCCCCCCTTCCGAGAGCCCTCCTATCAGCACATTTACTATCCCACTGGATACGACAACAGCATTATCCCCGACATGTTCCTCAGAAAAAATCGGAGCACCACCCTCTTGACTATCGTATATTCGGAAAATCAAGTTCTTCGGCCCATTTACTATTGTTTCAGATTCCGTTAACCGGCCCTGAAAATTCAGGATTTGAGGAATAGCCTTTACGATTTGGACGCTGGACAGGAAAAGAATAGTCCAAATAACCATGATTTTAGTTTTCATATGTAGATGACTCCTATGAACATGCCGTCAAATCGTCAAAACTTCTTCTTCAAGGTTATGCGCTGCGTGCCGCCCAATTTGCCCTCCGGGCTCATGGCGTAGTCCAGGTCGGCGTTCAGGAACTTCACGCCCGCGCCCGCGCTGAACGCGCCCGCCGCGCTCTGGTTGGGCATCCCGTTAACTCCGCCGCGCAGGCTTAGCCCGTAGGCGCTTCCTGCGCCTCCGAATATTGCGTACTCGCTGCCAAGGCTGTAGGTTGTGTACTTGTCGTACACGTAGCGCCTAGCGTCGAAATTCAGCATTACCCCGGCTATAGGCATGAACACTATGCCGGCACTTACGCTCAACGGCAGCTGGTCACGCTGGGAAATGTACTTTATGCCGGGGCCTATGTTCTGCACCGCCACGCCTATGGTAACCGGCACGGCCCTCAGCCCGCGCTTTAAGCCCAGGTCAACCGCGTAACCAGTACCTTTGGTCCCGGCTATGGAACTTTCAATGTACTTTATCGCCCCACCCGCGCTGTAAGCCCCGAATTGTTTAGCCACGGCCAGCCCCGCCGCCTGGTCATAGGCGCTATATCCCCCGGTCTTGGCCCTTGTGGCCGTGCGGCCTTCCATGTCACCAGCCGACAACCTAGTAAAGCTCAGGCCCAGTTTCCAGCCCTGTGGCATACCAAAACCTGCACCCACAAAGTCGTGCATGGAACCCAGGTACCAAGAACTATGGCTCAAGGCCGCCTCGCCCTTAGCCATGGACACCAGCCCCGCCGGGTTATAACTTATGGCGCTTATACCCATGGCCGAAGCCGCCCCCGCAGAAGACATAGCCCCTGCCCGGGCGTCAGTATCAATGCGCAGGAACTCAGCGCCGCTTTCAAGGGCCTCGCTTATTTTGGGTGCTGGGATAAGCAGGAACAGCAGCAACAGGCCAAACACCCACGGCCGCGAAAGCAGGTAGACCACGCTATTGGCGATATCATGTTGAGGGGTATTTTCATTTTTCATAGTTCCCCCCTGGCACTCAACGGACCACCGCGAACTTGCCCGTTTTCTTCAGTTTCCTGCCGGATTTCTGCGCCTCGATGGCATAGAGATAAACCCCGCTGGGGATATGCCCGCGCCAGATATATTCATAGGCATAACTGAGGCCGTTGCCGTCGTCCAGCGCCGCAGGCAGGCCGCCAAGCGCGGCCTCGTGCGCCTGCCGTCCGCTTACCGTGTAGATGGTTATCTTCACGCTGTCGGCTATGCCGCATTCTATGTGGAAGACAGGCATTTCCCCGCCCCTGGCCGGATCAGGATAGACATAAACTTCTCCCAGGCGGAATTCGGAGGGAGGCCCCGCAAGCACTCCAAAGCCGGCCTCGGCCACGGCGGACACCTTTGTTTTACCGCCGGCGGCCGCCGGCGCCACTATGGGCAGCGTCTCCCCCGATTGAATAATGTTCCCATTGCCGCTGACGGCCGCGGTCCGCACAAAATAGTGCCCGCCCATTACCGCGTTGCCGGCCAGTTTCAGGTCGGAGTAAGGCGCGTAGACGCAGGCGGCGATATCCGCGCCGCCGCTGAATTTAAGTTCCGAAGAAGTGCTGATAATTATCGAGAGAAGCGACGCCTGCCCGGCGGCGTTGAGCGAACTGCCGCCGCTTATGGTAACGCTCCCTTCCACCACAATATCCACCCTGCCCGACACGGTAATACTGGAACCTCCGGTCAATTCTAGTCCCTTGAGATAATAAGTTCCGGTGGAAAGTACCAGGGACGCCTGCGAACTCAACGTCAGGCTCCCCTCCGTCAGATATTGGGCAAGCGCGGCATTATTATTCTCCACGGCGGCGGCCTGGGCCAGCCGGGAAACGCTTATGGGCTCCATGACCAGCGGCATAGCGCCGCTGGTCTTCATCCCTGTTATCTGCGCCTTGCCGGAAACGGTCACCGTCGCCGCCACAACGTCCCCAAGTATCCGGGCGTTGCCGCTCACCAGCACAGAACCATTGGATTTGACCGCACCGGCGATATCCGAATTACCGGACATTTCAAGTCCGCCGGCGGCCGCCAGGCCGTCCTGCCGCCAGGTGGAAACAGAGAACATTTTTTCCAGCGGGACTCCGGCGTTGCCAACATTGTCTTTGGCCCAATACCTGATAACGAAAGTTCCCTGCCCGGCCACCGCGAAGGGCGCGGTATACGCCGCCATGGGAGAGAGAGCGCCGGTCCGGGTGTTCTCTATTTCATAGAAGATGCCGTTAAGGCCGGAAGCGACCTCCCCGGAGACCGGATCCGCGGCCGACAGCGTTATTTTCGACTCTGGCGTCAGCACCGGCAAACCCAGCAACTCAACCTTCGGCTCGCCGAAACTCAAATAAGCCACGGGGGGAGTGTTGTCCACCGCCAGCGCGAGGCTCCTTGCCCCCTCGGCGTTCAGCAGCCGGTCCAGACTATAGTAGTCCAGCGTATGCCTGCCTTCCGACGTAACGCTGAAGCTGCCGGCATAGACGCGCCACTCGCCGCCGTCCAGGCGGTATTTTGTCAGCAGCGCCCCCGCGGCCACGCCGTTCACAACTGGGTCCTGCGCGGAGATCCGGATCTCCGTACCGGCACTGACAACCTGGCTGTCTCCAAAATACTGGTTGCCGGTAAACGCCAGAGAACTGTCCGGCGCGGTACCATCCACCGCGAAATGCCAGGTTTTCAAGGCCTCTTTGTTCCCCAGAACATCTTCGGCCCAGTATTCAAGGGAATAAAGGCCATCCGCTCGTGCTCCGGCGCGCGCCGCCGTGAACGTGGACGCAAAGAGCTCGCCCTGCCGAGCACTTGTGGACTCGAAGACCATAGCCGGCGCAGAGGAAAGCCCCACGCTCTGCCGCAACACGCCAAGCCCTATGCCATCCCCGGCTTCCACCAGATCGTCCACGCTCTCAAGTTTAAGACCGCTGTCTTTCGTAACATATTCGGTCCCGCCCGACCCATAGCGCGCCCCGGTTACGGCCAGGGAGGTCCTGGGAACAAAAATATCATGCACCACCTCGAACACCGGCCCCTCCTCCTCGGAAAGGTTTCCGGCCCGGTCCTGCGCTTTTACCACAAGCCGCCACAACCCGTCGTCAAGGTCCAGGGGCTCGAACAGCCCGCCGTTTTCCACGGCCACAGTGGAGAACCTTGTCCCGCGCGGACTGCCCCTGTCTTCCACCTGCACCAGCCTGGCCTCCACGACCGGCGCCGGGTCCAGATTATCTTTCACCGCGTAGAACACCGCCACCTTGTCTTTGGTAGCCACAAAAACGCCGGCGGCCGGGGAGGAGATACTGACCACAGGTTTTGTTTTGTCGATCTTTATCCCCTGAACCAGAGAAACGGCTTCATTCCCCGCCCGATCAGAAGCTCTTGCCGAGGTAGATATCGCCACGCCTTCGGAAGAGAGCAGTAACTCCAAGGGACACGCCTTTATGCCAGACAAGGCGTCCTCGCAGGAAAATCTTATAGTGACGTCCGTATTGTTCCACCCCGCCGGATTTGGCGCCGGCCAAACAGAAGGCACTATGACCGGCGCCGTCATGTCAATGCTGACACTTAAAGTCCTGTTGCCGACGTTCCCTGCACGGTCGGCGCAAGAACCGGCAGCCACCTGACCAACACCTTCCGCCGACAGCGTCTTATCGGCGGAGCAGTAGGCCACACCGGAAAGAGAATCCTCCGCGCTGAACATTACTTTGACCGTACTGTTATTCCACCCATCCGCGTTCACCGATGGCTGTTGGGCCACACGGACAGTAGGCGGGGTTAAGTCTATGTTCACAACAGAAGTAGAATACCCGACATTCCCCGCCACATCCCTGCACCAGCCGGCAATCTGCTGTCCCGCGCCCTCGGTGCCTATGCTGCGCGTAGCACAGGTATCTATCCCGGAGACAGGATCCGTCCCGGAGAACACCACCGAAACCCCGCTGTTGTTCCACCCCGCCGGATTAGGCGGCGGGACAAGCGCATAACCAGCCTGCGGCGCCGTCATGTCTACAGAGAACGCTATAGATTTCGCCACCTCCTGATTCCCCGCATTATCCTTAGAGTAATATTTGAAGAGATGACTGCCATCAGATGAGACTTGGAGCGACTGTTGGCACTCCCTGAAGGAAGGCGAATTTATTGAGCAATAAGTCTGCGATATTCCTGACAGGGAGTCCGAAGATGTTACAGCAAGAACAACGGGCGACGAATACCACCCATTTTTAAAGATCCCCCCCAGCGAGACGGAACTCACCGGAAGCCCCTGGTCGATATTTATCCCGGCTACCACTACCGAGGTCGAATTATCGGCATAGTCCCAGACCAAAGCCCTAGTTGAGATATTTGCCCCGTCTCCGGACAGCAAGACATCCTGTGGACATGCTCTTACGCCAGACAATGCATCCGAACACTCAAATTTTATGATGACATCGGAGTTGTTCCAACCACCAGAATTCGCCATCGGCTCACTAACGTAGCCACCATTCGGGGGAGTCGTGTCTATTTTAACTATTAGCGAAGACGTGGACGACCACCCGGCATAGTCCATACAATAGCCGCCGACGGTAGCGCTCGCAATTTCTGTTTTCAACGAAGTTGCCGGTGAACAGTAGTCTATGCCAGATAACGTGTCTGTTCCGGTAAACGTCACAAAAACCGCAGAATTATTCCAACCGCTTGCGTTGGCATCTGGAGAAGCGGTGTGGGCAGTTACAGGAGGGAACGGATCTATGCGAAACACAAATGATTTTGCCAATTCCGTGTTCCCGACTAAATCCGTTGAATAGAATTTTACTACATGGTCTCCTCCGGTTGACACAGAAAATGGACCGGAGTACAGGCTATATATTCCCCCGTCAAGGCTGTAAACCGTACTCCTTACGCCAGAAGAGTCATCTTTCGCCTGTAAAAAGATATTCACCTGAGAACGGAACCACCCGTTCGATCCGACCACTGATTCTGCCCTGGCCCCAGTATTCGGAGGCTCCCGATCAGAATAAATGGTATGGATGTTCCCGATATTCAGGGTCTTTAAATTATTGGAAGCCGCCCCAATAATCGTCTGGCCGCTGGATATATGAGATTGATTGATACCGGATACTACATCCGCGCCAAAGTTCAATAAATCATAACTTTCCAGCGCTGGAATAGCAGCAACAAAAGACGGAAAAGCCAGCAGCCCAATGACTGCCGACAAGCAAGATACCCTATTTGGATGACTGATCTTAATAAATCCCCTGCCTAACCCGGATGAACAACAAGATTTAACACAGTCTATATTTCTAAAAATTCCAAGTCAATGGACGGCCGAATTTCCAACTACTACGACAACTATCCTATACGTTCGCCATGAGCGAGAATACGGATGTCGAAAACTACTTAACAAGCACAAATTTGCCGACAGCCGCATCTTGCTCGGTTTTTATCCGAAAAATATATACGCCACTTGCGACCATAGCTCCGGCCTCATTCCGTCCATCCCATGTAACCGACTCGAGTTTTTTAATTTGCTCACCTTCAGAAGTATAGACCTTAACTTCCACTCCCGAATTGGAAATATGCTCCGGGATGGTAAAAGTAACACGACGGTGAATCTTAGGGCGAAAGGGATTAGGATAGGCAACAGCCCTGTTGGTTCCAGCAAACTGTCTTGTCCCTGTAACAGCCAGACGCAAAGCTTTCATCGCATTAATTCGGCCGTAACCGTAATCTCTATCCGGACCGGACACCCCAAGATCATCGGCCGAATTTTTGAGGGTGTCGAAGACTTGAGCGGCAGTGTAAGTAGGCCTGGCGGACCACACTAGGGCAGCCAACCCGGCCGCCATGGGAGAAGAAAATGAAGTGCCTGTAGCTGATGCGTAACCGTTGTTAATGTCACTAGTATAAAGTCCTACCCCTGGAGCAACGAGGCCCTTATAAATCATTGCATTATCTGTGTTTGAAAATGACGCCAGCGCGTCCGCTGAATCTGTTGCCCCGACTGCATAAACCCCGGAACAATTAGCAGGAGAGTCAATAACAGTAAGCCCTTCATTCCCAGCAGCCGCGAAGAGCAAAAGACCGGCGCCGATGGCATTAGTGACCGCAGTCTGTAATGCGGTAGAACATCCAAAACCACCCGCAGTCCCCAGACTCATATTCACGACAATCTTGCCATATGCTGATGTGTTATGCCTTGGAATAGCGTAATTAATTCCCTCTGCTATCGCATTTTCGGTCGTGCCACAAGTATCCGTAGGATAGGCCTCATCAGAACAGTCATCCTTGCAGTCCCCGTCATCAAAAACTTTAAGAGAAAGCAGTTGTGCACCCCATGACATACCCGCTACCCCCGCCCCATTATCCGAACTGGCTGCAGCCACACCAGCCACCCGCGTAGCATGATTGCACGCGGGAGTAGGCGGCTGATTATCGGACGAAACAGGGAAGCTGACCGGAGTAAATGATTTGCTCGCGGTATTTGTTAATTTCCCGGACAGCTCGGGGTGAAAACCATCTATACCTGTATCGATAACAGCCACGGTGACGCGGCTGGAAACGCCAGTTTCATATTCCCAGGCCCCGAAGGCCTGCACCATACCCAAGGCGTACTGGCTTCCGACCGAAGGGTCGTCTGGTACGCGTTTAACACGGAAGACGCGGTTGGGCTCTGCCCATTCCACCGTCGGGAGTGAGGAGAGCAGGTTTAGCGCGGCGCCCACCCCAATGCCCCCGGGAAAGGAAACCACGGACCAGTTGAAGCGTTCGAAGGTGGAATCCACGCGGAAACCGGCCCTTTCAATGACGCCGAGGGCGGCGGCGGTGGAAACGCCGGCCTTGAACCGGACCAGGGCGGAACCCGAAGCCACCTCAAGCTGGGAAGTCTTCCCCGAAGCCGGGGAAAAACGGGCCAGGCGCTCGACCTTAAGCGCGAAAACAGGAACGGCCGGCAGCAGGCACAGCAGGCAGAGCAGCAGGGTCCGCGCCGGCGCTTTGGTCATTATTTTTTCTTGGTCCAGGCCGCTATCACGGCGGATTCTACGGCGCTTTTAAAGGCCCCGTCGGGAAAGGCCAGGGCCGGCGGGAAGGCCACCCAGTAGGTGCCGGGCTCCTTGGAGGAGGCCATGATCCCGGCGACCACCAGCAGCTCGCCGTCGAAGGAAAGCTCGGCGTTGGCCACCCTAGCCTTGGATTTAAGGGGCTTCAAAGCGTCCACGGCCACCTTGGGCCGCGCGCCCGGCTTTGCGGGAGCGCAGCCGTTCTTAAAGCACCCTTCCAGGCGGCCGTACAGGCCCTTGGAAAGCAGTTTGATGTCGGAATAGGTCTTGCCCTTGTTGTCGGTCAGCGGCATAACCACCGCGCCCTTCTCCCAGGTCACGCCTTTCACGGTCAACGCGGTAAAGGTGAAATCGGCCTTGGCCGCGCCCTTCACCGCCGCCGGGGCGACGTTGGTTATGTCGAGCGCCGCGGCCGGGGCCGCCAGCAGGCAGGCGAGCAGCAGGGCGTTAATGGTGTTTTTCATTTATCCTCCGTATGATCCCCACGAGGTCGTTGATATCGTCCAGCTCGTAGTCCGCGCCGGAGACCGGCGTGTCGAACTCGTTGCCGTACTTGGCCCAGGCGGTTTGCATGCCGAAGGCCTTGGCGCCCTTGATGTCGCGTTCGGCCCAGTCCCCCACCATGATGGCGCTGGCGGGCTCCACGTCCATGAGCGAAAGGATCTTCTTGAAAGGCTTGGGCGAGGGCTTCTTCTCGCCGGTGTCGTCGAAGGTTACCACGTGCTCGAAGTAATGGTGCAGGCCCAGGCCCACGATGCGCATCCACACGGACAGGCGCGGCGCGTCGGACACCACGCCCATACGCACGCCCATCTTGAGCAGGTCGGTCAGGGCCATCTTCACGTGCGGGTACAGCGTGAAATGGCCGTCCTTGGCGCGCTTGTAGCCTATGATGCCGGCGGCGAGGATCTTGTAGTCGATCTTGCCGAACTCCTTCATGAGCACCTTGTCGAAGATGTTCTGGTCCTCTATGCCCTCGGCCCAATAGACCTTGAAGATCTTCTCCACCATCTGCGCCTTGGGCAGGTCCAGGCCCGCGTCTATCATGGCGTCCACGGCCGCGTCCACGGCGGCGCGCTTCATGCGCATGAAGTCCATGAGCGTGTTGTCGATGTCGAGGATGACGGCCTTGATCATTTTACTTGGAGACGCGTTCCACGTAGGTGCCGGTGCGGGTGTCCACGCGGATCTGGTCCCCCTCGTTGATGAACATGGGCACCTTGACGGTCAGCCCGGTGTTCACCGTGGCGTCCTTCATGGTGTTGGAGACGGTGTCGCCGCGCACGCCGTCCACGGTGTGGGTGACGGTCATCACCAGGTTGGCGGGCAGCTGGATGGTGAAGAAGGCGTCGTTGAGGTAGATGCCTTCCACGGCCATGTTCTCGGTCATGTAAGGCAGCAGGGCCTTGATCTTATCCTTGGGCAGGCCCACCTGCTCGAAGGTGGTGTCGTCCATGAAGTAGGCCATGTCGGCCTCGGCGTAGACGTAGGTCTTGGGGCGCTTCTCCACCATCACGTCCTTGAACTTGTCTTCCGGGCGGTAGGCGGTCTCTATGATGGAGCCCGTCTCCACGCCGCGCAGCTTCACGCGCACCACGGCGCGGGCCTGGGACTTGCGGTGATGCTGCACGTCCAGCACCTCCACCATCTGGCCGTTCTCGTTGATGAACATGTTGCCGTTCTTGAATTGGCTTGCGAGTATCATGTGTGTCTCCTGTGTTCTGCTGTCGGATCTGTCAGGCGCTCTGCGGGTTGCCGGCCTGGTAGGCCATCACCTTCAGGGCCAGTATGCGTTTCTCCATCGGCGGGTGCGTGGCGAGCACGTCCGCCGTGAAACCGAGTTTTTCCTCTATGAGGCTGCCGCGCGGGTCCGTTATGCACATGTGCGCGACGCCGTTATTGATGGCGCTGGTGGGCATCACGGCCCGGCGGATCTTCTCCAGGGCGGACACCAGGCCAAGCGGGTTGCGGGTCAGTTCCGCCGCGCTGGCGTCGGCGAGGAACTCGCGCTGGCGCGAGATGGCCATGGCGAGCATGCGCGAAAGCAGGGGTGCGAGGATGATGAGCACCACCCAGATGGCGAAGAAGATAAGGACCACCGCCCCGCCGCCGCCCTTGCGGCCGGAGCCGCCGGAAGACGAGGAGGACCCGCCGAAAGAACCGGAGCGGCGGCCGCCGTAGCGGAAGGTGCGGCCGGCGAAATCGCTCAGCAGGGCCACGGCGCCTATCAGACCGGCCAGCACGGTCATGAGGCGCATGTCGTAGTTGCGGATGTGGCTCATCTCGTGGGCCACCACGGCCTGCAGCTCCTCGCGGTTGAGGTGCTCGAGCAGGCCTTCGGTGACGGCGATAACCGAGTTGGAGGGGTTGGTACCGGTGGCGAAAGCGTTAAGGTCGGAGTCGGGCACCACGTAGGCCGTGGGCGCCGGCAGGCCGGAGGCGGTGGCCATCTCGGCCACTATGTTGAGCAGCTGGCGCTCCTTCTCCGACGCGGAGACCGCCCTGCGGGCCATGGTGGAGCGCAGCACCATCCGGGGGCCGTTGAGCAGGCTGTTGGCCGCCATGCCCATGCCGATGAGCAGCGAGATGATGGTGCCGAAGGGTATCTTGGACCCGGCCCCGGCGCGGCGGGCCTCGTAATAGCCGGTGTCGTTGTACTCGAAGGTGGGCGCAGCCACGGGGTTGAAGCTGCCGTAGAAATAGTCGAAACCCAGGCCGAGGAACAGGAAAAGCGCCACGAAGAGGGCCAGGATGCCCGCTGTCATGCGGCGGTTATGCGCCTGCTGTTCGAAAATGTTCATTGGTCCGGGGAAACGCGGCGGCGCCGGCGCGGGTAAGCCCCGCGCCGGTGACGCGGCTGGTCTTTAGACGGTCAGGTTGACCTTGGGATTCTCCCGCTCGGGGGAATCGGCCGGCAGTTCCCAGAGGGCGGCCGGGGAGAAGCCCAGCATGGCCGCGAACATGTTGGTGGGGAACACCTGCTGGTCGGTGTTGAACTTGGTGACCACGTCGTTGTAGAACTGGCGGGCGAAGCTGATCTGGTTCTCGGTATGGGTCAGTTCCTCCATCAGTTTCTTCACCGACTCGTTGGCCTTCAGGTTGGGGTAATTCTCGGAGATGGCGATGAGGCGGCCGAGGGCCTGGGTGAGCATGCCTTCCTTGGCGAGGATGTCGCCGGTGTTGCCGCCCTGCCCGGCGGAAACGGCCGCGGCGCGGGCCTGGATCACGCGTTCGAGCGTCTCTTTCTCGAACTTCATCTCGCCCTTCACGGACTCGACGAGGTTGGGGATCAGGTCGTGCCGCCGCTTGAGCTGCACGTCGATCTGCCGGAAAGCGTTCGTAACCTGGTTGCGAAGCTTAACGAGGCCGTTAAAAGTGAAGACGACCCAGCCGCCGAGAACAAGCAGTACTATAGCCAATACAGTCATTAGTGCCTCCGTATCTACCGCGTTTCCTACGCTGTCTTAGTCAATATCTCGCAGCCCGTCCTGGTGACGAGCACGGAATCCTCTATGCGCACGCCGAACTTGCCGTGCAGGTAAATGCCCGGTTCCACGGTAACGGCCATGCCGGGCCGGAGCGTCGCTTCGAACTTGGTGTTGAGGCGCGGGAATTCGTGGATCTCCAGCCCCACGCCGTGGCCGGTGCCGTGGATGAAGTACTGGCCGTAGCCGGCGTCCGAGATCACATCGCGGCAGGCCTTGTCCACGGCGACGGCCTTGACGCCGCCACGGACCGCGGCCAGGCCGGCCTTCTGGGACTTGGCCACTATGGCATAGACCTTCCTGAACTCCTCCGTCGGGCGGCCGTGGAAGTAGGTGCGGGTGATGTCGGAGCAATAATGGTTATAGACGCAGCCGTAATCCAGCAGCACGGCCTCGTTGTCCTTCAGGCGGCGCTCAGAGGTGATATGGTGCGGCAGGGCGGAATTGGGGCCGAAGCCGACGATCAGGTTGAACGACGGGCCCTTGGCCCCCATGGCCTGCATGAGGTCCTCGAGCTCGCGGTACACGGAGAGTTCCGTGCGGCCGGTCTTTATGCGGGGCTTTATCAGGCCGAAAGCTTTGGCGGCGATGCGGCAGGACTTGCGCAGGTCGGCCGCCTCTTCCCCCTCCTTGACGGCGCGCAGGGAGCCCACCAGCCCGCCCTGCTCGGCGAAACCGTGCTTGCGCCAGAGGGAGCCGCGGGTATAGGTCTCGTATTCGGGATCGAAAGCGGTCTTGCGCAGCTTGTGCGTCTTGCAGAGGGCGAGCACGGCCTGTTCGAAACCGGCTTCGGGCACCACGGGCTCCACGAAGGGCGCCCGCACTTTTATGTCCTCCACGAACATCTTGGGGGCGATGGCCCAGGCGGAATTGCGGGAGACCAGCAGCAGATAATCGTCCATGTGATAGCCGGTCAGAAAGCCCACGTCGAGGTTGCGGGTTACCACCAGGGCGTCCAGCTTGCTCTGTTTGAGCAGGTGCTGCAGGTCCTTAATACGTTTGGCGTGTATGTTCATAACTGGTCCTTGCCGGCCATGCCGGGACTCCGGCCTGGCACAAAAAGCCGGGCCTTCCAATTATACTATTTTATTATTAAAGGCGGCCGTAGCGGCGCGTGGAGACCAGGCCGGTCTTGTTGAGGAGAAACTCGCCCAGGGCGGCCAGGGTGCCGGCCCCGTAGAGCAGGCTGGCGCCGGGCCCTATGGAGGACGCTTCGGGGAAATATTTGGCCGGGACCGGGATGTCCCCTATGCGCAGGCCGCGGAAGGCGGCCTGGAAGAGGAACTGCGAATCGAAGACGAAGCCGTCGGAATCGGCCTCCCAGTTCACGGCGAGCAGGGCCTCGCGGGAATAAGCACGCAGGCCGCTGTGCCATTCGCCGAGGTTCTGGCCGGCGGCCAGGTTCTCGGCCACGGTCAGCAGGCGGTTGGCGGCGTATTTATAGACCGGCATGCCGCCGGCCAGCGCCTCGGCCCGGGTGCGGATGCGGTTGCCCAGTACCACGTCGCAGACCCCGGCCTCGATGATCCCCGTCAGGAAAGGCAGCACGCGCGGGTCGTACTGGTAATCGGGATGCAGCATGGCCACGATATCGGCCCCGGACTCGAGGGCCAGGCGGTAGCAGGATTTCTGGTTGGCGCCGTAGCCGCGGTTCTCGGCGTGCCGTTCGGCCCGGATGCCGAGCGAGCGGGCGAGCTCGAAAGTCCCGTCCGAAGAGCGGTCGTCCACCAGGATGACCTCGCCGAAGACGCCGGCGGGCAGCGAGCGCACCGTGGCCTCCAGGGTCTTGACCGCGTTGTACGCCGGCAGGACAAGGACCTTCTTCATCTCTCCCCCAGGACGGCTTCGGCCAGCCGCGCGAAAATTGGCAGCGTGATCTCCTGCGCCCGGACGGAAGGTTTGAGCCCGGCCTTCTCCACGGCCGCGGCGGCGCGGGCCTTCTCCACGCCGCAGAGGGCCAGGGAATTTATCAGCGTCTTGCGCCGGTGGGCGAACGCTTTTTTGAGCAGCGAGCGGAAGCGGGCCTCCCCCGCCTCGTCGCTGAAGAAGGGCCGCGGCCGGAAGATCACCACGGAAGAATCCACCGCGGGCACCGGCCGAAAGCTGCCGGCCTTGATGTCCATCAGCAGTTCGCTGGAGGCGCGGGCGCCGGTCAACAGGGTGAGGAAGCCGTAATCCCCGCCGCCGGGCGCGGCCAGGATCTTGCGCGCCACTTCCTTCTGGAACATGAAGACCGCCAGGGTCAGCCGCGGGAAGGCCAGCACCTTGTCGAGGATGGGCGTGGCGCATTCGTAAGGCAGGTTGCCGATGAAGGCGGCGCGCCCGGGCCCGGCCGCGGCGTCGAGGTCCGTTTTCAGGAAATCGGAATTAATTATCTCCAGCCCCGGGAACTTCCGGCGCAGGTCCGGCAGCAGGTCCGGGTCTATCTCCACCGCTTTCATCGCGGCGCCGTACTTCGGGAAAAGATGGGAAGTAAGCGCGCCTCCCCCCGGGCCTATCTCGACGAGCCTGTCGAAAGTCCCGGCGTCCAGGGCCGCGGCTATCCGGGCGCAGATGCCTTTGTCGTTAAGGAAGACCTGGCTGTATTTGGGCATAAGTGGCCGGAGTGCCGGCGAAAAAAGTCCTTGTCCGGCTAATTCCCGAGCGTCTGCAGTTTAAGTTTTATCTCTTCGCCGGTCTTCCAGACGTCGCCGGCGCCCAGCGTCAGCAGCACGTCCCCTGGACGCAGTTCCTTCATGACCTCCAGCGCCCCCGGGAAAGGCGAGGCGGGGCGCCCGTTGCGCTTGAGCTGGCGCAGGATAAGGCCGGAATCCACGCCGGGCAGCGGCTTCTCCCCGGCGGCGTAGACGGGGGCCACGTAAAGTTTGTCGGCGTCGGAAAAGGCGCGGCCGAAGTCCTTATAGAGCAGCGCCGTGCGGCTGTAGCGGTGCGGCTGGAACAGCACCACCAGGCGCCGCCCTTTGAAGATGCCGCGGGCCGCGGCCAGCGTGGCCCTGACCTCGGTGGGATGGTGGCCGTAATCGTCCACGAACTCCACGCCGCCGGCGGAGCCGAAGCGGTCCATGCGGCGCTTCACGCCGCTGAAATTCCACAGGCCCTCGGCCAGCCGCCCGAAGTCGAAACCCAGGTAGCGGCCGGCGGCCAGCGCCAGCAGGGAATTACGCACGTTGTGTTCGCCCCCGGTCTTCAACCGCACCCGCCCGAGCCGGCGGCCGCGGAAGTACGCCGTATAGGCCGCCCCCCCTCCGGAGAAAACCGCGTCCTTGGCCGTCCAGTCGGCCTTGCCGCCCAGGCTGCAGGTGACATAGGGGGCCTTCACCTGCGGGAGCAGTTCCCTGACCACGGCGTCGTCGGAGCACAGGGCCGCCTGCCCGTAGAACGGCAGGCGCGCGAGATGCTCCAGGAAGGCGGCCTTCAGGTTGGCCATGCTGCCGTAATGGTCCAGGTGGTCGGAATCTATATTGGTGACGCAGGTGACCAGCGGGGAGAAGTAGAGGAAGGAGCCGTCGGATTCGTCCGCCTCGGCCACCAGGTATTCGCCGCCGCCCAGCTTCAGGTTGGAGCCGGCGCCTTTCACTATGCCGCCCACCACGGCGGTGGCGTCGGCGCCGGCCGCTTCCAGCGCGGCCGCGGTCATGGAGGTGGTGGTGGTCTTGCCGTGCGTGCCGGCTATGGTGACCGTCTTTTTAAGCGCCGCCAGGCGGGAAAGCATCAGGGCGCGGCGCACCACGGGGATGCCGCGGCGGAAAGCCTCGCGCAGTTCGGGATTGTCCGGCCTGATGGCTGAACTGACCACTACCACGTCGGGAGAACCCAGGGCCCGGGCGTGATGCCCTACGGTTATAGCGGCCCCCTCGCGGGCCAGCGCCCGCGTGATCTCCGACTCCCTGGCGTCGGAACCGGAAACCTCGTAGCCCAGCCCCAGCATCAGGCGGGCGATGCCGCTCATGCCTATGCCGCCTATGCCGATGAAGCGCGCCAGGCGCACCCGGGAAAGGTCCAGTTCTTCGGAGTAATCGTTCATTTGGGGTTCTCCATCGCCGCGACGGCCCGGTCCATGAAGGCCTGGGAGGCGGCCACCGCCTCCGCCCAGCTCTCCGGGGCCAGTTCAATTATAACAGTATCCGCCATTTTAGAGAAAGCGTCCTCGAACTGTTTCGCCCCCCGGCGGAAGAAGACCACGCAGGGCCGGCCCGAGAAAAGCAGCTCCACCGCCCTGGCGCTGAACTCCGGGGAGAGCAGCGCCATGGGGCCGAGCTCGTCGAAGAGCAGCGCGCGGCCGGCGCCGGCGGCCTCCTCCAGCGCCCGCAGCGCCGTAACTTCCAGGGCGGGCAGGGAGACCCCGTACTTATTGAAAGCTACCGGGGACACCAGCGCTTTGGAGGCCAGCAGCGCCCGCTCCCCGCCGAGGGCTTCCACTTCGAACCCCGAGCGCGCGCGCCCTTCGCGCAGTTCGCGGGTGCGGAAGCCGCCCAGCCAGCGCCCGTACACCGAACAGAGCCTGTCGGCCAGGCGCTCTTTGAGCGCGCAGTCGGTGAAACTGAACGCCAGCAGTGAGATCCGTTCCCTCTTCGCGCCGTTCATTTGCTCCCCTCCAGCCAGGCCTTGTTGGCCTGGGCCGTCTTGTTGGCCGGGTCCAGGCGCAGCGCCTCCCGGCATTCCTCCAGCGCCTTCGCTTCCGCGCCGGCCTCCACCCAGGCCGCGCTGCGGCCCAGCGCGGCCAGCGCGCCGCCGCCGGAAAATTCGTTCAGCGCCAGGGCGTGCTCGCCGAGCAGGAGGTAGCCGAGGCCGCGGATCAGGGCGAGCTCCCGCCCGCCGCCGGCCTCAGCTTCCAGTTCCTCCAGGGCCTCGGCCGCGTTCTCCAGCCAGTTGTCGCCCATTACCCAGAGGCCCATGTCGTTGCCTACGTCCCGCGGCTTGAAGAGCGCCTTGGCCTTGGCGGCCGCCGAAGAACGGGGCGGCCCGGTCTCCACGCTGAAATTCAGCCGCGCGTCGTTGCCGGCGGAAACCGCCTTCATCAGTTTGTCGGCTTCCGCCGCCACCGCGGCGGCCCGGCGCTCGCGCTCGGCCGGCGAGGAGGCCGGCAGGAAATATTCCCGCCGGGTGTAGCTGACCTTGGGCTTGCGGAAAGCGGACTGCAGGCGGGCCCCGAGCTTCTCCCCCCCGGCGACGGGCGTGAGGGCGGCCTTGGGGGTTTCCAGGAGTTCAACCGTCACCCGCGCGTCCTGGCCGGCGGGGATCTTTTTAAGGGAGGAATACAGCGGGCTCGGCGGCGGCGCCTCCGCCCCGCCCGGCGGCGGGCCGGCGTAGGCCAGCCCCATGGAAATGCCGCCCTTGGGATTGGCCGGGGCCAGCAGGAAAGCGCCGTCCAGGACTTTTCCCACTTCGGAAACCCTGCCCGCCTTGTGCAGCGCCCAGGCCAGCCGGAACCTGGCCACCGAATCGCGGGGCTTGAGGGCCAGGGCTTTGCGGTAAAGTTTTATGGCGCCGGGCAGGTCGCCGTCGCGCTCGCGCAGCAGCGCCAGTTCCAGCAGGGCGTCCTCGTAGCCGGAGAACAGCGACACGGCCTTCTCCAACTGGGCGGCGGCAGCCTCGTAGCGGCCCAGGCGGGAATAGAACATCCCGAGCTGGTAGCGGTAGAGCGGGTTGGCCGGGTCCAGCGCCACGGCCGCGCGGAAATAGTCCAGCGCGCGGCCGAACTCGCCGAGCGCGTGATAGACCGACCCGGCGTTCATCTTCACGTCGGAGCGGGAAGGGTCCAGTTTTTCGGAGGCGAGGAAATCCGCGAGCGCCGGGCCGTAGTCGCCGGTGCGGGCCCGGACTATGCCGCGCAGCTGCAGGGCCATGGGATTGCGGGGGTCCAGGCGCAGCGCCTCCTCGAATTCCTCCAGCGCCTTGTCGGGGGTGCCGAGCCAGTACAGGGCGGACCCGTACAGCAGGCGGGCCCAAGGGTCGGAAGGGCTGCGCTGCACCGCCCGGAAGAACTCGTCGGCCGCGGCGGAGTAATCCTCGGCGCCCATGAGCGCGTAGCCGCGGCGCAGGTTCACGGCGCTCTGCTCGGCCATGATCCGGTCCCAGACCGTGTTCTGCCCGGCCGGGGCGGGCACGCTCCCGCCCGCCGCGGGAAAAGAGGTCAACAGGATGGCGACTAGCGCCAGGGCGCGGCTGTGCGTCATGATATAAGGGATTATATTAATTATAGGCGGCCGGGCGGGCTAGCGGGGTTTGCCGACGGTTATGCGGCGCGGGGCGCTGAACTTGCCTTCGAAACCCAGCAGGTCCACCAGCGAAACGCGCATGTAGTAATCCCCGGACGGCATTAGGTCCGCGAGGGCTATAGTTTCGAAAGCGTCGTAGGTCTTGTCCAGGGCCAGGTTAGTGAAGTTCTGGTCCTTGGAGACCTGCAGGTGGTAACTCTGCACCGGGTTGGCCACGGAGATCATCTTGACGATCTCGGCGGCGTCGATGTTCTTGTCGTCCACGTCGCCGACCTTGGGCAGGTTGCCGGTCAGGTCCTTGTCCTTGGGCAGGGCCGCGCCAACGGAAGGGACTTTACCGTTCTTTTTGAGGTTGAGGGACACCACGCCGTTTTCGGTGCGCAGCTGGGGCGCGCCGGAGGAGGCGAGGGCGGTCTGCGTCTGCTCCAGTTCCGGCAGCGGGGGCAGTTTGATGGGGTTGGAGGGCGGCATGTCCATCTTGACCTCGGCGGCGAAGCCCTCCGAAACCTCCACGGTCTTTCCCTGGGCCTCTACGTCCGCCTTACCTTTATAGACCTGCACCAGCGTGGTCAGGTCGTCCTTGAGCTTGGCGCCGAACTCGGTATCCTTGGTCTTGGGCGTGATACGGGCCGAGGCCGTGACCACGCGCGAGCGCAGGCCGCGCATTTCGCCGGCCAGCAGCTCAACGTCGGTGTTCTTCTTGTCCGGCGGGCGCAGCACGGCGATGGAATTGGGGTAGAGGTTCAGCACCTCGCCGGTATAGAAGCGCACGTCGGCCCTGGCGTTGGCCCGGGTGCGCAGCGTGTCGCTCTTGAAAAGGTCCATCTTCATCGCTACGCCTTTCCAGTCGGTGACGCCGGTGCGGCGGAAGAGCACTTCGTTGAGGTAATAGATGAGCTTGGCGGCGCGGTACTGCTCCTTGATGAGGCGGATCGGCACCTTGAGCGCCATGCCCGGCAGCGCTATGGACGGATCGGAGCCGGGCAGGCGGTTGTACTTGAGGAGCTCGTTCCACTTGGTGGGGTCTTTCAGGTAGGTATTGGAAATGCTCCAGAGGGTGTCGCCGGGGCGGACCACCACGGTCTGCAGTTCCTCCGCGGCCCGCGCGGCCGCGAAGAAAAGCAGTACGGGCAGCAGGGCGGCCAGGAGCCTCACGGGACCGCCTTTACGGCGGGGGTCTGGTGCTTGGGAATGGAGAAAACGAACTTGGCGCCCTTGCCGGGGTCGGATTCGGCCCAGATGCGGCCCTTGTGCGCCTCGGCCACGTACTTGCAGATGGTCAGGCCGAGGCCCGTGCCGCCGGCTTTCTGGCCTTTGACCTGCTCGAACTTCTCGAAGACCTTGTCCAGGTACTCCGGCGGGATGCCGTCGCCGGTGTCGCGCACCCAGGCCTGGATGGAATCCCCCCCGTCCGCCATGCCGATGGTGATGGTGCCGTTCTCAGGCGTGAATTTTATGGAGTTGCCGATGAGATTGGTGAACATGCGCTCCATCAGGCCGCTGTCGGCCGTGATCACGAGCTGTTCGGGCCCTTCTATCTGAAATTTTATCTGCTTGCGCTGACCGAGGGATTCCATCAGCTCTATGACCCTCGCGGCCACTTCGCGCAGGTTCATCTCGGTCAGCTTCAGTTCCATCTTGCCGGCTTCCATCTTGGCGGCGTCGAGGATATTGTTGATCATGCCGAGCAGGCGGAAAGAGGCGCGGTCTATGGAGACGAGCATCTTCTTCTGGGCTTCGTTGACGGGGCCGGGGATCTCCTTGATCATGAACTCCACGAAGCCCTTGATAGCGCCCATCGGGTTGCGCAGGTCGTGAGTGATGGAGTGAAGGAACTCGTCCTTGATGCGGTCCAGCTCCTTGTCCAGCGTGATATCGTAGAAACCCAGCAGGCGGCCCAGCGGCGCGCTATGGCCGGGGGCGGTGATGGGCGTGGTGAAGCATTTGAAGTAACGGCGGGAATGCTCCAATGAGATCTCGATCTC
>Ga0209212_1002985_pt1 | contig 23026 bp, 23 predicted proteins | sample RifGroC2_FD_183996 | JGI IMG/M metagenome (GOLD analysis project Ga0209212, IMG submission 183996) | Groundwater microbial communities from Rifle, Colorado, USA - Groundwater C2 (SPAdes) (version 2) | ecosystem: Environmental > Aquatic > Deep subsurface > Groundwater | place: Rifle, Colorado... | reverse complement strand
GGTCCGCTCGCCAACGCCGGCGAACACCGAAATACCGCCGTGGTGCATGGCGATGTTGTGAATCATCTCCATCATGACGACGGTCTTGCCGACGCCGGCCTGTGCTGTGGGCCAGCACGACTGATTCCTCCGCTTCGATTCTTGCGGCATATCCGTGCCCGGTAGATTTGGGCAGTTACATCTTCTTAATCTCTATTGAAAGTGATTCCATGCCGGAGATAGGCGCCTCCTTCAGCACAGAGTTGAAGTAGCGTGCGAGCCATATGAGCTTTGGCCTTGAGTGATTGCCGGGTCGTATACACGATAACTGACGACTGAGTTCGCGATGTATTTCCCGCATCTGTTCATCTCGGAAAGATCCAACCAACTCCATGGCTTGCGGGCTCAGGAAATGGAGAAACCGCTCGCCATCAAAGTCAGTCCTAATGTAGGATGACAGCGGACCGACGACATCCATGCCAACCGTTGCAATAGCATCGTGTGCGTCAGGCGCAACAACTATACGGGGATAGAAGGCAATCTTCTGTTCCAAGTCGTACGCGGCAATAAGTGCCGGGCCGAAACATAGATCTTCTTCGTGACAAAGGAGACCTTTACAGACCCCTCCACGGACGTAGTGGCCAAGTTCTGCGGTGCCTCTTGAAAGAAAGAGCAAGGACGTAACCAAGCTGCTGATTGCGTGATCATTGAGCGTAGCTGAAAGTACAAGGCTATCAGAGAAGCTCGTGCCGCGCTCGGCATCGGCATAGCGCGCAACTTTTTGTTCGGCCTCAGAACGAGGGTTTGGGATGCCCTGTTTTCGGAGTCGGGCTTCTATTATATCAACCGGGCTGTCTCGTTCCCATATAGGTTTTGCGTCAGTTACCTCTCGAAGCAGATGACGAACCTGCTGCTGAAGGTGAGGTTGCTTGAGGCTACGATCAATCAACTCGCGGAATCCGAGGACATCAACGAACGCACATAGTCGCTGTTCATACATCATTGTGCAACTCCATCGTCCCATATTTCGCGTGCAACAGGGATCCCACGGGGATCATTTGGGGAGGCATCGGCGGATTGAAAGAGGGTAACACTGCAGGATACCTTTGTTAGGGTTTTTTCTTCTCGCTATCTTGTATGATCTTGCGCCATTTTTTTCGATTTTCTTCAAGCTTATTGTTATCGAAGGCGGCAACAAGTGCAGCGCACAATTCACGAAGTTTTTCAGGCTGATCTGCGCGAAGCCAGTGATCTGGATAAAAGAAAAATAGATTTCCAAAAGTTGAGGCCAACTCTTTATTTTGAATCAGAATAGAAAGAAATGTACCGCCTACATTATTGAGAATCACGGCAGATAATGCAATACCGCTTATATAGTCTCTTTGAGTCTTGAGTTCCAAAACGACAATATCAAGCACCCATTCGGCACCTTCATCGACAAGAACAACATCTTTTAATGATCTTAGTTCTCTATTGATGTAGCTTTCGGCTTGGCCCTTTATGTTTTCAGAACCCCTAACCGACACTTGAATTTTTGCAGAAAAAGGTGGAGTATTTTCAGCGGCCAAGGGAGTAGGCAGTATGAGCAGCATGGAACTCAATAATAGTGTTTGCACGATAAGATTACGTTTCATAATTCAATCTCCTTATGCATTTACCTACAATAAAAAACCCCGCTCTCTTCTGGAGACACAGGGTCTATGATCACCATACATCACCTCATTGGGGTTCATGGTGCCTTGGACAGGAATTGATAAGGTATTGCTTTTTTATGGTGGAGGTATATGAAGAATGAGCTTGTGTGTCAATAGGATTTTAGCCACAGGTGAATATTTGAGGCGACTTAGGGGCATATTCAGCCTTGACATATAACCAAATACTGGTTACAATACGACAATGTTCAGGGTATCAGTCAAAAAGAAGGTTCTCAAAGCCGCCGAGAAAATGCCCATCTCCGTCCAGGAAAACTTGGCGGCGCTGCTTGAAGACTTGAGAGAGAAAGGCCCTGTCCAGCCGGGTTGGCCGAATTACAGCAGGATCGGCAAAGAAATGTACCATTGCCATTTAGCCCGGAAGTGGGTGGCTTGTTGGTATTGTGAAGATAGAACATTGGTTATAGAGGTGTATTATGCAGGCAGTCGTGAAAACGCCCCGTATTGAAATCAGCGTCAGGGGCGCGGCGATTCCGCCGAGGCTCATTGATGTCTTAAAGGAAGAGTATGGGCCGGAGCTTAGCCTTGTTGAAGATGATGGGGATAATCTGGTCGATGCTTTTGAAACACAGTGGTACAAAGGCGTGAAGGAGAAAATGACGCCGGGGACGTACCTGCGCATTTATCGTGAGAACAAAGGGTTGACGCAACGTGAGTTAGGCGAGGCTCTTGGTGGAATTCCCAGGCAGCACATTTCCAATATGGAGCACGGTCGCAGATCCATCAGCTTGAAAATGGCCAAGAAGCTTTCGTCGCTGCTTAATGCGCCGATTGAAAAATTCATTGAGACGCACGAGGCATAGGACGAGGAAGCCTAACCCTTCGTTGCGACATTCAGCCTGGTCACGGCCCGCATCAGGGCCAGCCTGACCTTTTCAAACTCCGCATCCTCCCGGGAGAGCTTGGTCATTTTCGCTTCGGCCCGCTCCTTGGCCCGTTTCGCCCTTTCCAGGTCGATCATGTCCGATCGCTCCGCGCTCTCGACCAGGACCGTTACCTTGGAGGAGGAGACCTCCGCATAGCCGGTATGGACCGCAAAGCGGGTCTTCTTGTGATCCCGGATGAAGCTCAGTTCTCCATGGTCCACCGAGCTCAAAAGCGGGGCGTGCCCCTTGAGGACGCCGAACTCCCCCTCCGTGCCGGGGATGGTCACCTCGTCGACGACCCCCCGGAAGGTCATCTGCTCCGGGGTCACGATTTCCAGAGTCAATTCATCCGCCATCTAATAAAATCCTCCGGCTATTCGGCAAGCCTCTTTGCCTTCTCCACGACCTCGTCGATTCCGCCGACCATGTAAAAGGCCTGTTCGGGCAGGTCGTCGTGCTTGCCATCGAGGATTTCCTTAAAACCCCGGACCGTTTCGGCCACCGGCACGAACTTGCCCTCGGTACCCGTGAACTGTGCGGCGACGAAGAACGGCTGGGAAAGGAAGCGCTGGATCTTTCTTGCCCGGCCGACGATGATCTTATCCTCTTCGGAGAGTTCCTCCATGCCGAGGATCGCAATGATGTCCTGGAGGTCCTTGTATTTCTGAAGCGTAACCTGGACCTTTCTTGCCACCTCGTAGTGTTCTTTGCCCAGAACGATCGGGTCCAGGATGCGGGAGGTCGAATCAAGCGGGTCCACTGCGGGGTATATGCCGAGCTCCGAGAGCGGCCGGGAGAGAACGACGGTTCCGTCGAGATGGGCAAAGGTCGTCGCCGGCGCCGGGTCCGTCAGGTCGTCGGCGGGGACGTAGACGCACTGTACCGCCGTGATGGATCCCTTGTCGGTTGAAGTGATCCGTTCCTGAAGTTCCCCGAGATCGGTGGCCAGGGTGGGCTGATAACCGACGGCAGAGGGCATGCGGCCCAGGAGGGCCGAGACTTCGGAGCCGGCCTGGGTGAAGCGGAAGATATTGTCGATGAACAGAAGGACATCCTGCCCTTCCACATCCCGGAAATATTCTGCCGCCGCAAGGGCAGTCAGGGCCACGCGGGCCCGGGCGCCCGGCGGTTCGGTCATCTGGCCATAAATGAGGGCGGCCTGCTTGATGACCCCCGATTCCTTCATTTCGAGATAGAGGTCGTTGCCCTCCCTGGTCCGCTCGCCAACGCCGGCGAACACCGAAATACCGCCGTGGTGCATGGCGATGTTGTGAATCATCTCCATCATGACGACGGTCTTGCCGACGCCGGCGCCTCCGAACATCCCCATCTTGCCGCCTCTGGGGAACGGGACGAGCAGGTCGATGACCTTGACCCCCGTTTCGAGGACGTGGACCGAGGTGTCCTGTTCGAGGAAAGTGGGCGCCTCCCGGTGGATGGGCATGGAGTGTTTCGCATTCACGGGTCCGAGGCCGTCGACAGGCCGGCCGACGACGTTGAGGATTCGGCCAAGACATTCGGGCCCTACGGGGACGGTGATCGGCCCGCCCAGGTCTTTTGCCTTCATCCCCCGGACCAGGCCGTCGGTGATATCCATCGCGATGCAGCGGACGACGTTGTCGCCTAAATGCTGGGCGACCTCCACGATCAGATTGTCCTCCTGGTCGTTGATCGTGGGATTGGTGATGGCGATGGCGTTCATGATGTTCGGGAGCTGTCCTTCCTCGAACGCCAGATCGACTACCGGCCCGATGACTTGTACAATCTTTCCGATGCTCATACCCGTCTCCTTAAAATGATCGAATAGGCTTTCGGCCCGGAGCCGCCTGCCTTTTTTGGTTCTATCCCTTCGCCAGCGCCTCGGTACCGCCCACGATATCCATCAGCTCGGCGGTGATCGCCGATTGTCTCACCTTGTTGTATTTGAGCGTCAGGCTCTGAATCATCTCCTCGCAGTTCCGGGTGGCGTTGTCCATCGCCGCCATCCGGGCGCCGTTTTCCCCGGCGGAGGTTTCCACGAGCGCCCTGAAGATCAGGGTGTGCAGGTACATGGGAAGCAGCTTCTCAAGGAGCGCATCGGCTGAAGGCTCATAAATGTAATCGAGTCTTTTCCCCGGATCGGGTTCCTCCTCACGCCCGATGGCCGGGAGGGGGAACAGACGGACCACGATCGGCCGGTGCACTGCCACATTAATAAATTCGTTGTAAATCAGGTAGAGCTCGTCGTACTGCTCTTCGACGAAAGTCGTGATCAGGTCCCCGGAGATCTGCACCGCAAGGTTCATGTCGAATTTCCCGAAGACATCGGCGCGGGCGTCGATGACGGTTGTTTTTTTCCGGAAATAATCGCGCGCCTTCCGCCCGATGGGAGTGAGCGATACCTCTTTGCCCTCGCCCAGCTTCGCCTTCATAAACCGCTCCGTGGCCTTGATCAGGTTGTTGTTGAAGCCTCCGCAGAGCCCTCTGTCGGAGGTCATGCAGATGATGCGGAGCCGCTTCGGTTCCCGGAGAGTGAGCAGGGGGTGGGTTTCCGCGTCCACGCGGAGTGCGACACGGTTCAGGACCTCCATGAATTTCACGGCGTAATGCCGGAAGTTTTCCATCCGCGCCTGGGCTGCCTTGAATTTCGAGGCGGCCACCATGTTCATGGCCCTAGTGATCTGCCTCGTTTTATGAACGGCGGTGATCTTCCGTTTAATGTCCTTCAGTGCGGCCATTCAAACCTGCTCCCTATTTCCCCTTATTCGGCGACATAGACCGAGTCGAATTCGGTCAGCGTCGCGCGGAGTTGCTTGTCGAGCTCGGGGCTGATGATTTTCTTATCATCTATTTCCTTCATGATCTCCGGATATTTGCCTTCAACGAAACCTAAAAGCTGCGCTTCGTAGTTCCTGAGTTTGTCGACCGGGTACTTGTCGAGGAAACCTCGCGTGCCCGCAAAGAGGATGACCACCTCCTGGGCAAGCGACATCGGGGCGAACTGGGGCTGCTTCAGAATCTCGGCCAACCGGATACCGCGTTCGAGCTGAGCCTGGGTCGCTTTGTCCAGGTCGGAGCCGAACTGGGCGAAAGCGGCCAGCTCCCGGTATTGGGCGAGGTCGAGCTTCAGTGTGCCTGCGACCTGTTTCATTGCCTTCACCTGGGCCGCCCCGCCGACGCGGGAGACCGAAAGCCCTACATTGATCGCCGGGCGGATGCCGGAGAAGAAGAGGGAGGGTTCGAGATAAACCTGGCCGTCGGTGATCGAGATCACATTGGTCGGGATGTATGCGGAAACATCGCCGGCCTGCGTTTCGATGATGGGGAGCGCCGTCAGCGATCCGCCGCCGAGCTCCTTGCTGACCCGGCAGGCCCGCTCCAGAAGCCGGGAATGGTTGTAGAAGATATCCCCGGGGTAAGCCTCGCGCCCCGGCGGACGGCGAAGCAGCAACGAGATCTGGCGATAGGCTACGGCCTGCTTGGAGAGATCGTCGTAGACGATCAGGGCATCCTGGCCCCGGTCCCGGAAGTATTCGCCGATGCTGCAGCCCGAATAGGCGGCGATGTACTGGAGGGTCGCAGGGTCGCTCGCGCAAGCCGAGACGACGCAGGTGTAAGACATGGCGTCATGCTTCTTCAGATTCTCGACCACCTGGGCGACGGTGGATTTCTTCTGGCCGATGGCGACATAGATGCATTTCACACCTGTCCCTTTCTGGCGAATGATCGCATCGATGCCGACGGAGGTCTTACCGATCTGGCGGTCACCGATGATCAGTTCGCGCTGCCCCCGGCCGATAGGGGTCATCGCGTCGATCGCCTTGATGCCGGTGTACATCGGCTCATTGACCGGCTGGCGGGCGACCACGCCCGGGGCGACCATCTCGATCCGGCGAAATTCGCTCGCTTCGATAGGCCCCCTGCCGTCGATGGGGGCGCCCGTGGCGTCGATGACGCGACCCAGCAGCGCCTCGCCGACCGGAATCTGGGCGATCTTTCCGGTTCGCTTCACGATATCGCCTTCCTTGATGTGGGTCACCTCGCCCAGCACCGCCACGCCGACGTTGTCGCTCTCAAGGTTCAGTACCATGCCGAGAATGCCGCCCGGGAATTCAAGCAACTCCATGGCCATGGCATTTTCCACGCCGTAAATCCTGGCGATGCCGTCGCCGACGGAGAGGACCGTTCCCGTTTCGCTGATATCCAGTTTTTTCTCGTATCCCTTGATCTGCCTGGATATGATCTCGCTGATTTCCTCTGCCCTGATGGTTTCCATGCTCTATCTTCCCTCCCCTAAGAGATTCCTGATGTTGCCAAGTTGAGTCCTGATGCTGCCGTCGTACAGCGTATCCCCGACACGGATAACGACGCCCCCGAGAAGGGTTGAATCTTCGTGGACGGTCATCTCGACCTGCTTTCCGGTCAGACCCTCCAGTCCTTTTTGCAGTTGGGAGGAGAGTTTTCCGGTAAGCGGGAAAGCCGTCTTCACTGTGACACGGACCTTTTTGAGGGCATTGTCGACCAAGTCCCGATAACACCCTTCGATATCCGAAAGGATGCCGATGCGGCGCTTGTCGACCAAGAGTTTCAGAAAGTTTGCGGTGAGCGGGGAGACATCGAGCCTCGCAAGAAGCGTTTCCACAACCTTTTTTTTATCGGGCTGAGAAAAGACCGGGTTGGCCAGAAACTCGCCCAGGTTCTTGCTTTCCTTGAGCAGGGTGGAAAAAAGACCCAGTTCCTGAGCGTAATCTTCGTAGCGCTCCTCTTCAGCGGCAATTTTAAAAAATGCCCGCGCATAACGTTTGGCGATATTACTGCTGATCAATTTTTATTTACCACCTTCGCGATATAGTCCTCAACCATGGCTTCATGATCCGCCGCCTGGATATGCCTCTGCAAGAGCTCTTCGGCCATCTGCGCGGAGAGGCGCACCGCCTCGCTTCGGAGCTGCTGCGATGCCTTAGCGAACTCCTGCTCGATCCGCGTATGAGTGTCTTCCTTCATCTTTTCCGCCGCCTTCCTGGCTTCACCGATGATTCGCTCTTTTTCGGAAAGCCCCTGCGATCGAATCATTTCACCGATCTGCTCAATCTCCTCCGTCGCCTTGTCGAGCTTTGCAGAGTACTCCCGGAATTTTTTTTCCTCTGCTTCGCGGGCAATCTCCGCTTCGGCCAGGGCGGACCTGATCCCGTCCCGCCGTCCGGTGAAAAACGCCTTCGCTTTTTTTGCCAGGAGCCAGTAGAGGGCTCCGCCCAGGACAAGGAAGTTGATCGACCTCCAGAAAAAATTTGACCAGTTCGGTCCCTCCTGCCCTCCCGTTTCTCCTCCTCCCGAAGCGTAAGCCGCCGTAAACCAGAGGATGCAAGGCATCGAGCAGAGGATCAGGGACAGATAAATCCTGCGACCGGTTATCAGCCATTGTATCTGCAATCCGAGCCAATTGCGAAACCCAATAAAAGCTGTCACCCCCGCGAATCCCGGATCGGAGTCCGGGACAGGCGCGGGGGTCCAGAGGTTCTTGAAAAAACTGGATTCCCGCTTCCGCGGGAATGACAATCTCGGACTTGTGCAATTGGCTCGTCTTTCATGACTCCCGGAACGGCTGGGTCTGGGCTTCCGTCTCATCGAAGACTCCTTCCCAGGACCTTTTCGGCAATCTCTATGGAGAGTTTCTGAGACTGACCGGTCAGTATCTTTTTGGCCGCATCGATTTCTTGCCCCATCCGGGCATGGAACTGTTCCATCAGCTCGGGGATCTCAGCACGGACGGCATCGGTGATTGCCCTGGCCTCCTCGGCGCCCCTTCGGATAATCTCGTTTTTCTCTTCGACGGCTGCTGCCTTGGCCAGGTGGAGCTTCGCTTCGTAGGCTGCCATCTGATGCTCTACGGTTTCCCGAAGACGCCTGATCTCGGTTTCAGAATCGGCCAGCGTTTGCTTCCGCTTGTCGATCATGCCGAGAAGGGGCTTATAAAGCAGCCGATTCAGTATAAATATCAGCAGGACGAAATTAATGATCTGGATTCCCAAGGAATAATCAAGACTGACCACTTTCCGTCACCTCTCATAATGAATGGCAAATAAATCAAGCGTCTTAGGCCTCAAACCAGGAAACAAAACAGCGGTCAGTATCTGAACTATTCTGCGCCGGCTGTCAAGGAAAAAGACAACCATTCGCCATTTTTTTTCTCGCCCTTTGTACTTATTATAAATCGTTATGCGGTCACTACCAGTACAAAACCTCTGCGCTACTTGAAAATCGGATCCCGGAAGCGCGCATTGGAGATTTTTCGGGGCCCCCTGCCCCCGTAGCGCAGCGTCTGCAAAGACGACTGTTTGAGCGCGAAGCGCGAGTTTCGTCTTTGCAGCGAAACGAGGAGGCGCAGGGTCGAAAAATGTCCAGCGCGCGGAGGGATCCGATTTCCAAGTTGCGCAAAGGAAGGTTCTGATACATCATCGTTTTTCTCCCAGCGCCGTCCGCTCCAGAGGCAGGGAATGTATCTCGGCTTCGCTGCGGGTCATGCGGCAGGCTCCTTCGAAGAAAGCCCCCTCCTCGATGGAGAAGGAGGGGGTGTTCACATCGCCAAGCAGCTGTCCCGGCGAATAGATTTTGACATTCTTCTTGACGTCGATCTGCCCCCGTACCGCACCGCTGATCAAGACGCTGTCCACATGGATGTCGGCCTCGACCTCGGCGCCCTCGCCAATCACCAGAGTGCCGTTGCCGAAGATGTCCCCCTTGAAATCGCCGTCGATCCGAACCGAGCCGCTGAACATCAGTTTTCCATTGAATTCGGCGCCTTTGCCCAGAAAGGCTCTGACCTCATCCTCTTCTTTTGTTTTTCGTCCCAGCATATGATCCTCCTTGGATGGCTATCGACTATGACTGAAGAATAAACCTTCGCACGCTGATATTCATGAGCAGGCCGACGGCCGCCATCAGGACCACCATCGACGACCCGCCGTAGCTGAGAAAAGGCAGGGGGATGCCTACCACGGGAAGGATTCCCAAGACCATGCCGATGTTGATGAACAGCTCCCAGAATATCAGTATCGTGATCCCGAAAGCGACCAACGCCCCCAGATAATCTTTGGCATACATTGCGATCTTCAGTCCCCACAGGATCAGCGACATGAACATGATCATCAGGATCATTCCGCCCAGAAACCCCCACTCCTCCGCAAAAACCGAGAAGACGAAATCGGTCTGCTGTTCCGGGAGGAACTTGAGCTGGGTCTGAGATCCTTTGAGGAAACCCTTGCCGAAGAGACCTCCCGAACCCACGGCGATCATCGACTGGATGATGTGGTAGCCCGAACCGAGGGGATCCCGATCGGGGCTGAAGAAGGTCAGAATCCTCTCCTGCTGGTAAGGCTTCAGGAAATACCAGAAGACGGGCGACATGAGCAGGGTGCCGATGGTTGCGATGAGTATCGATTTCCATTCCAGACCGACAAAAAGGACGATCGACAGAAACATGATGATGAGAATCAGTCCGGTGCCGAGGTCCGGTTGCTTCAGGATAAACAGGAAAGGGATCATGACAATCATGAAAGGGATGAACAGTTTTCTCAACTGGTAGTCCGTGCCGAGTCGGTGGCGGTCGAAATATTTGGCCAGCGCCAGGATGACCGTCAGCTTGACCAGCTCCGAAGGCTGGAAGGTGAAGTTGCCTATGGAAATCCAGCGCTGTGAACCCCGGGTTGCGTAGCCGGTCATAAAAACGACAAGCAGAAGAATGACGGAGATGCCGTAGAAAAAATATGCATGGCGGAAGAGGAAGCGGTAATCTATAAAAAAGGCGACGGCCATCCCCGCAATTCCGATAAGGATCCATTGGATCTGCTTGACATAGGGCGGCGCCCGGTGGATATCCTTGAGGCTGAAACCAGCGCTATAGATATTGAACAGACCAATGCCGCTCAGGAGCAGCACCAGAATCAGCAGGGTCCAGTCGAAATTGAGGATGAGACGGCGATCCGGTTTTATCATGATCATGGCGTTGTCTTCTCCTCTCCGGTCGCTTCGCTTTCCGGTGGTTTAGGGTGTATAGCCTTCATCCGGTCGAAGTAGGCATCGATGAATTTTCTTGCCACCGGGGCGGCTGCAGAGCCGCCGTGACCGGCGTGTTCGAGGATGACGGCCACTGCAATCTCCGGATTTCCGTAAGGTGCAAAGCAGGCGAATAGCGCATGATCCATGAAATCTGTCGATGCGCGCTTGACTTTTCTTGCCCTGTCATCCTGAGGCAGACCAATCACCTGGGCAGTTCCTGTCTTTCCGGCGACATCGGCCGCCTTTCTTTTCAAAATATGCCCGGTTCCGCCTTTCTCGTTGACTACACCCCACAATGCCTGGTTGATGATCTGGATATTCCTGGCGCTAACCGGCAATGTTTTCATCTTCTCCGGGCCGAACACTTTTACGACAAGTCCGTCCGAAGATTCAAGCTGTTTTACGAGCCGGGGACGGTAAAGGGCGCCGCCATTGGCCAATGTCGCGTATACATTGGCCAATTGGAGTGGTGTGACAAGGTTGAAGCCCTGACCGATGGAAAGGGAGATGGTTTCACCCACCTGCCAGGATTCCCCGAGACGATCGAGTTTCCACTGTTTCGTGGGAATCAGACCGCCCTTTTCACGGGTGAGGTCGATGCCCAGGGGGGAGCCAAGGCCGAATGCACGGGCGTAAGCGGCTATTTTGTCAACACCCAGTTTCTGACCGAGGTTATAGAAATAGACATCACAGGACTCCACGATTGCGCGGTGGAGGTTGACATGACCGTGTCCTCTCTCCAGCCAGCAACGAAAGGTCCGGTCACCCATCTGGAAGGCGCCGTTGCAGTAAAATGTCGTCTCCGGGGTGATCAGCCCCTCTTCGAGAGCGGCCGCAGCAACGATGGGTTTATATGTGGATGCCGGCGGGTACTGTCCGGAGATCGACCTATTTTCCATCGGATGCCGGCGGTCGTTGGCGAGCCTTTCCCAGTCGCGGAAGGAAATGCCGCTGTTGAAGAGATTCGGGTCAAAGGAGGGTGAGCTGACCAGGGCAAGAACGGCCCCATTGCGCGGGTCCATGGCCACCAATGCACCCCGCCGGTTGCCGATGGCGTTCCAGGCCGCCTCCTGGAGCGCCGAATCGATGGTCAAAACCACATTGCCGCCCGTTAAAGATTTGATTTTCCCCAAGGAGCGGACCGCCTTGCCGGAAGCATTGACCTCGATCTGTTCGGCGCCATTCTTTCCCCGGAGATGGCCATCGAGGTATTTCTCGATGCCGAACTTGCCGATGATATCCCCTGGTGTAAGCGGTTCTTCTCGCTCCTGATCCAGTTCTTCCCGGCTGATCTCTCCCGTGAATCCTATGATCTGTGCGGTCATCTCCCCGGTGAGATATTGTCGGATGGGCGTCACCTCAGCCACGAGGCCGGGGAGTTCGAGGGCATGGGTTTCCACTACGGCCAACTTTTCCATGCCGATGTTCCTCTCGAGAATCACAGACACAAGGGGTTTAATCTTGCCTGTAAATGAAGCGAGTGACGGAACCGCAAGGGAACGCTCCTCATACAGGGCTTTGACTTTCTCGATGGTATTATTGATGTCCCTTGACCGATTGGGGACAAAGACGAGATCGAAGGAGGGTTGGTTGTCTACCAGGACCTGTCTTCGGGTATCCATAATCAGACCGCGCATCGATTTGATCTTCCGCAGGCGGACGCTGTTGTTTTCAGAGCGCTGCCTCAGTTCATCGCCTTTGGTCACCTGCAGATACCACAACCTCATCATGATGAGCATCGCTGTAACAATGACGAGGATCAACAGCAGCCTAAATTTCCTCTTGAACTGCCCCGATTCATACTCGTCGAGCCGGTCGTGACTCATTTGCATGCAGTGAAACCTCGAAACGGTGAAAAAGGTCGAATAAGAAGGGGCTCAGGAGTCCCAACAAGATCGCCTTCGGGAGAAAGATCTTCGGGAGGGCATAGAGGATGTCGGCGCCCAATAAGAAAAAATAGAGAATGACGATCGCCAGCCCTTCCAAGAGCGTGCAGAACCCGGTGAAGAAGGCGATGAGAGAAGGCTTTTCTGCATAGATCTTCCCCGCGACAAACATGGAGAAGTAAAAAATGAGGAGATAGAGAAAAGTATAGAGGCCGAAAATCGCACTGGTCAAACAATCCAAAAAGAATCCGAGCAAGAGAGAGATCACGCATCCCCGGAGCGCATCGAGATGGAATCCGGAATAGATGACGACGACCAGGGAGATCTCCACGCCGACCCACCCCAGAGTAAAGAGGTCCAGTACGGTGATCTGGACAATCACCAGAAGTAACAGCAGTAATGGGAGTAGGAGGTAGGTGATCATGGCTGGGGTCCTGCGTCGGGGATGGGGATCAGGACCTCCTCCAGCTTACCGAAATCGACGGCGGATGCCACATCGATCTTCTGAAAAAGGCCCCCTTCCGTACCGGAGGTCCCGGTGACGATGCCCAGGAGCAGGCCTTTGGGAAACACTCCGGCCATGCCGGAGGAGAGCACGACATCGCCCGTCTGGACATTTTCCGCACGCGAGATATATTTCAAATTGCATCTTGCCGCGCCCGCGCCCTGGAGGATCCCTTGGGTGCGGCTTCGCTGGATGAGGGCATCGATGTTGCTGTTTTCGTCGATCAGCAGCAGGACACGCGAGGCATGCCAGGAGGTTTCGATGATCCGTCCCACCACCCCTTGACCGGACAGGACGGGAAGCCCGACCCGCAAACCTTCAGTCGTTCCCTTATTGATAAGGATGGTCTTGAACAGGGAAGCGCGGTCGTTGTCGATCACCCTCGCGGCCACAGTCCTGTGTTGCAATCCGTCTTTGAGGTTGAGAAGCTCCCGGAGGCGCATTCCCTCCAGGTACCCCTCGCGGTAACTATTGAGCAAGCCATTCAGGGCGGCATTTTCGCGCCGGAGTCGTCTGCTTTCATCCTCCTTTCCGACGAGGAAAAGATACCGGTTCCAGGTATCATGCAGACCCTTGAGTGAGCGATTGATCGTATCTTCCACGGGGGCGGCGATTTCCAGTACCATCTTTCTCAGGAGTCCGGTTTCGGAAAGACGTGCCGCACTGTAGGAGAGGATAGACAAAGAGATGATCAGCAGGGCGATTGCCACCGTGATGGAGCGGTATTTCTTGGGAAGTATCATGCATCCTTATACCTGAAAAGTCACCTCTTTCAGGACGTCCAACTGATCCAGGGCGATGCCGGCGCCTCTTGCAACTGTTGAGAGAGGATCATCCGCGATCGTGATGGGAAGCCCTGTCTCCTCCCGGATCAGCAAGTCGATATTCCTGAGCAGAGCGCCGCCGCCGCTCAGGACGATTCCCCGATCCACTATATCGCCGGCCAGTTCGGGAGGGGCATTCTCCAATGCATCCTTGATCGCATCCACGATGAGACTTACCGGTTCGATGATCGCCTCGCGGATCTCATCGGAATTGATCTCGACGATCTTCGGAATGCCCGAGATCAGATCTCTCCCTTTGACTTCCATCCTGCGCACCTCCTTGCCGGGATCGGGAAAGGCGTTGCCGATCGTTGTCTTAATGAGTTCCCCCGACCTCTCTCCGATAAGGAGGCTGTATTTCCTTTTCAGATACTGGACGATTTCTTCGTCGATCTTGTCGCCGGCGACTCGGACTGATTTCGAATAGACGATTCCGGCAAGCGATATCACTGCGACCTCCGTCGTTCCCCCGCCGATATCCACGATCATCGAACTGATCGGTTCGGTGATCGGGAGCCCCGAACCGATTGCCGCCGCCATCGGTTCCTCGATCAGATAGATCTCCCTTGCCCCCGCGGATTCAACCGTTTCCCGGACGGCCCGTCTCTCCACCTGGGTGATTCCGGAGGGGACGGCGACGATGATCCGAGGTCGCACCAAAGACTGTCGGTTGTGGACCCTGAGGATGAAGTGTCTGAGCATTGCCTCCGTGATGTCGAAGTCTGCGATCACACCGTCCCGCATGGGCCGGATGGCAACGATGTTGCCCGGTGTCCTGCCGAGCATCTTCTTGGCTTCCGTACCGACCGCCAGGACCTTCTTTTCTCCTTTGGCGTTCTTGTGAACGGCAACAACCGAGGGTTCGTTGAGTACGATGCCTTTGCCTTTGACATAGACCAAGGTGTTGGCTGTCCCCAGATCGATAGCCAGGTCGTTGGAAAATTTTCCTAAAATAAAATCGAAGAGCAAGTTCGTTTCCTCCTGATAATCTAGTCATATTTTAGCCACAATCGAAATAAACCTTTCGATTGATCGATTCTCCATACCGTATTTTCAAACCCTTATCAATGCATTTTTCCAAAAAATCATTGCTTTTTGAGGGTGATTGGTTTATTTACCCAAACGTGATTGGGGTGTAATTGGGGTCAGGTCTTTAAATTTAGCGTTTTTCCGGAAAAATGCTAAATTTAAAGACCTGACCCCCGAAAACGGGGGAAGATGCAATGCTCAATCTCATGAGAAAGCATGCCAGAAACTGGCTCATGAAGATCATCCTGGGGATCATCATCGTCGTCTTTATCTTCTATTTCGGCTCGATGGGCGACAGACAAAGGGCGGAACGGATCGCGATGATCGATGGGAAACCGATTGTCTATGCCGATTTTCAGCGGGAGTACCAGAAACTGGTCGATGTATACCGGCAGCGTTTCGGCCAGGGGGTGACGGACGAGATGCTCAAAACCCTGAACCTCAAACAGCAGGCGCTTGATAACCTGATCAACCAGGCCGTTGTCCTCAAGAAGGCGGAAGCGATGAACATCGAGGTTACCGAAGAGGAGGTCAAGACGGTTATTCTCTCCTACCCGGGTTTTCAGAGGAACGGCGCTTTCGATCAGTGGACGTACGAACAGACCCTCCGGTCGAACAAGATGACGCCGGATGAATTCGAAACGGTCCAGAAGACGATGTTGATCAGCATGAAAGTGGAGGACCTGATCCGGGGCGGAGTGAGGGTGTCCGATCAGGAGGTCCATGAAATCTATCGGATGCAGAATGAAAAGATCAATATCGATTTCATTCAGATTTCTCCAAAAACATTCACCGGCGGCATCAAAACGGCGCCAGCCGATCTGGAGGGGTTTCTCAAGGCGCATGAGACACAATTCCGCATCCCCGAGCAGGTGCAGATCAAGTACCTGGCGTTCATGGGACAGGATTATGCGGCGGCCTCCAAGGTCTCCGATGCCGATGTGGCCGATTATTATGAGCGGCATAAGGATCAGTGGACAAAGGATAAAAAGGTTCAACCCCTGACCGAGGTGAAGGACAAGATTGCGGCCGATCTTCGCCTGGTCAAAGGGATGTATGCGGCATCGGATGAGGCGAAGAAGGCCCACGACACCATCTATCAAGAGGAGAACTTTGATGCCTATTCCGCCCAGAAGAAGCTGACGGTCCGGACGACCGGGCTCTTCGCTCTGAATGCCCCGCCGCCGGAGTTCAGGACAATGGCGGATTTCGGCAAGCTGGTCTCCGGCCTGCAGAAAAACGAAATCAGCCGGGTTCTTCAGGGGGAGAAGGGGTACTATGTCATTATGCTGGTAGACCGGAAGGTCCCCTACCTGCCCTCTCTGAAGGCGATCGAACCGGAAGTCGAGAAGCAGTATCGCCAGACGGAGGCGAATCGACTGGCGCAGACGGAAGCCGGAGCCCTTCTTGCCCGTTTGAAGAAGGGTGAGGGTTTGGATGCTGTGGCCCGGGAGAAGGGTTTGAAGGTAAAAGAGACGGGGCTCTTTCAGCCGGGCAGCGCCGTTCCCGCTCTAGGCTCTTCGCTTGAACTGACGGAAGCTCTATTCCAGGTCTCGGAAAAGAAGCCCTATCCGGAACAGGCCTTTCTGGTTGAGGGGAATTACGTCATTATCCGATTCAAGGAGAGGGGCAAGTCCAGCGATGCGGAGTTTGCCGCCCAGAAAGACGCCATCGCGAAATACCTCGAACAGCAAAAGAAGAATGAGACCGTCAAGGCCTGGATCGAGGGGAGCAAAGCCGCCCTGATCAAAGAAGGGCGGCTCACGTATACGAGGGATTTCAAGGATCTGTGAGGATCCTTTGACGGCTTCGTAAAAAGTCCGGATGCTGCGTTGCGCTTCACCCCTCGTCATTGCGGCGTACGGCAAGTACGCCTCACTCCTCGGGGTTCGCGCGCCTTGCCTGCGGCCTTTTTACGAAGCCGTCCCATTTTCATGCCTTTTTAAAACTTTTTTACGGGATTGTCAGCATTTGACAATGGACTTAGGAGGAAAAAGTGGAACGTTCTCTGGTTCTGGTTAAACCCGATGGTGTGCAGCGCGGTCTGATCGGCAAGGTGATTGCCCGTCTGGAGCGGCGGGGGCTGCGTTTGTCGGGGGCGAAGTTCATGCAGGTCGGCAAAGCGCTCGCGGAAGAGCATTATGCCATTCATAAAGGCAAACCGTTTTATGAAGGGCTGATCGCCTATATCACATCGGCGCCGGTGATGGCGATGGCCTGGGAAGGCCCCGGCGCGGTGGCGGCCATCCGCCAGACAATGGGCGCCACCCGTCCGCTGGAAGCGGCGCCCGGGACGATCCGCCACGACTTTGCCCTGGAAGTGGGCCGCAACATCACGCACGCCTCGGATAGCCCCGAAAACGGTGGGCAGGAAGTCGCGCTATGGTTCAAACAGGAGGAACTGGTATCCTGGAGTCGCGACGTGGATCGATGGATTTTTGAGAAATAGCGTTTACCAGGCGCTTTTTGCCGATGATGCGGCGAATTGCCTGCGCTGCTGCGGATGGCGGGGGGGCGTATGGCTTACGCTGCTTTCATTCCCGGTGCGTCGCCGTGCCGGTCGTCCCGAAGGCTCTTGAGCCTTTATCACGCGGTCATAGCCTTTAGCGGCCCGGCTGTATGTGCGAGGGGACTTCAGCTCCCTCGGTCGACCCGTGCGGTCTTGCCGTGAGGGGCTCTCCGGGGCGAAGCTGCTGTAATCAAAATTGGGCAGTTTCCGCCGTTCGATCCGGGCGCCCAGCACATGTTCGATCTCGCGAACCATCGTTTCATCCGCCTGACCTGCAAACGTGAAGGCCTCGCCGGTCTGACAGGCGCGACCCGTCCGGCCGATGCGGTGGGTGTAAGCGTCCACCGTGTTCGGCATGTCGAAATTGATCACATGCGAGATCTCCTGCACGTCGATACCCCGCGAAGCGATATCGGTGGCGACGAGGATGTCGTATTTCCCATCCCGAAAGCCATTGATCGCATCCTGGCGGCGGTTTTGCGTCATGTTGCCCTGCAGCGCCGACACCCGGTAGCTGTGCTTTTCCAGGTCCTGGGCCAGGTTCTTGGCGCGATGCTTGGTCCTCGTGAAGATCAGGACGCGACCGGTAGCGGTCTGCTTGAGCATAGCGAGCAGCAGTTTCGTCTTGAGGCCGTCGGGCGTCGGATAGAGGGCGTGGGAAACGGTCTCCACGGGGGCGTTCATGCCGATCTGAACCGTGGCCGGATTTTTAAGGATGCTGTCGGCCAGGTTGCGGATATCCGCCGGCATGGTCGCGGAAAAAAAGAGCGTCTGGCGCTTCGCCGGCAGATGCTTGAGAATGAGGCGGATGTCGGGAAGGAAGCCCATATCGCACATGCGATCGGCTTCATCGAGCACCAGGACTTCCACATGCGACAGATCGACGCCGCCATCGCCGATATGATCGAGAAGGCGACCGGGACAGGCGACGACGATCTCTACGCCGCGCCGCAATGCCGAGGCCTGGGGGCCCTTGCTCACGCCGCCGTATATGGAGACGCTCTTGACCCTCATGCCCTTTCCCAGATCGATAATCGTCTGATGGATCTGCTCGGCGAGCTCGCGCGTGGGCGCGACAATCAGGGCGCGCGTTTGGCGCGACGGGCCCTTGGCAAGCCGCTGCAGAATCGGCAGGACAAACGCGGCGGTTTTACCCGTGCCGGTCTGTGCCAATCCCAATACGTCGCGTCCTGCGAGCACGAGGGGGATGGCCTTTTCCTGAATGGGGGTGGGCGTCGTGTAACCGGCGCCCCTGATGCCGGCAACGATGCCGGGTTCGAAACAAAACTGTTCAAATTTCACTGAAAACACTCCTTGACTCCTTCTTGCCAAGTCGCACTCTCAGCTCGATGAAGATCTGCAAACGGATTTGCGGTTATGTCGCGAACCAGAGGTTCGCAAAATGATGCGGCGGCTATGGCCGTCGCAGGGCAGTTACGCAAGGTCTATTGTGTTCCTTGGCGCCTGGCATGCTCTCGCAGTCGGCGCCGGGGATCGGTGCGCATTTTCGCCTGACAGAAACAACTTCCTGCTGGTAACTGTTCCGGTACAACTTCCCATTATCGGGGGGCTATCCAAAAAGCCGATAACAATAAAGGGGCAAGCACACAGCTTAGCCCCTATGTATTTATGGTGGAGCTGGCGAGGATCGAACTCGCGGCCTCTTGAATGCCATTCAAGCGCTCTCCCAGCTGAGCTACAACCCCACAAGCCTGGTTTCCGCTTAAGTGTTGGGCTTCTAACACAGGCGCGAAAGCTTTGTCAATACATTTATCTTGACATTTGCAATCTCCATCATAATAATCAGCGCCGTGCCGGAGTGGTGAAACTGGTAGACGCAGGGGACTCAAAATCCCCCGACTCTTGCAGTCATGTCGGTTCGATTCCGACCTCCGGCACCAGAGTATAATCAATGGTTTGCGGATTTTTTAAAAAACAAGGAAAGCCCTTTTCTTTTTCAGCAAACGGTCATTTTATCCCGCTTTTCAACGTATTAGCTGAATCTATCGGAGAGGTGACAGGTTTCAGACGGTCTTTAAAATTGCCAATCAGGAGGTGATCCCTATCAGACACCCAACCGATTGAACATATCATCGGCGTCTTTACATGCCACCAAGCCATTGCCCGCTTCGCTGTCCCGAAAAACCTTCAGCGTTTCGTCATTCGGAATTTCAACGGGGAAGGGTAGGCCACGTCGCAACTTTACTTGCCGGAAAAAGATATTGATAGCCTCAGTGGTTGACATACCCAAGCTTTGCAGGATTCCCTCAACCTCGTCTTTTAGTTCCCGCTCGGTGTGGGCGTTGATCATTGCTGTCCGTGCCATATTCTTAACCTCAATTTAATTTCCTACCGTTGTGTGACATCTGCTTTACATTGTCAAGCATCTATTTCGTGAAGTTCACCACTTGCTCGGCGTCGGCCGCTGACGATCTGGCGAAATTGAGGGACGCAAGGTGAAAGTTTCCCTTACCAGCCTCGGGGTTCGTCCTTCAGGCAGGGCATGGCGGCGAGTGTCGAAGCGATTTTCTCATAGGCAGCGGCATCCAGCGCCAGGAGCGGTCGGCGAGGCTCACCGCAGTCCCGTCCCATCGCCCGCATCGCCCCCTTGAGACCGGCCGCCCCTTCTTTCTTGAACACCTGCCGAAGCGCCGAGATCTCCTCCTGGGGTTTGCGCGCTTCAAAATACCTCTCTAGACGGCAGAGGTCGTAGAGCCTCTTGACCAGCACCGGCGCGACGCCCGACAGCGGCGAAAACAGGCTTGTGGCGCCGACGGCGCCGGCCGAAACCATGTATTCCACACCCGTCAGCAACTGAAAATCTGACCGCTTGCGCTTTACATGGAGGATCATGCTGATCATGAACTGCCAGTCCTGGCTGGCGTCCACCAGCCCGGCAAGGTTTTCGATCCGGTCGATGAGCTTGAGCACCAGGTCGGTATTGAATTTCGGAGCGCCCATTTCGTCCGGCGAGTAATAGACGAAGAAGGGGATGTGCACCGCCGAGGCGATCTGCGCGAAGTGCTCGACGATCATCGGCAGCGTCGTCGACCAGTAGTAAGGCGTCGTGGCCACGATGGCCGAGGCGCCCGCCGCTTCCGCACGGGAGGCTCGCGCCGCCGCAATGGCGGTGCCCGAATCGCTGACATGGGCGATGACGGGCACGCGTCCCCTGATCTGTCTGATCGTCGACTCGAGAAGCGCCTGCTGTTCCCCGTCGGTCAGACTGACCGATTCACCTGCGTGCATGGGCACGGCAAGGGACTCCGCCCCGTTGCACAGATGGAATTCGATCAATTTTGCAAAACGGTCAAAGTCGATGCGTTTGTCTGAAGTGAACGGCGTGACCGGCGTGTGCACCAAACCTGGGGTAAAAATGGACATGGATGTCACCTCTTCGAGGATGTGAGAATCACCAGCCGTGGGGTTCCGTTTCGAGGATGCCCAGATCCTTGAGCTCCGCGGCAATGAACGCCTGACGCTCCCTGGAGGCGGTCGGCAACGGGGGCCTGGTCGGCCCGACGGGACGTCCCATCAGTACCATTCCCCCCTTGAGGGAGGAGGGATACTGGTCACGGAACAGATCCCACAGGCGGATCATCTTGTACTGGAGATCGCGCGCGCGGACGCTCTGTCCTGAAATGCAGGCATCAAAGAGCTGCGTGCACAGGTTGGGACAGATGGCGCCTGCCGCTGAATAGGATCCGACGCAGCCGAGCGGCGCCGAAGGCGCCAGGAATTCCACCCCGGCGATCATCGAGAAGGAGGGCTTCGCTGCATGAACCACACGGGAAATCTCGACAAACTTTTCACTGATGAAACTGGCCTCTTTCATCGCGACCAGGTTTGGAAGCCGCTCGATCAGCCGCCTGATCAAATCACCCGTAATTTCGGTCCCGAGCTGATGGGGAGAGTTGTAAACGATGAGCGGCAGGTCGACCGATGTTCCGAGATTGACGAAGTAATCGTATAGGGCCTCCGGTGACGGCCTCCAGAAATACGGGGTGATGGCGATGATGGCGTCCGCGCCGATTTGCCGGGCGTGCCGGGCCAGCATCATCGAATCCTCGACCGCGAGCGAACTGACGTGGATCGACACCGGGACTCGTCCGGCCACTACTTTCACGGCCACTTCGGCAAAATGCTTTCGTTCCGCCATAGTGAGATTCAGCGATTCCCCCTTGTGGTGCGGCCACGAAATGGCGGTCGCACCGGTGCGGACGTGAAAATCCAGAAGCCGCTCAAAGGTGGGCGTATCGAGAGCGAAGTTCTCCTTGAGCGGTGTGACGGTGCTTTGCATAACACCCTTGAGAATGATCGACATGTCTTTTCCCCACAGAAACGCCTTTTATTACTCCGGCAAGTAAACATGTCAAAGGTTGTCATGCCGGACTTGATCCGGCATCCAGTCCTGTTCTGGATTCCTGCTTTCGCGGGAATGACAGTATTGGCATTCATGGTTGCCGGAGTAATAAGCGGAAATATAGTACGGCAGGGTCTTTGTCAACGGGTTTCTAATGCCCGAGAACCGCTTTCTGATATAGATTCCCGAAGACGTTTTGCGGATCGAATGTGGACTTGAGTTTTCGGTAGGCTTCGCCGTTGTAGATGCGCCAGAATTCGTCTTCGGGGTAGAACGACTGCGAATAGAGCGACTTGCGGCCGCCGAGCTCCTGCACGATGCGTTCGATGCGGCGGTTGTAATGGCCGACCTCCCTGTCCGAAGAGGCGACGCTGCCCCAGAACCCAAAGTTCAGGTAAAGGGCGCCGGGCTCCATGGCATAGAGAGTCCATCTTCCGGCGGTATCCAGGGGTCGTATCGGGCAGATCCAGCAGGGCCGGATGTCGATCTCGCGAAAATAGAATTCCATGAATTCCTGCGCGTTCTCGACAGGGATCTCGACATCCTGGATCACCGCTTCGAACCGCTCGACCGGCAAGTGCAGGGCGCTGCGGAGCGCACATGCCCGCTCCTCGATTTTCCACTTCCGATACAGGGATTGGATCTTCCAGTAGGAGCTGGAACGCAGCATCCAGCGTCCAAACAGACGGCGAAGCAGCCGATTCTGCATGCCGAAGGTCCGCGAACACCAGAACCAGTCCGGATCCCATCTCCAGAGGAAATCTCTCATGGTCAGGAGATCCTCGGTACGACTTTGCAGGGATCGATAGTATATCTGCATCCCTTTGTAATCGCCGACCGGTCCGCTATCATGGGTAAGTCTTGCCGTGGTGAGCACAAAGTCGTTGGGTGTGAATACGACTCCCTCAACGAAGTCCGGCGCCTGAGGGCCCTGAACACAGGCTGCTTCCATCTCGGACAGGAATGGTGTGCGATCAGAGAAGCCCCGGTGGGTGAGCCCGACAAACGGGGTTGCAGGCAGGAGCTTCACGCGGAGGCGAAGGATGTAGCCGAGCGATCCGTAGGAATTTGGGATGGCATGGAAGAGGTCGGCGTTTTCGTTGTCCGGACGACAGAGGCGGATGGCGCCATTGCCGCAGAGGATCTCCATCTCCTCGACCGTCTCGTGCACGAGTCCATACCGGAACGATGACGCTTCGATGCCGAGCCCGGAGACCGCGCCGCCGACGGTGATGGTTTTCAGCTCCGGAACCACGGGAGGCCGGAGGCCCATCGACAGAGCCGCATCGGTAAAATCCTCGAAGGTGGTCATCCCTTCC
>Ga0209212_1002984_pt1 | contig 23031 bp, 18 predicted proteins | sample RifGroC2_FD_183996 | JGI IMG/M metagenome (GOLD analysis project Ga0209212, IMG submission 183996) | Groundwater microbial communities from Rifle, Colorado, USA - Groundwater C2 (SPAdes) (version 2) | ecosystem: Environmental > Aquatic > Deep subsurface > Groundwater | place: Rifle, Colorado... | reverse complement strand
ATGTACCAAGCCAAGGAGCAGGACCGCAACAACTTCCAGTTTTTTTCGCGCGACATGAATATCAAGGTGCTGGAGCGGATGATGCTGGAAAACTCGATGCGCAAGGCCCTGGAGCGTGAAGAGTTCTTTCTGGTCTACCAGCCGCAGGTGGACAGCCGCAGCGGGAGGATTACCGGTATGGAGGCGCTGCTGCGCTGGCAGCATCCTGACCTGGGCCTGCTGTCGCCGGACAAGTTCATCTATCTGGCGGAGGAGAACAATTTTATCATTCCGCTGGGAGAGTGGGTGCTTCGCACCGCTTGCCGCCAGAACAAGGCCTGGCAGAACCAGGGGCTGCCGTCCGTTCGGGTCGCGGTGAATCTCTCCGCAAAACAGTTCGGCCAGTACCATCTTGACCAAGTCATTGCCTCAACGCTGATGGAAACTGGTCTGGAGCCGGAATACCTGGAGCTGGAGATCACTGAAAGCACGATCATGAAGGATGCGGAACAAAATACGGTGATCCTGCAAAAACTCAAGGACATGGGTGTCTCCCTGGCTATTGACGACTTTGGGACCGGCTATTCGTCGCTCTCCTACCTCAAGCATTTTCCGATCAGCCGCTTGAAGATCGACCGTTCTTTTGTCAGGGACATCACCACCAACACCGATGACGCCGCCATTGCCGAGATCATCATCGACATCGCCCGCTCGCTCAAGCTGAATGTAATTGCCGAAGGGGTCGAGACCCGCGCCCAGATGCAGTTTCTCTCGTTCAACAACTGCGTCGAGATGCAGGGATACCTCTTCAGCCGTCCGGTCCGCGCCGATGAATTTGCCAAGCAGCTTAAAAACGGTCTGAAATACTGACGGCGAATGCTGATACCCTTCCTGTTTGCATCTGTTTTGGCGCATAAAAACATGATCACTCCCAAAATCTGAAACAACCCCATGCCCCCTTTTCTCCTGATAAACCCGCTCTCCGGCTCCTATTCAGAGGCGCTGCGCAACAAACTTTTGATACAGCTGGAATCCGTCGGCATCACTCCTGAGGTGATGACCGTTACCGGCCCGGAAGACGCCCGGCAGGTTTGCGCGCTGATCGAGGACTCCGTTGAAAATCCGCTGGTGCTGGTTGCCGGGGGGGACGGAACCATAAATGCCGTTATCAATGCGCTTGCGCCGGGGCGCAGCACTCTCGGGATACTTCCGGTGGGAACGGCAAACGTGCTGGCCCACGAACTGGGAATTGGCAGCGTGGAGGCTGCCATTGAGTGCATTGCCGCCGGCAAGAGCCGGCCGCTGGCGGTCGGTCTGCTGGAAAATGACGCCGGGCTCAGCCGGCGCTTTGTGTTGATGGCCGGTATCGGGCTGGACGGCGGCATCGTCCATGGAGTGCGTCCCCTGGAAAAGCGTTTCCTGAAGAAAGGGGCCTATCTGCTCTCGGCGTTGCGCATCCTGCTGAAATGGCCGCGTGGCAGGTTTTTAGTTGTCGCGGATGGGTGCCGGCTTGAGTGCCACTCGGTGATAATTTGCAATGGCGCCCGCTACGGCGGTAATCTGGAGCTGGTTCCCGAAGCCGATATTTCCGAGCCTTTGCTGGATCTTTTCTGCATTACCTCCGAAAGCCGCCGTTCCTATCTTGGAATTATCGCCTCGGTATTATCGGGACGCTCCGGTGAAAGAAATGATGTGAAGCGGTTGCGTGCCTCGCGGATAACTGTCGGTAGTGACAGGCCGATTCAGCTGGACGGTGACGGCTGCGGCCTAGCGCCGGTAAAAATCGGAGTGCTGGCAAATTTCGCCGGAATTCTTACCCCCTGAAGCCCCCCTCCCGGAACCCTGTTCAAGCCCTTTCCGCCTTTTCAACACAATTTGCTCCGAAACTGCACCGGGTGAATCCGAATCTGTATTGTTGACATTATTTTGAACTAATGTTATGAACGTTTTATTGAGATAGTCCAATTATATTTCGGTGTAACTAAATTGCGTCCCGTGTGACTGTCCTTGCCGCTGCCAGCGGGTAAGACGTCTGATCAGAATTAACCGCCGTTGTCCACCTGGCGGTCCTGCCGGGTTTTTCAAGAAAAGAAGCCCCAGTATCCATTCCTCCGATTGTTTTGGAATCTTTTCGGGTTTCTGCGTCATCACATCGCTTCCATATTCGCCTTGCAGCGCGTTAGGAAAATAGCCTGCATTTCGAGTGGACATAACATGGCAAATTTAACAGGAGGTTGAACATATGAAACTTCAAGGCAGATGTTTGGTAATACTGCGGGTGTTGTGTATGTCGGTAATAATCGCGCTGGTTGGCGCCGGTTGCCTGTTCGCGATGGAAAAAGGAGCTGGAAAATCCACCGCGAAACCTGATCCGCAATCTGCGGATCTTTATTCCTCCGAACCGGCGCAACTGACCCCGGTGCAGTGCGGCCAGTGCCACAGCTCGCTTTATGCAGATATCAAGGCCGCCGGAGGGCGTCATAAGTTTGAGTGTCAAAAATGCCACAAGAGTTTTCATGCCTATAGCCCGGTGAAAAACAACTGGCCGGAACTGATGCCCAAATGCCGGGATTGCCATCTCTTGCCGCACGGTGAAAAGATTACCGATTGTTCCTCCTGCCACAATAATCCCCATGCCGCGACCAGAATCCCGATGTCAACCACCCTGGTAAAATCATGCGCGGCCTGCCACGGCGGTCCTTTTGATCAGCTGCAGAAATTCCCCAGCAAGCATACCAAGTTGACATGCGACAATTGCCACACCTCGCATGCCTATGTTCCGGCATGTAGCGCCTGCCACAAAGCGCATTTTGTAGGGCAGGAGTTCAAAACCTGCAACAGCGAATGCCATCCCGTGCACCAACCGCGCAATATCAGCTATAAAAAAGATGCGGATGCACGCACCTGCGGCGCTTGTCACGGAAAAGTGTTTGCAACATGGAGCAAATCACCGAGCAAGCATTCCAAGGTCAATTGTGCCAGCTGCCACAGCAAACATGGTTATAGTCCGGAATGCAGTGTCTGCCATGTGGGGCCGCACAGCAAGCAGCTGCATGAAAGATTCCCGAAATGTCTGACTTGTCACCAGAATCCGCACGATCTGCCGATCAAGCAGCACAGCAAGTAATGTTAAGCGGAGAAGTATCCACTTAAAAGGAGAAACCCTGTTCGTGCCTGGTTGCCGTCGTTATTTAATGATATTTATCTTCGGATTGCTGCTTCTTCCGCCGATGACGAGTCGGGCCGCTGATCTTCTGGTAACTTCTGAGACGATCTTGCGCGGCTTTGACCGTCAGGTGGAGAATGGCAAAAAACTCAGCGCCGTACCGGCGTATGAGTATCTGCAGATTGATTATCGCAATATCGGCGTTTCCGGCCTGTCCCTGCACGCCAACGGTTGGGGCAGGGGCAACCTGGGCGATAAATTCAACAGTGACGACACTGCCGGCCAGCTCCTGCATGCATATCTTCAATATATTCCAGCAAGCCGCGACTACCTCTTGCGTGCCGGGCGGCAGTACATTTTCGAAGGGGTGGCGCGCGACAGCCTGGACGGAATTTACGGCAAGGCATACCTGACTCCGGCCGTATCGCTGTCAATGTTCGCTGGTTCGCCGGTTGCCCTTGATACATCAAATGGTCGCCAGGGTGACTTAATGTTCGGAGGTAAACTCACCTACTCCAAGCCCGGACGTTATGATGCGGGCATTTCGCACAAATACATATCCGACAATGGTTCCCGTCATGAAGAGAGCCTCGGAACCGATGTCATGCTGCAGCTGCCGGGAAATGTATCCCTGCTGGGGCATTCCGCATTAAATCTGATGACAAGCGACTGGCGGGAACATTCCTACGAGCTGCGATTGCCTTTGAAACAATTCGAATTCCGGCCCTTTTTGCAGTATTACCGTTACGAGGATTATTTCAGCAAACGCAGCAACAGCGCCACCCCATTTCGTTTCCTGCAGGGAACCGATAATGTTTTGACTGTGGCTGGCACAGAGGCGTTCTGGTATCCCTCCGAGCATGCGGAGTGTGTGTTGAAATTTAAAAACTACGAATATGATCAGCGCTTCGGCGGTTCCCAGTTGTACACGCTCCTGGCTATCTGGAAGTGGAAGATACTCTCGGAGGTCGGAGCGGAGTTTGGCCGCATGCAGGGGAGCGATTCCGAAAACAGGTATTACCAGGGGCGGGGATATTTTTATTGGAATATTTCACCCGGTTTTGTAACCGGTGACGTAATGTATGTAAACTATGATGAAGCGATCTACACTAAAAACAGTTCCCTGTTTACTTCTGTAGGTGGTGGAGTCAAGTTTTTAAAGGATACGCTCAGTGTCAAGCTGTCGTTCGACTACAGCAACGATCCCTATTTCGACCGGGATTACCGTTGGATGCTGAAGCTGAACTATCTGCTGGATAAAACATTTTTCGGCGCTGTCCGGAAAAATTGAAAATTATCTGCTAGAGATACAGATGGAGAACCTGCTTGAAATTCATTAGGCATACAGTCTTATTAGCGGCGGTATTATTGCCGGTGCTGCTGGTCTCATGCGCGGTGCAACGCGGATACCGGTTGCCTGAAACTCATCCAGTTATTCATGAACTGGGGGAGAGAAGGGAGTTCTGCACCAAATGCCATGGGTTCAATAAGGAACCGGTTGATTTCGAACGTTACAACCATACGTCGCTGTTTACCGATTCGCACCGTCTGGTTGCCTATCAGGATGAGAGGGTCTGTTCGATCTGTCACAGCCAGAGTTTTTGCAGCGATTGCCATGCCACGCGGGTCGAGCTCAAGCCATCGATTAAAAATCCGACCGAGAATTACCGTCGAGTGCAGCACAGGGGTGATTTCCTTGCGCGCCACCGGATTGAAGCGCGTGTTGACCCGACCTCCTGCTTCCGTTGTCATGGCAACCCGAAATCGGCTCAAACCTGCCAGCCCTGCCATGGATAGCGTCAGCGGGCGGAATAGAGGAGAAAGAGCATGAGGTGGCTTTGGGCTATTTTCTTGCCCCTGATTCTCAATCTGGCCGGGTGTGGCAGTTCCGGGAACTCAAATGCACCGGTGTCCACGGCGCCGCATGAATCCACATGGGTGACATATCATCGCAATGATATTGTCAATGCCGAGGCGGTTGCTGCCAGTGCCGCCGCTACCTCCGCTGTTGTTGACGGAGTGCTGATAAGTGAACATGTGTTCCAGTGCCGGGTGTGTCATGGAGACGGATTGATGGGTGTCAACGCCGTTCCTGCCTGCCTTAATTGCCATGTGCTTGACCCGGTCAGATATCCGACCATGTGCTATTCCTGTCATGGCGGCTACCCGGTGATGAATCCGCAGTCATGGTATTCGACGGTGGTGACCGCCCCACAAAACCAGTATTCGACGACTGTTCCCAAGCGTCCCGTTCTGCCTCTGGACACGGCGTTTATCGGACGAGTCAGAAGCACACCCGCCATCCATCTCAAACACGCCGCAGTTTCATTAAACACTAGCGGTGACATCACATCCGACAAATGTGCCGTATGCCACGGAGAGAAAAACGCCCGCGGAGAAATACACCATGTTGAGGTTATGAACAGATTGAATATGGGATGTCTCGGACCGCTACCTTATGGTTGCCATACGTTCAATATGGTCACCTTCACTTTGGTGACACCCGACTGCAGTGCCTGTCATAATGATCTCAATCTGCCGCCATAGCTGTCATGACCGGTCGTAGCTTTGAACTGTTTTCTGCTTCAAAGTTGCTTCATACGGAAACCGATCTGTGATATATCTGGAAGTCAATTTATGACAGAAGGAATATCATGGCCCACACCAGTATCATCGTCAAAGGCGCCTGCGAGCACAATCTCAAGTGCATCGACGTCGAAATCCCCCGCGATCAACTAGTTGTTATCACCGGCATCTCCGGCTCCGGCAAGTCCACTTTGGCGTTTGACACGATCTATGCCGAGGGGCAGCGCCGCTATGTGGAGTCGCTCTCGGCCTATGCTCGCCAGTTCCTGGAGCAGATGGAAAAACCGGATGTGGAGTCGATCGAGGGGCTCTCCCCCGCCATTTCCATCGAGCAGAAGACCACCAGCAAAAATCCGCGCTCCACGGTCGGCACAGTGACCGAGATCTATGACTACCTGCGCCTGCTTTTTGCCCGGATCGGGCATCCTCACTGCACCTCCTGCAACAAGGAAATCACCTCCCAGACCGTTTCCCAGATGGTGGACCAGATCATGACCCTGCCTGCTGGTTCCAAACTGACCCTGCTGGCGCCGATGATCCGCGGCCGCAAGGGGGAGTACAGAAAAGAGCTCAACCAGCTGCGCAAGGAGGGTTTCACCCGGGTTGTGGTCGATGGGGCACTGCGGGAGTTGGCGGACGAGATCGAGCTGGACAAGAAAAAGAAGCACGACATCGACATCGTAGTGGACCGGATCGTGGTCAAGGATGGCATCCAGCGCCGCCTGGCGGATTCGCTGGAAACCGCGCTGCACCATGCTGAAGGGGTGGTGAAGGTCGAGGTGGTGGCATCAAACCCCATCCCCCTCCCGACCTCCCCCTTGAAGGGTGAGGAGCTTATTGTTTTCCCTCCCCTTCAGGGGGAGGGTCAGGGTGGGGGTGGGGTGAAGCAGACCCTGATCTTCTCCGAGAAGCTGGCCTGTGTCGATTGCGGCATCTCCTACCAGGAAATCACGCCGCGCCTGTTCTCGTTCAACAATCCCCACGGCGCCTGCCCGGAGTGTACCGGCCTGGGCACCCGCATGTATTTCGATGCCGAGCTGGTTGTCCCCAACCATGACCTGTCGCTGCGGGAGGGGGCCATCGCCCCCTGGGAAAAACGGCTTTCGGGCTGGTTCCACCTGATTCTGGAGGCGCTGGCCAAGGCCTACCATTTTGACATGAACACACCGTTCAAGGATCTGTCGCCGCAGGTTCGGGACGTGATCCTGAACGGATCAAAGGGGGAGAAGATCGAGTTCTGGTGGGAGGAGGACGGTGATCGCCGCCATACCTACCAGAAGGAATTTGAAGGGGTGCTGAACAATCTGCAGCGGCGCTGGCGTGAAACCGAATCCGACGCCGCCCGGGAAGACCTGGAAAAGTACATGAACGTGATGCCCTGCCCGACCTGCCAGGGTGCGCGCCTGCGACCGGAGGCGCTGCACGTGCTGGTGGCCGGTCGCACTATTCGTGAAGTAACTTCCCTTTCGATTCGTGATTGTCTTCAGTTCTTCGAGGCGCTGACGCTTACCGACAAGGAGCAGGAGATCGCACGCCGGATCCTGAAGGAGGTACGCGAGCGGCTCTCCTTCCTGGTCAATGTCGGGCTGGACTACCTGTCACTGGAGCGCACCTCCGGCACCCTCTCCGGAGGCGAAGGGCAGCGTATCCGGCTGGCGACCCAGATCGGTTCGTCGCTGGTGGGGGTGCTGTATATCCTGGATGAGCCTTCGATCGGGCTGCACCAGCGCGACAACGCCCGCTTGCTGGAAACTCTGAAGCGTTTGCGTGACCTGGGAAATACCGTGCTGGTGGTGGAGCATGACGAGGAGACCATCCTGGAGGCCGACCACCTGATCGACATGGGGCCTGGCGCTGGAGTGCATGGCGGCGAGGTGGTGGCCCAGGGGACGCCGGCCGAGGTCATGCGTGATCCCGCCTCATTGACCGGCAGGTACCTGTCGGGCGAGTTGAGCATCCCGGTGCCGAAAAAGCGCCGCAAGGCTGAAAAGTCCATGCGCATAGTCGGGGCCAGCGAGAACAATCTCAAGAACATCAGCGTGGATATCCCCCTGGGGGTGATGACCTGCGTGACCGGCGTTTCCGGTTCCGGTAAATCCACGCTGGTGATCGACACGCTGCACAAGGTGCTGGGGCAGCGTCTGTACCGCAGTCGCGAGAAGGCCGGGGCCGTAAAGGATGTATTGGGGCTGGAGCATCTGGACAAGGTCATCAACATCGACCAGTCGCCGATCGGCCGTACCCCCCGCTCCAATCCGGCCACCTACACCGCGGTCTTCGGCGACATCCGCGACCTGTTCTCGAACCTGCCCGAATCCAAGCTGCGCGGCTACAAGCCGGGGCGTTACTCGTTCAATGTCAAGGGGGGGCGCTGCGAGGCCTGTTCAGGTGACGGCATCATCAAGATCGAGATGCACTTTTTGCCGGATGTGTATGTGGAATGCGAGGTCTGTAAGGGGGCCCGCTACAATCGCGAGACGCTGGAGGTGCATTACAAGGGCAGGTCGATAGCTGATATACTGGATATGACCGTCTCCCAGGCGTTGGAGTTCATGGGGGCCATCCCCAAAATCAGAAACAAGCTGGCCACGCTGGAGGAGGTCGGACTGGGCTACATCAAACTGGGGCAGTCGGCCACTCGGGTGGCGAGGCCCAGCGGGTCAAGCTGGCCAAGGAACTCTCCAAGCGCGCCACCGGCCGCACGATCTATATCCTGGATGAGCCGACAACCGGCCTGCATTTCCATGATATCGCCAAGCTTTTGGAGGTGATCCAGAGGCTGGTGGATGCAGGCAATACGATTGTGATCATCGAACACAACCTGGACGTGATCAAAACCGCCGACTGGATCATCGACCTGGGGCCGGAGGGGGGCGACCGGGGGGGCGAGGTCATTGCGTTCGGTACGCCGGAACAGGTGGCCAGGGTTGCGAAGTCGTACACCGGGCAGTATTTGCGGAAGTTGTTGTGATGGTTTCTAAAACCGGCGAGTTCAATCCTGCTTCCGGGGCGATCGTCCCCGATGCTCCCTTCGATCATCAAAAACTGCTGGAACTGGCCGCTACACGCATGCCCTTCGGCAAATACAAGGGAACCCGCCTGGTGGATCTGCCGGAAGGATACGTGGTCTGGTTCGCCCAGGAGGGGTTTCCGTCCGGAAAGCTGGGAGACATGCTCAGGACGGTCTACGAGATCAAGGTCAACGGCCTGGAGTTCCTGTTTGATCGTTTGAGGTGATCGATTTTTACACTACGAAAGAAAGGCCCGGAGTTATGCTTCGGGCCTTTCTTTTCTCGGTTGTTCCGAATCTAACGGTATTTAGCGCTTGCACTCCGTAACGCTGATTATCGCTTCTTTTTCGGTGGTAACACCTTCCAAGTCTCCCGTAATGGTAACGACTCCCCCTTCAACCAGGCTGTCCCGTGCGGACCCCGAAGGCGTAGCATCGGGAGCCCAGACCAGATGGACCCTGGCGCTTTTGGTGTCAAGAAGATGTCCCTTGACATAAAACCCACCGAAATAACTGACATCGGTGATTTTTATCCTGAACGTAACTTTACGATGCACGACGCGATCACCGCTGATCAGTTGTTGCCAGTCATGGGTTGAAAATCTTGAAACCACCACGGGCGTATTTTGAGATGATATTGACATTGCTGAATGGACTCCAGAACAAGCAAGCGCAGTGCTTATAACAGTAAAAGAGCAGATTGTTATGAATGATGTGAGCATGTTCATTGCTGATTTACCATAGCGGGACATCAACCTGTCCCGCTATGGTAAAGCCTCCAATTGTTCAGGGCTATTCGTCGCCATCCAGGTAGAGGTAGCCGCCATGGCCGCCGTAACCGCAGTCGGCTGCGGTCACCTTGACTGTGATTCTGTGGCCGGCTTCTGCCTGGGTAAAGCCCAGCGTGATGGTCTGCCAGGGAATGGCTTTCCAACTGCCGAAAATGAGCCAACCGGGATAGCTGGGGTCGTTGGTGTAGAAGTGTTTGCTGTACAGGGTCGTGCCCGCAGTATCATCCGTGACGGTCACATCCACATAGGGTTGATTTGCCGCATCGTGTTGTGGATCTTCAAGCACGGCGGCCCAGTAGAATTTCGCCTGAGGATTGGCGGCATTCGGAACCGTCGCGGACTGGGTTACGGAGCTGATATGGTAGTTGTTGTCCGAGTTGTTGATGCGAGCCGACTGATTGCCTACATAAACCATATTGATGGAAGTGGCGATTGGGTCCATTCCGGCAGTAGCGATTGCGCTCTTGCCAGGCGTGAATGAACCGGGTGTCATGTTCTGCCAGGTATGTGATTCCACAACCCATTTGTCGAATGCAGTTAACGATTCGAATCCGGCATTTTCAAAGAACAGTTGCCCCTTGATCTTGATAGGTGTCTCCTTGAATCCACCGTATGCGTTCCATTCGTTGAACCTGTCGTCGGTTGCAACCATCATCAGGGTGTTTGTGCCGAGCGCTATTGGCATGGTGATGGTGAATGCTCCGCCGGTGATGTTTATACGGTAACGCTGGCCGCCATTCAAACGATAGATGATGTAATTGGCTGTTTTAATGCCGCCGGTAACCGTGCCTTTGATGGTGACGGTGTCCTGTTGCAGCAGTTCCACCGTGCCGTCAGCGGCAATCGTGAGGGCGTTGTTCTTGGAGTCGGTGGCGGATGTAACTGTAATGGTGTTGAACTTGGAGTCGCCGGCCGACCAGCCAACCTTTGCGCCGTCATAAAGTTGCTGGTACTGGCTTGATTCGGCGAAGGTTGCAAATCCTTCGAAAGAAAATTGGGTGAATGGCGGGTTGTAGGCGGCATTCTTGGTGTAATTTGTGAATTTGAACTTATTGGTAGTCGCATCCAGGCCCCAGTCAATAGTTACGGCTTCAGCCGGGAAATTATCATCATAGACATAAAACTTGCCGGCGTCATATTTGTAGACAACCGCAGCATGTCCGCTTTGCATGCCCGGCCACTGGTCGGCCATCAGGAATGTCATCGGGCCGGAAAGTCTCAGTCCCAGAATCATCATATAGCCGGTAAGCTGCGGTCCAAGAGTGTACTCTTTCTGCATCCATGATTTGGCCCATGACTGGCTTGACGCCATGAATGCGCGGGAAATAAGCTCGCGCGCGGTCAGGTCGTCCTGCCAGCGAGTCAAATCACCCTCTTTGTACATGGTATAGAGTCCGGTGTTGCTGTTGGCGGCCTTGGTTACGTTGTAGTACCAGACCGAGAAATTGGCCATGCCGAGACAGCTGCCGCCGGGGGAGTCATACGCGCCAAAATTGGGGTGAAAGAAACCATCCGTTGCCGGTGCAAAGCCGGTGTCAACGGGTGTTATTGCTGCTACGCTCTTGCCGGCCGCTTTGGGGGTCGCAACGTTTCCGGTAATTCCAAGCTCCGCGGCGAGCCCTTGGACTCCTATGGCCACATATTTTCCGCCATGGGTAGTGGAAAAGGAGATGGTATGAGCCACGGGATCAATTGCCTTGATGCCAACCAGGCTGTAACTCATGGAAGTTTCGTCATAGAAAAAGACAGCCGGGACATCGTCCGCGCCAAGAGCCGTCGGGCTATAGGGCATGGTTACCTTGACCGGCTCGTAGAAGTTGTAGGTTATGCCCGAGATAACAATGGTCTTGCTAGCAATGGTTGCGCCTGCGGGAGCCGGCGCCGGAGGTGTGTCTGAAGTGGTCATCGTCGGTGAAACCGTAAGTTCGGAATCAACGGCGCCTTGCGGGATAGCCATTTCAACGCCATTCATTGTAACCGTGCTGCTGCCGCTGGCACTGTCACCGGAAGAGTTGAACCAGGACGAATCCGAGCATCCAAACAGCGAAATCACGACAGACCAAAGAAACAATGTTCTAAGCATCTTTTTCATGAGACCCTCCTTCTTGATAATTTATGAAACAATTAATGGTAGTCTAACAACATATCTACTGTAGCGCAAGCGCTTGAGAAATAAAAATCATACAAAAACTATTGATGATTATGCTATTTATAGGATCTGTAATAAAAACAACCTGTTTCGCTGGTGTGCGATCTTCTGTAAGAAGTCGGTAATAGAACATCCAACTATAATGAATATTATTAATTAAACTTGGCCGAAATATTAGTTATTCTGTTTGGCATTCAGTGCACAGCACAGGATATGCAGGGGTCGAAACAGCGGATCAGGCGTTCACAGGAGAGTTTGATGCTTTCATAGCCGTCGTCGTTAATCACAGAGATCAGGGATTTGAGTGACATCTCGATCGCGGCCTGATTGATCGCCGTGGGCGTGATGATGTTGGCGGCTCTGCAGATACCGAGTTCGTCAAAGCGGTAATTGTGCAGCAGGACCCCGCGCGGTGCTTCAATCAATGCAGTCCCTTCTCCGGCGCTGGGAGTGATAGTCGTTGGTGTCTCCTTGCGCAGACCTTCATTAAGCAGTTGCGAAATCAGTGACATGGCCCGCTCCACGGCCTGATGAAGTTCGATAGTTCTTGCCTTCAGGGAATCCGTGATGGAGGTGGCATCAAGCCGTTTTCCATATTCAGTCGGCTTTGACAGGTTGAGGCGTGCAAGTGGTCCCACCATGAAAACTGACTCTCCGTCAAAGCGGCTGACCTTGGCGTGAGTATGGTCTTCGTTCCTCTCGTTCAGCCAGACGGCGGCCGAGGTGGCCGGAACTGTCACTCCGGTGGACGTTGCCAGGCGATCCCCGAACAGTGGTGGTCCGCCGCTGACGGCGCAGGCGCTGAGTAGCGGAAGCGCCGGTAAGCCTTCATCAAGAGTGGATACGAATCCAATCATCGCGGATACATTGTCGAGTATTGATGACAGTTGATCGGCGAGGTGTTGCAGTTGTTCCACACCAGGCACCGAGCCCAAGCCTCCTGGCAACAGGTTGAATGGGTGAATTGCCCGCCCGCCGACTGTCTCCTGAATCAGATTTCCCAGAGCCTTGATTTTCAGCCCCTGTTGCAGCTCCAGCGGCGCCACGGATGCCAGTGCCGGAAATCCTCCGACGCCCAGATAGTCCGGCAGAGCCAGGCAAAAGATGTGCAGGGCATGGCTTTCGATCTGACCTCCCTGGACAGCCAGTTGCCGCAGCAGGTCGGTCTGTTGGGATATCCGAACATTCAGTGCCTGTTCGAGCGCCCGCAATGCCGCCACCTTGTGGACCGTTGAGCAGATTGAGCAGATCCGGCAGGCGATTTCAGCCACCTCGTCGAAGCGCCTGCCGATCAGCAGCGTCTCGAACAGACGCGGAGACTCGTGCAGATTCAGGCGGGCATCGACAATACGCCTCCCTTTGCGGACAAGTTCCACTCTTCCGTGTCCCTCAACCCTTGTCAGGATATCAATCTTGCCCGGTTTGCTCATGATTTCCACTCCGGACAGAACCGTCTCAGTCTGTCGATAACTGTTTGCCGGTCATATCCTTTTTGTTGGCAGATATCCAGGGCTTCGTTCAGGTTGGCCTCCGGTACCGGTCCGCGGCATCCCTCGCAGCCTACTCCCATGCTTGGGCAGCGGGCGCCGCAGCCACCCAGAGTCAGTGCGCCGAGACAGAGCCTGGATTGTTCAGTCAGCAGGCACAGGTTCTCGCGCATGCGGCAGTCCGTGCAGACCGGATAGCTGATGGGATTTGGGAGTGCGCCGCGCAACAGTCCGGCCAATAGTCTGAGCAACTCTTCTTTTTCAGGGGGACAGCCGCTAATCACGGCATCAACCTTGACAAAGGCATGCAATGGTTGGGGTGAATAGCCGCTGCTGCTTATCCGGCCGCTACCATGGGTTGCCTGCAGCAACTCTTTCCTGCTTTCACCATTCCTCAATGCCGCCACTCCGCCCCATGCGGCGCAAGTACCGATGGCGATCAACAGGCGACTTCTCTTGCGCAGCGAGAGCAGCAATACATTTTCGTGCGGCATCGACAGGCAGCCTTCCACCAGCGCTGCATCATATTCACCTTCCAGTACAGCAGGTGAACAGGCCATGGGAAAGTAGTGGAAATCTACTACCTCGATCAGTTGCGGCAACTCCGCTTCACAGTTCAACAGGGAGAGCTGGCATCCGGAACAGGCGGTCAGGCCCGCTATGGCCAGGCGCAGGCGTTTCATGCCAGGGCTCCTTCGATTCCACGCAGGCGCGCATGGCTGAAGACGGGACCGTCACAGCAGCAGAGCAGGGTTCCGACTGCGCAATGTCCGCAACGTCCCAGTCCGCATTTCATGTGTCGTTCCAGCGAAAGGTGAATCCGCTCGTCGGAAAGCCCGATGCGCTTTAGCCCGCTAACCAGATAGGGGTAGACTACCGGCGGGCCGCATAATGCGGCGCAGGTCCGTTCCACCCTGATCGTGAGCTGTTCCAGCAGGGCTGGCAGCAGCGCGACCCTGCAACCGGGAGGGCCTTCCAGGCAATGCGTACGGCGGTCAACCGCCAATTGGATCGTAATGTCGCTTCGTAAAGCCAGTTGCTGCAACTCTTCCAGGAAAAGCAGCGCCCCCATTTCCCGCGCGCCATAGAGCAGGGTCAGCTCACCCCAGCGCCGGCGCTGCTCAAGCAGCGCCAGCAGCAGTGAGCGTAGAGGCGCCATGCCCAGTCCACCGGCAATCAACAGCAGGTCCTGGTTTTCATAGCTGTCCAGCGGGAAGCCATGGCCGAACGGGCCACGCACGCCCACCGCGTCACCCGGCGTCGCCCTGTGCAGCGGCGAGGTGACATGGCCCAAGTGGCGGATGCATAATTCGATTGTACCTTCAGCGGAGGGTAGTCCGCAGTAGGAGACCGGAATCTCGCCGATCCCTGGGAGAGACAGTTCCAGAAATTGTCCGGGCAGGAACGAAGCCACTTTGCCTGCCGCAGCCCGATCGTTGCAGGTCAGCGTGAACAGGGTCGTGTCGGCGGTCAGGCTGCGGACACCGGTAATGGTTGCTGCAACGGGGAGGTTGGCGTTCATGACACACCTCGCTCAAGTCGTTCAGCCAATGGGCGCAGGTCCAGTCCGGCGAGACATGCTTCCCGGCAACGGCCGCATCCGACACAGCTGGGAATCCCCTTCAGCTGGCCGAAACCGCGATATTTGTGACGGTAACGATAACGGAAACGCTGTGCCCGGTCTTTCTGGAAACTGGCGCCGCCGGCCACCTGGGCGTGGCTCTTGAACAGGCAGTTATCCCAGTGCCGCAGACGTTCAGCGGATCTGCCGTCCAATCCGCCGAATTCCAGCACATCGAAGCAGTAACAGGTCGGACAGCAGATGGAACAGGCTCCGCATCCCAGGCAATGCCCGGCCAGTTCCTGCCAGTCGAGCAGATATGGATCCAGTTCGGACTGTGGTGGTTGTTTGAGTTGGCTGCCGAAGAACCGACGCGTATCGTCGGCAGCCAACTCCCGTTCTTCGATCAGTTCCGCCAGCGTTTCCAGTAGTTCATCACCGCCTGGTGAACCGCTACTGACGGCGAAACCGTCGTCAATCCTTTGCAGAAAGAGGTCGTGGGAGGCTGACAAAGGGGACGGCTGCAGATGGCATGAGCAAAATTGGTCGGGTGTGCAGTTTGTACCGATCAACGTCAACGACGACCGGCGGGCCGCGTAGACCGGATCAGGGTCTTCTCCGAGGAAAATCCGGTCCAGGTAGCCTATACCAGCCAGATCGCATGGATGCAGGCCAAAGAGGATCAGGGGAAAGGTCGTGACCTGAGGTTCCTGATAGTTCGTGTCGTCCCGATAGGTCAGAATGGTTTCCCGGGGGGGCAGCAGATATATTTTTGGCGGCAGCAGGGTGCGGAGAGCATCAAGCTCGGGAAGGGTGCCGGCTGCAAGCGGGGCGAAGCGCACAACGCCGTCTGCACCCCTCAATGGGGCGTGCAATTCACCCCGTTGACGCAGCAGGTGCAGCAACTGAGGCAATCTGTTTGCCGTAATGAAATGAACTGACATGCAGCTCCTCCCGGATAATCTGGCCGGCAGGTCAAGTATAACAGTTTCTCATCTAATGGCAAATGTCCCGACGGTGCATAGATGTGTGATCAGCACACAAAAAATCTCCTCGGTTTTGCAACCAAGGAGATTTTCTATGTTCAAACTGGCCATTGCTGTTTGCAGTGCGTGTCAATATTCGAAGCTACTCCACCGTAACGCTTTTTGCCAGGTTGCGTGGCTGATCCACATCGGTGCCCTTTAGTACCGATATGTGGTAGGCCAGCAGTTGCAACGGCACCGACAGTAGCAGCGGATCAAGGTCTTCGTTCAAATGAGGTATTTCGATGATCGATTCGGCCCTGTTTCCAACCTCCTGATCCCCTTCGCTGCACAGGGCTATCACTCGGCCGCCGCGGGCGATGACTTCTTCCATGTTGGAGAGGGTTTTGTCAAAGGCACTGTTCTTTGGCACCAGGACAACCACCGGCACTTCCTCGTCAATCAATGCGATCGGGCCATGCTTCATCTCACCGGCAGGGTAGCCTTCGGCGTGGATGTAGGAAATCTCCTTCAGCTTGAGCGCCCCTTCCAGCGCGATCGGGAAGTTCTTGCCGCGTCCGAGGTAGAGAAAATCGCGTGCGTTCATATACTTTTTGGCCAGCTTTTCGACGTGGTCGTTCAGTTTAAGAGTTTCTTCCAGCAGTGCCGGAACTTTTTTCAGGGCGGCAATCATGCGTTGGCCGGAGGGCGAGTCGATCGAGCAGGTGGCCCGACCCAGCCGGATTGTGAACAGGTACAGTGCGGTCAGCTGCGTGACGAAGGCTTTGGTGGAAGCTACGCCGATTTCGGGGCCGGCGTGGGTATAGATCACTCCGGAGGATTCACGGGCGATCGAAGAATCGACCACGTTGCAAATGGCCATGTTCATTGCACCGCGGGACTTGGCTTCGCGCAGTGCCGCCAGAGTGTCGGCGGTCTCACCTGATTGGGATATCACGATTGCCAGTGTGCTCTCATTGATAACCGGGTTTCGGTAACGGAATTCGGATGCTATATCGACTTCAACCGGTATACGGCAGTAGCCCTCTATATAGAATTTGCCGACCAGAGCCGCGTGCCAGGAGGTGCCGCAGGCGATGATCACGATCCGTTTTACCGCAGCCAACTGGCGATCGCTGAAAGGTAGATCCTCCAGATAGACATCTCCATCGCTCTCCAGAAGACGTCCTGCAATGGTGTCGCGCACTGCACGGGGTTGTTCGTGGATCTCCTTGAGCATGAAGTGCCGGTAGCCACCCTTTTCCGCCATCAGAGGGGACCAGTCGATGTGACGGGCCGCTTTATTCAACTTTTCGCCTGCTATTGTTGAAAAGGAGACTTCGCCATTGCTGAAAACAGCCATCTCGCCATCTTCCATGAAGACCATCTCACGGGTGTGGGCCAGTATGGCGGGTATGTCCGAAGCAACGAAGTATTCACCCGTTCCCAGGCCGACTACCATCGGAGAGCCGAGCTTGGCCGCGATCAGTGTACCCGGTTCTTTCTCGTTGAGTATGCAGACCGCGTAGGCGCCGTGCAGCTCCGCCAGTGCCTGCCGGACGGCTATATCGAAACCGTTTTCGGTTTTGAGCTTTTCTTCAATCAGATGGGCGATAACCTCGGTGTCGGTTTCGCTCTTGAAAATATGACCGGTCTGTTTGAGCTGTTCTTTAAGCTGCAGATAGTTTTCGATGATTCCGTTGTGTACCACGATGACCGGCCCGGCCTTGTGCGGGTGGGCGTTGATCTCGGATGGCCTGCCGTGTGTAGCCCAACGGGTGTGCCCGATGCCGATAACGCCGGATAGCGGGTGTTCGCGTAAAAGATTTTCCAGGTTGACCAGCTTGCCCTCACTGCGGCGAATTGCTGATTCACCGGATGATAGGGTGGCGATACCGGCGGAGTCATATCCACGATACTCCAGCTTTTTCAACCCTTCCAGGATCACGGGTGTCGCCTGTTGTTCTCCTATATAACCTACAATGCCGCACATTCGAATTTCCTCCGAAAAATTATTTAATATAAACTTGACTCTACTATCACATCTCAATGCTGACGGCACGCAAAAATCGTTGCCTACTCCTTCACTGATCGCAGAATTGCGCTGAACATTTGGTTCTGGTCGGATTGGGATACCGATATTACCATGTCTACATCAAAAAGCCTGCCACAGACATCCCGTATCTTCTGCCTGGTTGTAGTGCCGATCAGATCACTGGTTCCCGCTGTGAAATAATCGTTGATCGCATTCTTAAGATCATCCCCGTTGACCATGAATTCGAACAGGCACTGTCCGAGCAATTCCTCCTTGGTCAGTCCGAAGAGCTTTTCCGCTTTCTGGTTTGAGATCAGTATTTTGCCATCTGACATAAATGTTACGATAGGTGACTGGGCTATTTCGATGAAGTTTCGATAGCGTTCTTCCGACTCCATCCGTTGTTGTGTCTTGTGATCCAGTTCGGACATCAGTATGTTGTAGGAATGGATCAGTTCGCCGATCTCATCATTGCGCTTCAACTCTATTCTCTGGCTGAAGTTGCCGGTTAGAGCAACTTCGGAAATGCTTGCAGCGACTTTCTTTACCGGGGTAATTATGGTCCTGTGCAGAATCCAGCCGGTAATGATGATGAAAATGGTCATTACGATTCCATCATATATCACGTCCCGCTTCAGGTTGTGCCTGATCTGGCTGTATAGGCTTTCCATCGGAACAGCTACCGAGACCGCTCCGATGATTTCGCCGACTTGATAGCCGTATGAAAAGTGATCTTTGGGGAAACGTTCCTGGATGAATCCGGGCGCCGTTTCATAGCTGCCATGACAGGCCAGGCACGATTGATCCGCAATCATTGGCAGGAGATAACGCAGGGATTTTTTACCACCTTCTTTGGAAACTTGCCAGACCTCCTTCTGACCGGGGCCCTTGAATTTATTTAAAATTTCTCTCTCGTAGCTGTCGGGGCGATTGTCCGGGTTGCGATAACGCAGCGAAACCTGACGCACATAAAAATTCGAGCCGCCGGTCAACTGTTTGGCTATGCTGGTGGCGGCCACCTGTGGAATCAGGTTGGGGTTTTGTTCAGGCTCTTTTGTGACGTTCCTGGACAGGTAATCGCGGGTCTCGATGATCTGCCGCGATATGGCGCGGGCATTGTCTACGGCTCCCTTTATTATCAGCTCCTGCTCACGGCGATAGCTGCTCAGTGCCAATGCCAGGAAAAGTGTGATCAGAAGCAGTGATGAAATAAGATTAAAGGTGGTGGAAACGCTGTTGCCGGAAAAAATCTTCATTGTGGGCTCTCCGCGCCGTTGGTGTTGATGATGAAATGTCTGGCCCCGTTCATCCACGATTATATGCGCTCATCACCTGTTGGCAAGGATTATGTCATTTTCTGATTAAGCTTGAATTCCTGAAACGATATGTTATTTTGCTCGGACCTCGAAACGGCCTGAGTTGAAAGGTAGTCAGGCAAATCTAATTATTGTCAGGAAGGTTTCCAGTATGCATAGGAAAGCGCCGGTGGCCCAAGGAAACAGGGGCTTCATATCTACCCTGCTGTTGTGTGTCATTACACTGGGGGTTGTCGTCTTGTTGGGCGTTTCCGGCTATATATTTTTTCTGTTGGCAAAGTTGCCCAGGGTGGATCGTCTGGCGGATTACAAACCGCCTATCGTCTCCCAGGTTTTTGGCGATGACGGCACTCTTGTGGGCGAGTTCTATCTGGAACGGAGAATAGTGGTGCCGGTCAATAAAATGCCGAGAAAGTTGATCCAGGCTTTTGTCGCCGCCGAGGATGCCAACTTCTATTCACACAAGGGCATTGACTATTTCGGCATTGTTCGTGCGGCGATCAAAAATATTATCTCGATGCGTAAAAAGGAGGGGGCCTCAACCATTACCCAGCAGGTGACCAAGTCCATGCTTCTGACGCCCGAAAAGAAATTTTCCCGCAAGATCAAGGAAGCTGTTTTGGCCACTCGAATGGAAGAAAGGCTTTCCAAGGATGAGATCCTCTATCTCTATCTGAACCAGATCTATCTGGGAGGGGGCTCGTACGGAGTTCAGGCCGCCGCCGAAACCTATTTCGGTAAAAACGTTGATCAGCTTAACCTGGCTGAAATGGCGATGCTGGCTGGTCTCCCCAAAGCTCCTAATGCGTATTCTCCGATCAAGCATATGGAAAAAGCGCGCGAAAGGCAGGGGTATGTGCTCGATCGGATGGTCAAGGAAGGTTACATCACGCCTGTCGAAGCTGAGCATGCCAGAAAAACGCCCATTGTTATTCAATCGATGAAAAAGGTTAACAACGAACAGTCGGCTTATTTTCTCGAATATCTGAGAATACAGCTGGAACAGAAGTATGGTGAGGACCAGCTTTATAAAGGCGGTCTCAAGATATACACAACGATGAATGCCGCCATGCAGCGGGCTGCCTTCGAAAGTCTCCGCAAGGGGCTGAAAGAGGTTGATAAACGTCAGGGCTTCCGTGGGGCAACTAAATATCTCAATGATGCCGATGTGGAAGCATTTTGCAGCAAGGTTGAGGAAGGTATCGATTCCGCTGTTCTCAAGACCGGGGAAACCTATCAGGGGGTTGTCGTCGGCTTCAATCCGCAAAAGGGCGAGATTCTCGTCAGGGTGGGGGACCGGAGGGGAATCCTGGGACGGAAAAATATGTCCTGGGCCGGCAAGATTGGTATGATTGATCACTACGGTAAGCCGGATAAGGGGAGTAAAAGCCTGACTCTTGGCTCGGTGATTGATGTCTCTGTCGTCTCGCCGGAGGTTGGCAAGGACGGCGCACAGTTCGCTCTTGATCAGACGCCGGATGTACAGGCCGCGCTGGTTTCGATAGACCCGCGTACCGGTGGTGTCAAGGCTATGGTCGGTGGCTATGATTTCAAGAAAAGTCAGTTCAATCGTGCCATTCAGGCCAAGCGCAACGCCGGTTCCGCTTTCAAGCCGATCATCTATTCGGCCGCGCTGGATAAGGGCTTTTCACCGGCTACCATAATTGAAGATACGGAAGTTGAATATCCCGATGGCTCCGGAGGCACCTGGAAACCGAAAAACTACGACAACACCTTTCGTGGGCCGGTGACGATGCGGGAGGCGCTGACGTATTCCATTAATATTGTCAGTGTCAAGATAATGGAGCAAATTGGTGCGCAATATGCCGCTGAATACGCCAGGAAGTTCGGCTTTGTTTCCCCTATCCCGGATAATCTGGCACTTGCTTTGGGTGCCGCAACTATTTCTCCATTCGAGCTGACTGCTGCTTATACGGTTTTTGCCAACAAGGGCTTATTGACTCCGCAATATTTCATCTCCAAGGTTACGGACGCCGAAGGAACAGTGCTTCAGGAAACTCAGCCTCCAGTACCGGTTCCGGTTATTTCACCAGAAAATGCTTACGTAATCACCAACCTTATGCAAAGCGTTGTTGCCAGCGGTACCGGGCACCGGGCTTCCGTTATAGGGCGGCCGGTGGCAGGAAAAACCGGTACCACCAACGATGCGAAGGATGCCTGGTTCATTGGGTTTATCCCACAATTGGTCACTGGTGTCTGGGTTGGCTATGATCAGGAGCGTTCTTTAGGGGCTGGTGGGTCAGGCGGCCAGGCGGCTGCGCCTATTTGGGGGGACTTTATGCAGAAGGCGGTAGCACAGCTGCCATCCGAGGATTTTGAAGCTCCGGAGAACGTGACGTTTGTACTCATAAACCCACGCACCGGCAAGTTGGCGAAAGAGGACACTCCCGGAGCTGTCATGGAGTGTTTCATAAAAGGCACGGAGCCGACATCTTACGATTAGGTGTTGCTTCCCCGAGTTTCGTTACATTGTGATGTCTTCTGCGACTCCAAACTTCTGCCGTGTAACCGTTCCAAACTTTTTCCAGTCAACCCGATCAGAGATGTTCTGATTTAAGATCATCCTTTTGGCTTCATCTACAACATTAGTTCCCTTTCGGTACACATCATTGTGAACTTCAAGGAAAATCCTGCCCGTCTCGGTTATTGCAAGTTTGACTGGTTTGTAAATAATCTCTCCAGGCGTATTGATCTTAACCTCCTTGAAAAAATCAACCATGTCGGCAGGGTAGACTCGGATGCAGCCGTGGCTGGCAAAGCTGTAAATCGACCATGGTTTTGTGGTGCTATGGATCAGAATCCCCGAAATCGATGTCTTCATGGCATATTTGCCAAGCGGGTTCATAGGTCCGGGGGGGACGATGGAAATTACCTCTTTACCGGAGTCTTTCATTTCCGATTTTATCGAAGGTGGGATGAACCAGGTGGGGTCTTTTTGCTTGGCGGTGATCTTGAATTTGCCGACCGGAGTCTGCCATACATATTTTGGGTTCTTTACCGATGTGCCCAGGGCAACCGGCATTGATTTCGAGAGTTTCCCATGCTGGAAGAAGTATAACGTGCGATCGGGAATGTTTACAACAATACCGTCCTGCATGCGCTTGGGAATGATCTTGCGATTATTATAAGTCAGTTTTTGTCCAATCTTAAGGTAAGAGGCTGTGTCCAGTCTATTAAGCTTTATCAGATGTTGGCGGGTGACGCCCAGTCTGGCCGCTACCAGGCGTATGGTGTCTCCGCTGGTTACGGTGTAGGTGCCAACCCCGCCTACAAGTTTTGAAGAGACGACTTCATCGGGAAAGTAGTCAGGCTCAGTTTCAATATTGGAAGTGGTAGGGGATGTGGGGGGGGCGGTCGGATTGGTTTCTGAAGCAATCGATGCCGGAATGGTGGACGGAGAACTATGCTGTTGCGCCAATGATAATTCTATGACCCGAGCTTTTTGCAGGGTCAGCATGTAAAGTTTCTCGGCACCGGACTGGTCTGCACGTTCGTTGTACTGTTCCGCGTCAGCCAATGTTGAGTCAAGGCTTTTCATGTCATCAGGAAAATAACGGGCGGCATCAGCCTGATGAAGGCCTGACACAGCAAGGATCGCTTCATCTCGCACACCGGCAAAGGCAATATTGTCCGCGGACATAATTGTAGCAGCAATTGTCAGACAGGTGATAAGTCTTGATAAGTAATTGCGATTAAAATAATTCATGGCGGAACTATTTACAGTATCAGGTAGTGTGAATGCAAACATTAATTTCCAGTGGTATTTAAAGTCGTCCGGAGTTGAGCGGCGTCAGTGAACAAAAATAGATCAGTAACCGGCAGAGTTGATAATAATCTACTTTGTCTCAATTATCATTTGACAGACTGATTTTATTTATGATAGAAGATCGGTTCCTTTCAGGGCGTCAGTTTTCCTGATTGGGTCGGAGAAAAGTCGGTGGTTGGAAAATAGTTGTTGACACCAT
>Ga0209212_1002982_pt1 | contig 23034 bp, 20 predicted proteins | sample RifGroC2_FD_183996 | JGI IMG/M metagenome (GOLD analysis project Ga0209212, IMG submission 183996) | Groundwater microbial communities from Rifle, Colorado, USA - Groundwater C2 (SPAdes) (version 2) | ecosystem: Environmental > Aquatic > Deep subsurface > Groundwater | place: Rifle, Colorado... | reverse complement strand
AGCTCGTCGGGCTCATAACCCGAAGGTCGCAGGTTCAAATCCTGCCCCCGCAACCAAAATCATTCAAGGGATCTGCATTCAGGTGCAGATCCCTTTTTCTTTTTGCGGTGGGCGGCGGATAAAATCAGATGGACTTTGGGATTCGCACCTGATTAGGCTGCTGAAAAAATAACACTTTTACCTTTTGAGCCGCTCCGCCCGTCATGCAATCCGACCGCCACGCGACCACACCCATTGCCAGCATCGCCGACATTTCCGCAAACTCGCCGGTTACGACGCGGTGACTTGTCCTTGACCTCGCGCCTCGATTTCGTCCTCGACCAGCATCAACCAGCCAACGAAAGGTCGCGGTTGCTTGCCGAAGGCCTCTTCGAGGCCGTCCAGAGATCATGCGCAGGGCTGATGGCTTCCTCGGTGCGGTTGTTGAAGTTGTTGCCTATCCCACCGGACTTTTCAACTCGATGGCCGCGATCAGCTCCCCTTTGTGTAAATAACCAGCAGATCCCAGATCTTTGTCGGGCGGAAATAGCCGGGGAGCGTCAGCATGGCCCGGTTCCGATAAATCTCGGCGTGGGCCAGCCCGTTGGCCCGTACGATGTCGAGAACCAGAGCCAGAAATCCCCGCACATTTTAGTTGAGTAAGTCGCCATGAAAAGGCGGGTAACGGCGGAGAGGAGCACCGCCTGCAAGGCCCGCAAGTCCCATGAATCGGAGGTGACGTAGTACAGGTTGTGCTGCTGAATTTGACATCAAGATCATTTGACAATCCTCTGCCCAAGAGGATTTTTCTTCAGTCGGCGATCCCTGCCCAGAAAAGTCAGCGCACCTTGGTAAAATCACTGCTTGATTTCTTTTTCGGCTTTGTTTATCGTGCGCGCCATGTCGAAATATCTGGTTGTCATCGTCAGTCTGCTCTGGGCCTGCCTGCTCCTCGTCTCCTGGAGCGGCCCGGCAGAAACCCGCACCGCTCCCGACTCCGTCGTCGCCTCCGGTCAGGGTTACTGACCGTCCCGGTCGCCCTCTCCCCGCCGCACGTTTCCGTACCGGCGCCGTTTCGGCGTCATCTCTCCCCGTCTATCCGGCAAGCCACCCCCTGAAAACTATTGCGTCGCGCCAGTTCGGCATCGATGGCGTTGAGCACCTCCCATTTGGCCAGTGACCACAACGGCGCCAGCAAGCGTTGCCGTGGGCCGTCGCCGGTGAGGCGCTGCACCAGCGTCGCCGGATGCAGGCGTTCGAGAAATTCGACGACCAAACTCACGTACTCTTCCTGCCCCAGCACCGCCACCTCCCCGCGCAAAAAAGCTTCCCCCAGTTTTGTCCCCGTCAGAACATGCAACAGATGAATCTTGACGCCATCGACACGCAGCCGTGCCAGTTCGTCGGCCGTCGCCAGCATCATGACGCGGTCTTCCCTTGGCAGGCCGAGGATGACGTGGACGCAGACCCGCAGCCCGGCCTCCTTGGCCCGGGCATAAGCGGCGAGGAAGGTGGCGTAGTCGTGGCCGCGGCGCAAGTGGGCGAGGGTGGCATCGTGGCAGCTTTGCAGACCGAGTTCGAGCCAGAGGTAGGTGCGCTGGTGGTAGTCGGCGAGGAGGTCGATGACGGGGGCGGGGAGGCAGTCGGGGCGGGTGCCGACGGCGAGACCGACCATGTCGCTGACGGCGAGAGCTTCGTCGTAGAGGGCACGCAGCTGCGCCGGCGGGGCAAAGGTGTTGGAGAAAGGCTGGAAGTAGGCCATGAAGTGGCGCGCCTTGTATTTGCGCACCATGACCTCTTTCCCCTGTTCGAGCTGCTCACCTACCGACAGCTGGCGCTCGATGCCGACCGACCCCGAGCCGTCGGGATCGCAGAAGAGACAGCCGCCGCCTTGGCGGCCGCCGTCGCGGTTGGGGCAACCGAGGCCGGCATCGACGGAGATCTTGTGGACGCGGCCGCCGAAACGCTCCTTGAGGTGGGCAGAGAAGAGGTTGTAGCGTTTGTCGGTGGCGGCGCAGGGCATCCGCGACTAACCCTGGCGGCGCAGACGCACGGCGTAAAAGGCATCCATGCCGCCGTGGCGGTGGGGGAAGGTGCGCAGGGCGCCGGCGCTGTCGAAGAGCTCGGCCCAGGCGGCGGGGAGGTCGGGATGCGGGTCGTCGCGACGGAAATCAGGATGGTCGGCGAGGAAGTTGTCGATGACGTGATCGGTCTCCTCGGGGGTGATGGTGCAGACCGAATAGAGGAGAATCCCGCCGGGGCGGACTTTGGGGGCGACGTTGGCGAGGAGTTGGCGCTGGATCCGGGCCAGCTCGAGGATGTCGGCCTCGCTCCGGCGCCAGCGGCTCTCGGGGTTGCGCCGCAGCACGCCGAGGCCGGTGCAGGGGGCGTCGAGGAGGATGCGGTCGCAGGCGCCGTCGTCGAGAAAATCGGGGATGCGGAAGAGATCGAAGGGGCGACACTCGATGGCGGTGCAGCCGAGACGCGCCGCCCCCTGCCGCACCAGTTGCAGGCGTTTGGGGTGAAGGTCGGAGGCGATGATGCGGGCGCCGTTGCCGGTGAGGGCGGCGATCTGGGTGGTCTTGCCGCCGGGGGCGGCGCAGCCGTCATAGATCAGTTCCCCCGTTTGCGCGCCAAGGAGATGGGGGATGAGCATGCTCGCTTCATCCTGCACCTGAAACCACCCCTCATTGCTGCCGGGGAGGGGGGCGTTGCCGCGGTGCAGCACGGTGATTCCTTCCGGGGCATAGGTCGTCGCTGCAGCACTGTGGCCGGCGCTATTCAGGGCTTCCAGAAGTTCCTCCCGCGTGCAACGCAGGGTGTTGGCGCGCAGGGTAAAGGGGGCGCCTTCCTGCATCGCCGTCGCCAGGGCCAGGGCCTCGTCCACGGCAAATTCATTGAGCCAGCGCCCTGCCAGCCAGGGGGGGAGGGAAAGGGCATGGACGAGGTGGCCGCGGGGATCGAACTCCGCGTCGGGCCAGGGGATGACGTTACGACCCCGTTCGAGGGAGCGGAGCAGGCCGTTGATGAAACCGGTGGCGCGCTCAAGCCCGAGGGTGCGGGCGAGTTCGACGGTGGTGTGGACGGCGGCCCGCGCCGGCACCCGTTCGAGGTGGAGGAGCTGGTGGGCGCCGAGGCGCAGCAGCCAGAGGACGCGGCTTTCGAGCTTGGCCAGGGGCTGCCGCGAAAAGTGGGCGAGGGCGAAATCGAGACGTCCTTGGCGGCGCAGGACACCATACACCAGTTCGGTGGCGAGGCCGCGGTCGCGGGGGTCGGCGAGAGCGGCAGCGTTGAGGGCGCCGTCGAGGGCGAGGTCGGCATAGCCCCCCTCTTCAACCCGGCAGAGGACGTCGTAGGCGAGGCGGCGGGGATCGGTCTGTTTCACGGGGCTCCAAAAAAAGGCGGGGGCGTGGTGGCCACGCCCCCGGCGGAAGGTGCGACGGAGGAAGGAATCAGACGCGAAGCATGCTTTCGAGACGGCGGACCCGCTCCTCGACCGGCGGATGGGTCGAAAAGAGGGTGCGCAGGCCGCCGCGCAGGGGATTGACGATGAACATGTGCGCGGTCGCGGCATTGGGCTGATGCATGGGGATCTGCTCGTTGGCCCGCTCCAGCTTGCGCAGGGCGTTGGCCAGGTCGTGAGGATTGCCGCAGAGCTTGGCTCCGCCACTGTCGGCACCGTATTCACGCGAGCGGGAGATGGCCATCTGCACCAGCATGGCGGCGATGGGGGCGAGGATCATCATGGCAATGAGGGCGATGGGGTTGCTCCCCTCGTCGTCGTCGCGGCCGCCGCCGAAGATCATCGACCACTGCGCCATCTGGGCGAGGAAGGAGATCGCCCCGGCGATGGTGGCGGCGATGGAGGAGATGAGGATGTCGCGGTTGACGACATGGGCCATCTCGTGGGCCATGACCCCGCGCAACTCCTCGCGGGTGAGAATCTGCATCAGCCCCTCGGTGGCGGCAACCGAGGCGTGCTCACGGTTGCGGCCGGTGGCGAAGGCGTTGGGGGTCGGTTGCGGCAGGATGAAGACCTTGGGCATCGGCAGCCGGTTGCGCTGGCAGATCTCGGCGACAACCTCGAAAAGGAGGCCCGATTGCACCGGCTGACCACGGTACATGGAGATGACGATGCGGTCGGAGAACCAGTAGGAGACGAAGTTCATGACCCCGGCGATAATCAGGGCGAGCATGGCACCGCCGGTCCCGCCGAGGGCCCCGCCGGCCCCGACGAGGATCAGGGTGAGGATAGTGAGAAAGAAGAAAACGCGCAGGCTGTTCATGATTCGTTGACCTCGCGGCCGCGCCCGCAGCAGGCGAACGGCATTGATGAAAGTTGTGAACTGGAGCGCCCCGCCCGGAAGAGCGGGCGCCTCTTCATCATAATAACGGGACCGGGTAAAATCAAGGGCGCCTAAGGGAGGATGTGCTCGGCCAGGGCCTTTTCGACTTCGACAAAATCGATGCTGGTGTTGAAGCAGGGGCCGTAGGGACGGTGGTTGAGCAGACCGATGACCGGCAGGGGATAGGCATCGCGAATCCCTGCGGTCAGATCGCGTTCGCAGGCGACGGCGAGAATGAATTGGGGGCGGCGCTCGACGATGATCTTGCGCGCCAGGGTGCCGCCGGTGGCGACGGCAACGGCGATGCCGTGACTGCGGGCGAGTTCGGCCAGGGCGCTGATGTCGCAGCGGCCGCAGCGGATACAGTTGTCGACATTGCCGGTGATCTTGATGGCGCAGTCGGCCAGCTGGATGCAGTGGGGGAGCAGGATCAGCGCCCGCTCCGCCGGCACCCGCAGCTTCTTGGCGCGGACCAGCTGGTTGTTGAGGGCGATGAACGATTGCTGCAGGGTGTCGCGGTCGATGCCGACGAGGCGCCCGAGGCCGATGATGGCGGGGAAGAGATAGCGGATGACCAGACCGCGCAGGCGCTGGGAAAAGAAGAGATCGCGACCGGTCAAAAGGGTGAGGATGAGGAGGCCGAGGCTGCCGACGATAAAGAGGGTGAGGCTGCCGAGAATGCCGCCGAAGAGAATCGGCAGGAACGGATGGATGTTGACCAGGCCGATGCTCGGCACCCACCAGAGGAGAAAAGCTGAAGTCAGGATCAAGGTGCTGGCGAGGGTGAGCATGGCGATGAAGAGGCGCTTGCGCGGCTGCTCATGGGCTCCGCGGTGCACCGCGTTCATGGTGCTACCAGGACGGTGCCGGGGGGGAGGGGGCGGCCGCGCAGGAAGTCGGCGGCGCTCAGGCGCTTCTTGCCGGGGAGCTGAAGTTCTCGCACCAGCAGCACGCCGTCGCCGCAGGCGATACGCACGCCCTCGGCACTGGCGCTGATCACGCTGCCAGGCGGCGCCAGTGCCGCTCCCGCTTCGGGGCGGGTGCGGGCGAGTTTGAGGACCTCGCCGGAAAGGCCGGTGTAGGCGCCGGGCCAGGGGTCGAGGCCGCGCACCTGATTGTGGATGGCCATGACGCTGGCGTGCCAGTCGATGCGGCCATCCTCTTTTTTCAGCATCGGCGCATAGGTGCTCAGGCTGTCGTCCTGCGCTTCGGCAACGAGAGTGCCGGCGCAGAGGCGCTGCAACGTCTCGTCCATGGCCTCGCGGCCGAGCAGGGCGAGGCGATCATGGAGCTCGCCGGCGGTCTCTTCCGCGCCGATGGCGGTGCTCCGCTTGATCAGCATCGGGCCGGTGTCGAGTCCCGCCTCCATGACCATGGTGGTGACGCCGCTCTCTTCTTCGCCATCGATGATCGCCTGGTTGATGGGGGCGGCGCCGCGGTAGCGGGGGAGGAGGGAGGCATGGACGTTGATGCAGCCGTAACGGGGAATGTCGAGCACGCGCTGGGGGAGGATCTGGCCGTAGGCGACGACGACGATGAGATCGGGGGCGAGGGCTTGCAGCTCTGCGACGACTTCGGGGGCGCGCAGCTTCAGCGGCTGGAAGACGGGGAGGGCGTGGCGCAGCGCCCACACTTTCACCGGCGGGGAGGAGAGCTGGTTGCCGCGCCCCTTGGGGCGGTCGGGCTGGGTATAGACCCCGACCAGATTAACCCCGGCGGCATGGAGACCATCGAGAGTGGCGAGGGCAAACTCCGGCGTCCCCATGAAGACGGTGCGCAGGTCGCGCGGTGCGATCACAGCAATTCCTTCTGTTGTTCCAGCATCTTCTTGTAGCGGCGCTTGAACATGCCGCGTTTCAAGGGGGAGAGGCGATCGACGAAGAGGATGCCGTCGAGATGGTCGATCTCGTGCTGAAAGGCGACGGCGAGGAGGCCTTCGGCGACGATCTGGCGCGGGGTGCCGTCGAGGGCGCAGAAGTTGACGGTGACCTTGGCGTCGCGCTTGACCGCGGTGTAGTAGCCGGGGACCGACAGGCACCCCTCCTCCTCGCAGACCGAGCCTTCGCGGGCGACAATCTGCGGGTTGACGGCGACAATGAGGGCCGGCGGCGCCTCCTTGCCGGCGCAATCGATGACGACGAGGCGCTGCGAGACGCCGACCTGCGGCGCGGCGAGGCCGATGCCGGGGGCGGCGTACATCGTTTCGGCCATGTCGCGGGCGAGGGTGGCGAGGGCTTCGTCGAAGAGAGTGACCGGAGCCGCCGGGCGGGCCAGGACCGGCTCGGGGTAATGGTAAATGCGTAAAAGGCTCATGATCCGACTGGGGGGAAAGGGTTTCGTCAAGGCCGGGGGGCATCCCCGCCGCAAGGATTCTCATCATAAGGGGTGGCAGCGGGCAAAGTCAATTGCAGGGGGAAGGAAAAAGAGCAGAAAGCTGCCGTTTGAGGCGGCAAAACAGGCCTTAGCCGATGCGCACGCCGCGCATGGAGATGGAAGCGAGGACGATCTCCGCGGCGAAGAAGGTGGCCGCCTCTCCCGGCTGCTGCTGGGCCAGGGTGTAGAGGAGGGGGAGATAATGCTCGTTCGTGGGGATGGCGAGGCGAGCCGCCTCGCCGAGGGAAGGATAGTCGATCAGCGCGGCGTGGTCGCCGGCACTGATGAGCTCCGCCGCCCGGCGGTCGAATTCCGTCGCCCAGGGGTAGGGGGTGGCATCAGCGTCCCAGCGCAAACGGCCGAGATTATGGACAAGGTTGCCGCTGCCGATGATGAGCACTCCGTCCTCCCGTAGCGGGGCCAGACGCTGCGCCAGGGCGTAATGTCCGGCGGCGCTCTTGCCGCGGTCGAGGCTGAGTTGGATGACCGGAATGTTCGCCTGCGGATAGAGGTGGCAGAGAACCGCCCAGGTGCCGTGGTCGAGCCCCCATTCGGCATCGAGAGCGACGTTGTCGGCACCGAGGAGTGCTACCACCTGCGCCGCCAGTTCGGGCGAGCCCGGCGCCGGGTAGCGCTGCTCGTAAAGGACCGGCGGGAAGGCGTAGAAATCATGGATGGTGCGCGGCTGCGCCACGCTCGTCACCTTGGTTCCGCTCGTCTCCCAGTGCGCCGAGACGCAGAGGATGGCGCGCGGCACCGGCAGCTCTTTCCCGAGCTGGCGCCAGCAAGAGCTGAAGGCATTCTCCTCGATGGCGTTCATCGGGCTGCCGTGGCCGACGAAAAGGGCGGGGTGGCGGGGTTTGGTAGGCATGGCGGTGCTCCTTGGGAGGGACAACGTAAAGGCGAACGCTGTCCGCTAAGCCTTTGGTTATGTAGCCTCGATGATCACGATGATCACAAATATCCCACACAGAACCCATCACTGGGCAACATCAAACCTTTCTCCCGCGATTGTAACCGCCGCCGGCCTCTGTCGCTAGAGTTCGATCCGCGCCTCGGCACAGGCGGCGGCGAGTTTTTTTTGCCAGGTGACGCCGCGCTTGAGCAGGTCGGAGCGGGCAAGGTCGAGTTCGCCGGGCCGCTCGTCTTGCAGCAGGGCAATGAGGCTGGCGGCCTGGATCAGATCTTTGCGCCGTTTGTCGGCTGCCGAAGCGTCGCGTTCCTGGGAAAGGATCAGCTTGTGCAGGGCGAAGCGCGCCGGCTGCGGCACGCCGACCAGGCACGGGGTGCCGGCCAGCATGACGGCACGGATCGGCTTCTCGATCAGGTAGTCGAGATATTTGAGCGGGGTGGCGGCGGCATTGAGGCGGCGGATGAAGACCGGCGCCGTCGCCCCCTTGCGGGCGGGAGTGAGGAGATCGACCCGTAGGGTCTTGCCGCGAATCGCCCACGAAGTCGAGGGTTCCGTGTGCGACAACCGCGGCACCGGAAAGAATCCCATCTGCAGAGACTCGATGGCAGCGGGGACGTCGGCGCTCAGTTCCGGGACGGCGATGGCAATGTGGTTATCCCCGGCCAGATCGATATCCTGGGTCATGCGCGCAGCGTTCGCCCAGGCCACGCCGAGATGGGTGCCGAGCACCTGGTAGGCGACGGTCCCGACCAGCACCCCGCCGACGCGAAAGACACCGCTGTCGGCCAGACGATTGACGATGCGCGCCATCTCCGCCGGCAGTGGGACGCCGCCGCCAGCGGTAATTTGGGCCGCGAGTCGTTGGAACATGCGCGCGTCGGCGAGGTTTCCCTCAGCGGCGGCAGACCGGGCTGCAATCAGCCGACTGACGGTGTCGCTGTCGGGGCCGATGTAGATCTGGGTCCGTCCGCCCGGCAGTATGGTCTGGAAGTAGTGGTAAAGTGTGCCTTTGATGGTCTTGCTGGTGAACTCCCCGGGGAGGCTGGCAATGCTGCGCATCGCCTCGTACGCCTCCAGGCGCTCGCGAAGATCGGCGTACAGTACCTGCGTTTCACCTCCGATGCGCTCCATCCGGCAACACCCTTTCCCTGGTTATACTCACTATTAAACAAGAGTGAGTATAACCTTCGTATCGACAACGCGCAAGCTGACTTTCCCGGAGCAACGAGCCCTCCGGGATCGATAAAAAAACAGCGGCGGATTCGTGAGAATCCGCCGCTGATCATTCGATGGCTCGCCGGGACGGATGGCACTGGGCACTGGGCGGAAGTCATTGAATGGCGCCGGCTGATGTACCACTCCTTGGATTGTCCCCTTAAGAGCCAATCTTTAGTCTAATCAACCGACCACAAACCACTATAGTGAATATTTTCTTGCAACCGCAGCAATAATAGATCACTATAGTGAACAATAAGCGCGGGGAGGGGTCTTTTTAGACCACTATTGTGAATCAAATGAATTGCCACATCGAAATATATCTCGAAGGTCGCTGGCAGACCGCAGCGACATTTGAGCCCTACACATCATCTTTAGAGAAAGGTGCCGAAGGGGCGAGTCGACTGGAATACGATGTCGACTATGCTGTTGCGAACCTCAATTCCCCAAACGCTGAACTCATCCCAGGGTTGACAGTCGGTTTCGAGCTGTTTCGTTTTGCTACCTGGCCACCTTTTTTGATCGACCTGTTACCTTCCGGAGCAGGCAGGCGCGCCTGGCTCAGAAGGATGCAGATCGCCAAGGACGGCCCCCAGGTCGACTGGCACGTGCTCGTCAAGGGGACCGGCTGCCCGCCCGGCCACCTGCGCATTGCAGAAGCAGCCCAGCCCCCGCCTCCCGACCAGTTCAAGAACGGGTTCCCTCGTACCGATATCCTTGAGCAGCGCGAAGATTTTCTTGAATATGCCGCAGAACGGGGCGCACATGTCGCAGGCGCCTCCAGCGTTCAGGGCGAGGCACCCAAGTATTTGCTGGTCGAGGATGCGGCCGGGATGTTTCACGCCGAAGGGGCGTTGTCGGATGACAAGGCTGCTCGTTTCTGGCTGGTTAAATTTCCCCGGGGGGAACGAACGAATGCACGCAATCAGCAGGTCTTGAGAAATGAAGCTCCTTACTTGGAGGTCGCCCGACAATTCGGCGTTCGCACCAGCGCTCCGCTGACATACGAGAACAACACCCTTTTTGTTCCCAGATTTGATCGGGTTGTCGAACACGGCAAGGTCATCCGTCATGGCATGCACAGCCTCTACGCTCTGGCAGCTATCCCCGGGTTCGGTGCATCCGTGAAACACGATGTTTTTTGCCGGGCACTGGCCAGGTTTGTCTCCGATCCTGTTCAAGAATTGCGCGAATACATCCTGAGAGACGTTCTGAACTTGGCGCTGCGCAACACCGACAACCATGGTCGCAACAGTGCAGTCCTGAGAATTGCTGGCCAGATTGCGCTCTCGCCCGTTTATGACATCGCGCCGATGTTCCTGGACCCGGAAGGGATCAATCGCGTAACACGCTGGGAAGATGAACGTCCCGGCAGCCAGCCGGAATGGGCGAGAATCTGCGAAAAGCTCAGCTTCTCCCTCGATCCCCGGGAAACCAGAGCCTGGATCGCCTCCCTGAGCGACAATGTCAAGGCTCTGCCGGATGTTATGCGCGCCTGTCAGGTTGATGACGAGATTATTGAACGGCTGGCAATTTGGATCAATGACGTTGCAGGAGGGTTGGCAAACGCCAAGCCATAAGCCTCTGGCGGGAGAGTCAGATGAAACGCCCCGACAAAAATGACATGACCGAAATGAAGGAAGGTCTCTACAAGGACCTCGCAGCAGGTGTTATCGGGATAAGGGAGGCGACACGCCTGATGCGCAAGATTCTCGGGATGACGCAAAGGGATTATGCTCAGAAAATTGCCGGTGTTTCTCCCCGCATCCTCTCGGAATTTGAAAACGGTTCGGGAAACCCTACGCTGGCGACACTGGAGAAGATCGCTTCTCCTTTTGGCTTGAAAGTGACTTTCCTGCCGCCTGAAGCTTGGCGCATCGACCAGCCGGATTAATTGCCACCATCGTCCCTTGCCACAAAAAAAGTTGTGGCCCTAGAAACTAGGACCACATCTTATGTGGTTTGGCTCCCAGGGACGGATGGGACTGGGCAATGGGAAGAACGTATAGATTGGACATCCCCCCAAAAGAGCTAGCACGAAAAGCAATTCATAAATTGCTTTTATGGCGATCCTGTGTTTACCTGAGTCAAAAGAAATATATAGGTTGCTTTTTTTGGCCCTTGTGCAGCAAAAGAATCACAAGTGTCGCTTTTTTACGAAAAAGAAGCTAATATGCTTCCGTGAAAATAAAAAGCAACACAGGAGCTTACAATGGAAAACCCTCTACTGAAGCAGCTCAAAAAAAGACGAATAGAGCTTGGCCTCAAACAAAATGACATGATGATGCGCGTCGGTGTTTCCCGACAACAATACCAACGCTTGGAATCAAAGGGGAATCCGCGACTCGATACCCTGGAACTGGTTGCCAAAGGATTGAACAGCGAACTGATGCTCATTCCCAAAGAAAAACTCAATGCTGTAATTGCTGTGATCGAAAACGTCGAATCAGATATTGCGCCTGGGAGAAAAACGTCCAGCCAGGCAATGGCTAGCAAAAAGAAAAACTTATCTGACGATCCCTGGCAGAATCTCCTTGAGGAAGATCAATGAGCGATCACGACACCGATAAGGTCAATGTCCTGAAACTCACCCTGCACGGAAGACTGGTTGGCTATCTGGCCGGTTTCCAGGACGGTCGTAATATATTGACCTTTGCAGAAGAATTTAAGTCGGATGCAGATCGTCCTACCTTTAGCCTGATCACCCACCCCGGCTTCCCTCGTGCAGAGAAACTCATGGCGGAGCCTTGGTCACGCAGCCAGAAACTGCATCCCACGCTATCAAATTTACTCCCGGAAGGATCATTAAGGGAGTTGATCGCCCAAGGCCTAAAGGTACATGTCGATAGCGAGTTCCAAATCTTTTCATATTTGGGGAGAGATTTGCCCGGAGCCTTGGTTGCCGAGCCAATGGACCCGGAAGAGATCCCGGCTAAGCTCTTGTCTGCTTATGGCAAAGCGAAAGCCGTTAAGTTTGAAATGGGTACTCCGGAAAACAAATTTTCTCTCGCCGGAATTCAGATGAAGTTTTCCATGAAGAAGCAAGATGGCCGCTATAACCTGTCCAAGGGAGATGCCCTTGGCGACTGGATCGTCAAGACTCCCTCAACAAAGCACAAAGATGTGCCGGTCAATGAGTTCTCAGCAATGTCATTGGCAGCTATGGTCGGCGTCGTTGTGCCTGAAATAAAATTGGTGGACATTGACAAACTCGACAACTTGCCGCCGATCAATCTGCCCAATGAAAAACTCGCTTTCGCGATAAAACGCTTCGACCGCCACAATGATCGGCGAATTCATATGGAGGATTTCGCGCAAGTCCTGGTGAAATACCCACACGAAAAATACAAATCCGCAAGTTACGAGCAGATAGCCTACATTCTCTACAACTACTCAGGAGACGGCCTGGCAGACACGCAGCAACTCGCCAGACGCCTGCTGGTGAACATCCTTCTAGCCAATGGCGATGCCCACATAAAGAACTGGAGCTTGCTCTATTCTGACCAAGTCACGCCACGACTTTCCCCAGCTTACGATATAGTCACAACGAGTGTTTACATAGAAAACGAGAGGCAATACGCGCTCAACCTCGGGAAGACAAAAGAATGGTATGCCGTCACATATGAAAACTTTGAGGCGTGGGCCAAACGAGCCGGGGTACCATGGCGTGCCATAAAGCCACACTTGGATGACGTCATGGAAAAAGCTCGCAGTTTATGGCCCGGGGAAATTAGAGATTTGCCCATGAACGATGGCCACAAAATGAAGCTTCAGACTCACTGGGCTAGCTTACAAAAAGATTTTCGGATTCATGTGTAAGGTTGACCGTTTTTCGATGCCCCCTCTTTGATTTTGGGCCACGACTACCGCTCACTCGTCGTCCTCCGGTAGCGGTGCGTTGAGATCAACCTCCAGCTCCCCCACCAGCTCGTTTGGGTTCAGATAGTCGTCTATCTCAGAAAACCGCTCAATATCCCTTTGCGGAACCCCACAAGCCTGGTACGCATTACGCCATCCGGACACTGCCGTAAAAACCTGCCCGACGATTTCTTCCGCACCGGAAATACCCCATGTGCGACCCAACCGTTCCAGATTCGGCCGTCCCGGATATGTGGGATCGAGATCAAAGAACAAGACATGTTCGCCACGCTGACCAATATCCGGGATCAAATCGAAAGACGGGGAGAGGCGCCACCCCTCAGCGCTGGTACATGTCATCCAGAAGTTTTTCAGATGATCGTCGGTATTATGTATCACCGCATTGAAGACCATGTGCCGGAATAGGCGTTCCGAATCCCCTTTCGGGTCGGCACTGACTTTGCGCACCACGTTCAGGATATCCACATACCTAGCCTGATAGTACCCGGTCGCCTTGAGCAGTGTTTGCATGCTGATCATGTGGCGCCGTCCCTGCGGCACAATATCGAAACGTTTGACCAGCAGGACCGAGCGGTTACCACATTCGACCAATTTTGTGCCGGGAACTTCCAGCCCTGCCGTTTCCGCCAAGTTCATCGTCGCTGCCTCGATGCTCACCACATCGACAGGGTCCTTGATACTCGGAAATTTGGCGAGATAATGCACATCTGCGCGTTCGTCGTAAACCAGAGCCTTTGGACGTGCCCCACCAGGAGAACTGCCCGCCCCGAGCAACAGATTGATGTCGGCATCGCTTTTGTCACCGCGCTCGAATGCTTCAGCAGCCTCGACCAGTCGATCGAGAACAATGACAGAAGCCTCTTCTGATGTTTGCGGAGGCACGCCCGTCTCAATAAAGGAAAGTGCTCCAAGACCATTGGCCCCTATCGCCAACAGGAGATTAGGAAGATTTTGCTGATGTAAAGGGATGCGATGCTTGCGCACCAGCAGGCGCCGCCCCCAATCGTCAGGCAGACCGTCCTCGAACACTCCGAATATCCCCGGATGTTCGACATTAAATTCTCCCTCGCGTAACGGCAGCGAAATCGGGTCCAGCGCAAAGGCCCACTTGCGGTTCAAATAGTCTGGCGCATATCGGAAAGCACCGCGCCCTCGGCCATCGGTCCCAATCTCGCAGACCATATCTCCGACTAGGACCTGTTTCGCCGCCAGAGCAATCCAGACTTCGATTCGATAGATCATTTCCCGCCTTTACGAGATGCGCGCTGGCGCTGCGGTCGTTGAGCCTTTTCGTACTTGACGAAAAGGCTTTCTTTCGGCATCAGCAGCCGATCAATATCCTCCGCGTACCCGAGAAGTTCCAAGACCACGGCCCAGTGCCCAAGCTGTACCCGGTGGTCACCATTTTCCATCTTATACAGTGTTGGGACGCTCACACCGATGCGGGAGGCAAAAACCTTCTGCGATTCATTGCGGCGCAAGCGTTCCTCACGCAGCCGTGCGCCAAGGTTCTTTAATCTATCCGTAACTGAGCCAGACACGATCATCTAAAAGTCCTAATAATAATTATATTTTGCATTATCTATAAATATGAGCTTTTTTACAAACTATATTTTGCATTAGTTATCCGCCTCGTCTCTTTGATTTTGGGCCACGACTACCGCTCACTCGTCGTCCTCCGGTAGCGGTGCGTTGAGATCAACCTCCAGCTCCCCCACCAGCTCGTTTGCACGATTGTAGAGGGCGTAAAGGCGCTCAGCGTTTCTTTGGTCCTTGGGATCATTGCGAGCAGATCGTCGATTGGCGCCGATAACCCGGCTTCGACCTCGCGCAGTGATTCCAGGGTCATCTTGCTCGACCGTGAGGCGCAGTTCGGCAAGGCTTATCTGAGCATGCTGGTTGAGGAAATCAGGGTAGAAGGGCAGGAAATACGTATAACGGGGCGCAATTCGGCTTTGATTCAGGCGGTGGAAAAAACAGAGGCGGGCAACTCTTTCAAGAGTGCCCACCTCTGGTAGTGTATGGCTCCCCGGGACGGACTCGAACCATCGACAAGGCGGTTAACAGCCGCCTGCTCTACCGACTGAGCTACCGGGGAATGTGAGAACGGCGTGAAATATACGGGAAGGCCGAAACGCTGTCAAGGGGTTTTTGCGGCGGGTTTGCCACCCGCGAACAGGCATTTCAGACGGTAAAGGCGCCGACCTCGGCTTCGAGCACGGCCGTCTGCCTGGCGAGGATATCGACGACCTGATCCATCTCGGCGGTGCGCGAGGCGGTCCCTTCGGCGATCTGGCGGATGCTCGACACCGCTTCGACCACCTGGCGGCTGCGCAGGGTCTGCTCCCGCGTCGCCTCGTCGATGCGCTCGATCATCGAGCGGATGCGCTCCATGCTCTGGTTGATCTGCCGGCTCCCCTTGGCCTGCTCGCCGGTGGAGAGCTTCCCCTGCGCCGCGATCTCCTTCATCGCCTCCGCCGCCCGCGCCAGCTGGCGGGTGCCGTCGGTCTGCTGCTTGATCGCCGCGGCGATCTGGTCGAGCATCGCGGCGACCTGGTTGATGGAGTTGGTGATCTGCCGGCTCCCCCGCGACTGCTCCTGGGTCGCCCGGACGATGCCGCCGACCTGTTCCCGCGCTTTCAAGGTACTGGTGCGGATCTTCTCCAGGGCCATTCCGGCCCCCTTGCTCCGCTCCACCTCCTGATGGACCCGGTCGCTCCCCGCCGCCATCGCTTTGACCGCGTCGCGCGTCCCGCTTTGCAGGTTGTTGATGATCGCCGAGATCTCCCGGGTCGAGACGGCGGTGCGCTCGGCCAGCTCGCGGATCTCGTCGGCGACGACGGCAAAGCCGCGGCCGTGCTCGCCGGCCTGGGCGGCGATGATGGCGGCATTGAGGGCAAGGAGGCTGGTCTGGTCGGCGACTTCGTCGATGACGGTGAGGATCTTGCCGATGGCGGTCGACTGGTTGCCGAGCTCCTGAATCGCCGTCCCCGCCTTATCGACCATCTCGCGGATGGCGCCGATCCCCTGGATCGTCTCGTCGACCGCTTCCTTCCCCTTCTGGGCATCCTGGGCCGCTTCCTCGGAGAGGCGATTGGTCTTTTCGGCGTTCTCCTCGATCTCCTTGATCGAAGCATCGAGCTCGGTGATGGAGCTCGCCGTGACTTCGGCGCTGGAAGAGAGGATCTCGACGTTTTCGGCGATCTCCTGGCTCGACACCGACATCTGGTTGATCGAGCTGGAGACCTCGTCGACGGTGGCGAAGAGCTTCTCCATCTGGTTGGCGATCTCTTCGATGGTCGCCCCGAGCTCCAGCGTCGCCGAGGAGCTCTCCTCCGCCGCCTCGACCAGGGAGCCGGTACTCTCGGCGATCCCCGAGACCGAGCCCTCGATCCCCTGCATTGCCCGGTACGATTCCTCCAGCGACTGGCTCTGCTGCTGTGCCCCCTCGCTGACCTCGCGCGAGGAGCGGCGCAGACGCTCGGTGGCGAGGGTGAGGTCGCCCGAGGCGGTACGGGTGCGCTGCACCATCTCGCGCAGGCGGGCGACGAAACGGTTGAAGTTCTCGGCGAGGACGCCGACTTCGTCATGGGAGGAGACCTCAAGGGTGCGGGTCAGGTCCCCCTCGCCCTCGGCGATTTCCTTGAGATTGGCCACGACCGCAAAGAGGGGGCGGACGATGCCATGGGAGATCGTGAGACCGACCAGCAGGGAGAGGGCGGCGGCGACGGCGACGATGACGAAGATGAGCAGACGGAAATGACGCCGCGCCGAGATGTTTTCCGTGTTGTCGATGGCGAGGAGAATGCCGCGGTCTTTACCCTCGAGCTTGGAGATATAGAGGACATAATCGGCACTGCCGAGAGTCGCGACACCTTGGCCGTCGGCTAAAAGCGGGGGGAGATTGACGCTGCGCAGTTCGGGGAGGGAGGCGGCTTCGACTTTGCCATTGTCATAAAAGGCGACATCGGCACCACTCAGGTTCTTGAGGGGGGTGGCATAGGCGTCGTCCAGGAAGACGACCGCGGCGAGAGCGCCGATCTGTTCGGCCTGCAGTTTGACCGGGGCGACGGTGATCAGGCAGAGACGATTGTTGAAGCGCTCGATGCTGCTCTTGGCATTACCGGCCAGTCCTTCCTTGATCGTCGGCATGTCGGCGAGGTTGAGCTCTCCCTCCTTGCCGCTGTCGCCGCCGGACTGGAGAAGAACCTTGCCGGTCTTGTCGACGACCAGAGTGGTATTGAGGTTGATATTCTTCTGCATCCCCTCGACGACCCGTTTGATCTGTTCATTATCGCCGGTGAGGGAGGCGTAATAGATGGAGTTGACCATGTCGGTGTTGCCGGCAAGAAACTGGATATAGTTGGCCAGTTCCCGCTGCGAGGTTTCGACATTCTTGAGGGCAAAGTTGACCACGCCCTTGGCTCGCTGCTGCATGTCGCGGTCGAGCTGGCGCTCGATGAGCCCGTTCATGATGACCAGGGAAACGACCAGAGGGATAACCGAGAGAGAGAGGAGGGCGATGAGGATTTTCCATCGCAGGGTCAGGTTCTTCAGCATAAAATTTCCCAATCTTTTATGGTTGATCCGAGCGCCCGGACCGATGGCTGCGACAAGCAGGTTGGTGCGTCGTTTAGTGGACGGCCAGCGGGAAGAATTTCTTGGCCATGAGCTTTTGTCCCTCCGGGCTGCGGGCAAAGTCGATGAAGCGCAGCGCCACCGGTCGCGGGGAGGGACCGGTGACCAGGGTCAACGGTCGCAGTAACGGGTAACGATGAGCGGTGACCTCGGCCAGCGACGGCTCGATTCCGTCGACCCGCACCCGCTTGACGGCAGGATGATCGATCATGCTCATGCTCAGGGCGCAAATCGCCGTTGGCAATTGCGCCACCTGCTGGTCGCCATCAGTGACCAGGGGGGTGATCAGGGCCGTCGTCGTCGGCTTTCTCCCGTGCAGAATCAGCTGTTGCACGGCGGCATAGAGGCCCGAGCCGGCGGGGCCGAGGACGACAACGACCGGCTGGTCCCGTCCGCCCAGCTCTTTCCAGCTGACGATGGCGCCGCTGAAGATGCCGCGTAGCTGGTCTTGGGAGAGGCTGCTGATCGGATTGGAGCGGTGGATCACGAAAACCAGGGGGTCCCAGCCGATCTGGTACTCCTTGAGTCCGGCCGCTTTTTCGGCAGCGTTCAAAAAGCGGCCGGCTCCGGCGATATCAACCATGCCCGCCTGGAGTGTCTGTATCCCGGCGTCGGAATTGCCGCCGGAGATGGAGAAGGTGATGTTGGCGGTTTTGCTAAAGACAGTCGTCGCTTCCGGCATGAAGTCGCGTTGCAGCGTGGTGGCGCCGGCATAGCGCAGAGGCGCCTCGGCAGCGGCCGAGGCGGGGAGGAAGAGGCCGAGGAGGGCAACGGCCAGAAGGTCCCGGAAATAATTGACTGGATGGAAATTTTTCATCGTCGGTCGATGCCTCGCGCCGAAGGGGAGAGCCCCGCGTCGGAAAATAGCATTTTCTAACCGGGACTGGCAAGAGCAATTGCGCGCGAATATGGCACTTTGCCGCTGTTTCCTCCCAATGCCCAGGAGAGATTAATGCCCGGTCAGGGCAAAAATAAAGGGCTACCGTCGCCGGCAGCCCTTGTCTCATTGTTGTCTGGCGGAGAGGGAGGGATTCGAACCCTCGGTACCTTGCGGTACACACGATTTCCAATCGTGCACCTTCGGCCTCTCGGTCACCTCTCCGCAGGGGCGTTACAATACACAAAGGTCCCCGGTGTGTAAAGGGTTTTTATGCGGGGACGGCCGGGTCGCTCCTTGTGCCGGCGAGGGATTTTAAGGTATAAGGGGCGTGGCTCGAATCTGTCAATATTTGCCACGGTTTTCCATGACAACAGCAATCATCACCCTGGAGCAGGCCCTCGCCCTGCGGGATAAGGGGGCACTCCTCATCGATGCGCGTTCGCCGGCGGAGTTTGCCGAAACGACCATTCCCGGTGCCGTCAACGTTCCCCTCTTCGACGACCTTGAGCGCGCCGAGGTCGGCACCCTCTACAAGGAGGCCGGGAAAAAGGTTGCCCTCAAGCGCGGCATGGAGCTGGTGGCGCCGAAGATCCCGGCCCTGATCGCCATGGTCGAGGCGGCCAGCGGCGAGCGCCGCGGGCCGGTGCTGGTCTTTTGCTGGCGCGGCGGCATGCGCAGCCGGGCGCTGACCACCTTTCTCGAGCTGGCCGGGATCACCGCGCGCCAGATCGAAGGGGGGCACAAGGCATTCCGCGCCCTGGTGCGGGATTTCTTCGAACGCGGGGAGTGGGGGCGGTTGCTGGTGTTGCGCGGCCTGACCGGGGTCGGCAAGACCCGCCTGCTCCTGCGCCTGCAACAGGAAGGCTATCCGGTCATCGACCTGGAAGGGTTGGCGCACCATCGCGGCAGTGCCTTCGGTTACCTCGGCCTGCCGGCACAGCCGAGCCAGAAAGCCTTCGAGGCGCGGCTCTGGGATGCCCTGCGCCGCGTCCCGGCGGCCGGCTACGCCCTGGCCGAAGGGGAAAGCCGCCACATCGGCCGGCTCATCCTGCCGCAGCGGGTCCACCAGGCCCTGCAGGTCGAGACCTCCCTGTGGATCGAGGCCTCCCTCGACTACCGGGTCGCCGTCGTTCTCGACGATTACCCAGCCTGCGAGGAGTTGCAGGAGGCTTTTCTGCGGCCGTTGCAGCTGATCCGCCCGCGTCTCGGCGGCGAGGCCCACGACCGTCTCGTCGGTCACCTGCAAGCCGGGCGCTGGGCCGAGCTGGCCCGCGAATTGATGGTGCTCTACTACGACCCCCTGTACGACCATACCTGTCCGGATAATCGGATCGATATTGCCATCGAGCCGGAAGGAGAAGGGTTGGTGCGGCTCAAGGCCGCTATCGCCCGGCTCCTCGCCGCGCCGCCGGGGGCTTTACTTTCACCCCCGGCCGCAGGATAATCACGCCATGGTCGCCAAACCCGCCCCCATCCCCCTCGATTGTAATCCCCTCTGCGCCAAGTGCCGCCGCACCTGTCGCCAGCCAGCCGGGGCCCTTCTCGTCGACTGCCCCCGCTTCCTCCCCTATCCCTTCAAAATCGCCAAGCACCGCTACGAGCAGATCGACCTCTTCGGGGATGAATCCTAGACCACAGAGGGTCGTTCTGTGTAGTGCGAAGACGGCACTGCGCTTGCCCTGCTCGCCACTCGCAGCGCCGATAACAATCCCTCCAATTCCTGTCGCCGTCCGCCTTGAGTGGCGATGGCCAGTGCTTGATCTATCCGTCCAATGCTAAAGAGTGCTGATATCATCAGTTGCCGCGCCGCATAGCGTTCCCGGCGGGTCTTGCGCCTTTCGCTCGCCGCCAACGCCGCCGCACAGTAGTTATCGACCTGCGCGGTTCGGCCCAGTGCCGCTGCCCCTTGCGCTAGTCCGCACCAGCCATGTAGTTGCAACCATGGTTCGGTCTCCGCCGTCACCGCTGCTTCCATCTCCGCCAGCAACTCTTCGGCTCGCGCATTTTCCCCGCACTCGACCAAGACCTTCAATTGATCACCAAGCCAAGGATAAAACCACCATTCGCCGCGATGCAAGCGCCACAGGGTGTCGGCACGGCGAAGGCAACTCGCGACATGTTCCTGTTCGTTCCGGGTGTGATAGGCGCGGGCCAACATTGTCAGCGCGGCGATGCGCTCGAACTCCGGCGGCAGAGCCAGAACCAGGCGTTCGGCCGCGAGCATGTCGCCCTGCTGCAGCAGGGCTTCAAGGTGTGAAAAAGGGGAAGCAGAGTCCGGCGCTGACTCGGGTTTAACCGTTAGTTTGCGCAGTTCTTCTTGAGCAAGCCGCAGCGCCGGACCGCGATCAATGGCGGTCAGTGTCTGTCTGGCCAGTTCGGTGCGGCCGCCGCTGGCGAGGCGGCGGGCAAAGCAGAGTCGGGCCGAGTTGCGCCCGTGTGCGGGTAATTCGCCGATACGTTGTTGAATCTGTGCGATGAGTTGGTCAACCGTCGGCAGCGACATGGTTGGTCATCTCCCGCAGCTTGTCGACGATACGCACCATCCCCCAGGTGTCGAGATGGCAATAGTCGAGCATGTCCTGACGCAAGCGCGCGGCGGCTGCGCTGTCGGTGCCGGCGAGGAGTTCCAGCCATCCCTGCGCGGCGTCGCTGCCGTTGCCGATGGCCAGGGTGGCGTAGGAAAGCTCCGGCACCAGCGCCGGCAATACGCTCTTGATGGAGTAGGAACCGTGCAGCGGCCAGAGATAAATCTCCTTGCGCCGGAACGGGGCCATGAGATCGACGAAACGCTCGGGAAGGGCAGCGAGTCCGGCGGCGAGTTCGGGGAAGTCGGCGATCAGTTCGTTGAGGCGGCCGATTTCGAAGACCTGGTTGAAGGCGACGATGCTGCCGCTCTCCGGCAGGTGCTGCAACAGGGTGGCAATAAAGGCCGGGCGCGGATCGCTCTGGTCGGCTTCGGCGAGGAAGGCGTGATGGCGCACTGGCCCGTCCGGCACATCTTGAATGTGCAGGGAATATTGGAAGACGATTTGCTGATAAGGGTGCGAGCGGTCGTAAAGGGGGACCGGGACCATGTAGGTCGATTCGAAATCGAGATAGCTGATCGGATAGGTCAGTTCGCCGAGGAAATCGCGTATCGCCCCGGTGTCGATCCGGTTCTCCTGCCGCAAGGTGCCGGCGACCTGCAGTTTCTGGCGCCAGCCGAGCTGGTCAGCCGGCACATCCTCAAGACGCACGATCCCCTGACGATAGAGGGCAAAGGCATCGGGCTTGCCGTGATCGCGCAGGTCGAAGACCGACGGACTCGGGATGTGTGCCCAGCAGTGGCCGGAAAAGTCGCAGGTATAGGGATCGTCACAGTGCGGGCCGATGTCGATCACCGGCTCGGGCCCGGCGAGGAGTTGCATCTGTTCGGCAATAGCGGCAACAACATCGGTTTGCCGGGCTTCGGCCTCGGTGGTGACGTCGAGCCGGGTGAAGAGGGACTGCACGTCGATCTCCCCCTGGCGCACGTATTCCGTATTGATGTGTATCAGGCTGGCCTGCGCTACCGTCAGCCCGCAACCGCGCAAGACATAGAGCTGCACGGCGATGTCATCGAGGTAGACCTCCTTGAGTTTGGTCGATGATTTGACTTCGTACAGTTCCCAGCCGTTCGCTCCCCGGTGGAGGATGTCGGTCTTGACCAGCACGCCTCCATACTCGAAGGTCGCCTCGTAGAGAGTCGTTACCCCGGATACAATCGCTTCGGCGGTGCGTTTCAACTGCTCGCTCAGCGTCCCGTCGTCATAGGCGAACTCGATGCCGCCGGGGAAGAGTTGCTGGGCCAGTTGGCCGACATCGGTGCCGCTCGCGAAGATGGCCTCCTGCGCGTCGGTGGTCTCGTCGCGCAGTTCGGGGCGATGGCGATGCAGCCAGAGGGATTTGTGGCACTGCCGGCCGCGGATGAACTGGGATTTACTGAGCATGCAGAACTCCTGTGTTGATGGGTACGAAAAGGTTAATCGAAATGTGTGTCGGAATATGTCACTTGTGAAATTGAGCCGATGTTTGTCGGTACGTCAGTCGTCCTGTCGACCTGATGTCACGAATCTGGCAATGTAATCCCTGGCGAGGTCCATGCCGACCTTGGCATCGACCAGTCTGGCGCGGGCGGCCAGCCACCGGCAACATCGTTCCATTTCGGTTTTGGTATGTAGGTTTTGTGCCAATAGCCAGATGATATCCTCGTGCGGATTGAGGCCCATGGCGTTGGCAATCTTGGCCAAATCCATTTCTCGAAACCGCAGACTATTATATTGATCGAAGTCTGCAATTTCGCATGATTCAAGACATCTGCGAATGCGCGAATCCAGACCGAAGATTTTTTCCGGCAGGAGATCCGAGGTAATAACGACCTGTTTACCCTCTTCGAGGAGTGACGACAACACGAAGGAGAATGCGTGCTCCGCTTCCTCCTTTCCGGCAAGATCAGGAAGATTGTCGAACAGCAGGACATCCACCTCACTCAGTCGTTCAATGTATCTGTTTCTGGTCGATACGAATCCGGAACGGGTATCCTGGATCAAGTGCCGTCCGCTTGTCAGAACAACGCGGGCATCCGGTCGTGATATCAGGATGGCATTGCCGATGGCATGTAGCAGGGTGCTTTTCCCGTGACCGGTAGCACCAAATAAGAGCACGGGATTATATGCCTGTCCTGGATTTTCTGCTACGGCACGTCCCACCGCGTAAGCAAAACTCATGGGATGGTAGGTATGAAGTTTATCGAAGGTTAATTGTGGATCGAGTCCCGTTTCAAGGGGGGGGGC
>Ga0209212_1002978_pt1 | contig 23071 bp, 20 predicted proteins | sample RifGroC2_FD_183996 | JGI IMG/M metagenome (GOLD analysis project Ga0209212, IMG submission 183996) | Groundwater microbial communities from Rifle, Colorado, USA - Groundwater C2 (SPAdes) (version 2) | ecosystem: Environmental > Aquatic > Deep subsurface > Groundwater | place: Rifle, Colorado... | reverse complement strand
CAGCTCTTCCAACAAACATTACCATACCTTCAAACCCCTACCCCACAACCCCACCTTAAAGGTTCCCCGCCTCAAGAGGCGGGGTTAACATCGAATTTATTTTCGAATTTTGGGGCTATCTTTCTCGGGAAAATAGAGATCACAGAACGGGCAGTGGAAATCCATGCCCGACCCCAGCATGTGGGGATTGGCGACAAAGACCTTTTTGCATTTCGGACAACTAATTTCTACGGCTTGACCCATGTTCTTACCTCATTGTTAGTTATTCGTTACTGGTTATTAGTTATTAGCGAACCCTCAATATTTTAAATGGCTTAAACCAGTACCCAGTCAACTATTAACCAATAACTAGACTCAGCACCAGTACGTGGTCCGGTCGGTCGGGATATGCTGCAATATCTCACCGGGAATATAATCTTCCAGCTTGATCCGCTCCATGGCATCGTCCGGGCACTTGGAGACCGGCGAAAAGGGACGATCAAGGGGCCTGGTGGCGTCGACGATCATGCCCGAGGTCTTGATCTCATCCACCAGCGACGGATCCAGGAAGTTGCCCCGAAAGAGCGGCTGGAGGATCGAGATCTGCCGGTGCGGCTGCACCCGGGTGGCCAGCGCCCAGAGGATATCGGTCGCATTGAAGACATCGATATCATCGTCAAAAACGAAGACGTTCTTCGTGTGATCGAACGTGAGCGCGGCGGCCGCGGCGCGGCCGGGATCGCCCTCGGACATCTTTTTCATCGAGATAAAAACGTTGTAATGGGCGTGGCGTCCCATCTTGCAGACGGCTGTCACCCCCGGGATCGCTTCGCGGCAGCGCCTGAGATAGGCGCCTTCGCGGGGCAGATCCATCCACGGCTTGTCCCCTTCCGGCGTGATCACCGACTGGTACATGCCGCCCTTGCGGTAGTTAATGGCGCGCACCTGATATTCGACGCAGGTTGTGTAGCGCTGAGGGCCGAGATATCCCGGCGCCTCTCCGAACGGTCCCTCGACAACCCTCTTGCCGGGTACCAAGGCCCCTTCAATTACGATTTCGGCATCCGCCGGTATGAGAAAATCTTCTCCCCAGGTTTCCGAGGCCGTGAGGCGCAGGGGCTCCTGGAGATAGCCGCCGATGACCTCGTACTCGCTGACCGCAAACGGACCGCTGTAGCAGGCGCCCATGTGATAAGCGGGATGATGCCCGAGAACCGTAGCCACCGGGCACTCCAGATTGTTGTCCTCGTGATCGCGAAAGATCTTCCACAGATGACGCGGCGAGGCATAGAGCGCCGTAGTGTTCCTCGACTTGATCTCCATGCGATGGTAAGAGCAGTTGTAGATCCCCGACTTGCGGTCCTTGGTGACGGTCGACAACACGACATACGGGCCGCCGTCCATGTAGTGGTGGCGCATGATCGGCAGCTCGAACATGTCCACATCTTTCCCGGCCTTTACAACTTCTTTTACCGGGGCCTGCTTTTTGTCGACAATCGCCGGCAGAACCCTATGCTCCTCGCGCTCTAAACAAACCTCGGCCATTTGGGTGCGATCCATCTCCTTAGGCACTCCGAGCGCGATCTGCGTCTTGCGCTGCGAGATCTCGCAGTTCATCACCAGTTTAAAATCATTACTCGCCCGCCCATGCAAATTTAACGGCCGGTCGAAGACAAGAATGGGAAACTTCTTCATCGCTCCCAGATGCTTGATAATAGCGGTGACGTCGTAATGAGCCGGGTCCACTTCCTTCGTAACGTGCACGACTTCGTTGGGGATCTCTCTGCGGCAATCCTCCAGAAAGGTCCTAAGACTCTTGGGCATGCAATCCTCCTTGGGTAAAAAAAATTACTTAGTTATCCAAAATTTTATACCAGCATTCCTATCCCGAATTTTGTCTCCATGTCAACGGCCCGTTATTTCCCGCCCACCAGGCTCATGAAGGAGTGGTCCACCAACTCATCCAGCGTGATTTTCCTCTTGATCCTCCCCGATTCAAATTCTTGTTCAATAACAACGGGGATCGCCTTCTCGGCGAGCCTGCCGTTGATCGGAAAAGAGTCGCGGTACTCGTCATAGCCCAACGGCGCATAGGCAGGATCCATCTTCACGTACTTCTGGATGGCTTTCACCCCGTCTTCTTTGTTTTCCAGTGTGTGCTTGACGCCCCGCTGATAGGCTCGCAGGAACCTGGTGACCGTTGCCTTTTCCTTGTTCAGCCAGGATTCCTTGGCGGCAAAGGTTTCATAGGGCCATTCAGGGAAGACTTCTTTCAGATCCAGAAGTTTGACAAACCCCTTAGACTTGGCAATCTCGGTCACGGGGAACCAGACGATGCTGGCATCCACCCCTTTGGCTGTGAGAGCGGCAAAGCGGGCCGGCGTGCTGCCGATCTGCATGATCGTCACCTCTTTGGGATTGATGCCAAAATGGTTCAGCGTTGCCCGCGTGAGAAAGTCCGTAAGCGACCCAAAACGGCTGATCGCGAAGCGCTTCCCTTTCGCCTCTTTCATGGAGTTGAAACCGGGCTGCGAGTAAAGCTGAAAAGGCATGAGATTGCAGATCCCCCAAAAGTTCTTGACGTCGAAGCCCGCAGCCCTCCCCCCTATGGTCTCCACAAAGGCGCTTCCCATAATCTGGATGTCGCCGCCGATCAGAGCCTGGAGATTCGTCGAGCCGGCGTTGAACATGACAAAGAGCACATCCAGCCCCTCGTCCTTAAAAAAACCTTTCTCCTGAGACACATAGACCGGCAGAAAGGCGATGTTCACCGAGGAGAGCCCGACGATGATCTTGGTCTGGGCCGCAGCCGGACGGACAAAAACGCACAGCAGGAGAAAAAGGCATAGTCGCAAACGCATAGGATACCTCCTTTATTTGTTTATTTGCTGCCGCCGAAAAACCCAAAAAGACAATCAAAAACCCCGATCAAACGGCGCATGAGGTCGGCTCTACAAGAACGGCTTTAGATGATCGATTGTTCCGGCAAAATGCTTTTCAGGACCCGCAGGTGGTTCCCGCCAAGGATCAAGGCGATCTCCTCCTCCTTGTAACCGTGGCGGATGAGCCCCTCGATGAGCCTGGGCAAGTCCTCGATCTCTTCGAAATCCTTTATGTAGGTACGCTGGTGCAGCGGATGGTGCTGATCCTTCAAGGTTCGTGGGCCGTCGTTTTTGATAAAATCGAGACCGAGGGCGATGTGTTTTACACCGACCAGCTCTACCATATAATCGAGATGCTTGAGGAGATCGTCCAAGGTGGCATCTTTCTTGGCGACGCGTTCGGGCAGCGCCAGGATGCCGACCAAACCTCCCTGACCGGCAATCGCCTTGATCTGGTCGTCAGCCAGGTTGCGCGGATTGTCCAACATCCCGCAGGCATTGGCGTGACTCACGATGAGCGGGGCCCGAGCCACCTCCAGCGCCTGGAAAAAACCCTCGCGGTTCATATGGGCAAGATCAACCACCATCCCGAGCCGATTCATCTCCCGGATCACCTCCACGCCGAAGCGTGTTAGACCCCCTTTGGTCCGATTTTCCCACACGCCATCGCCCAATTCGTTGCGGAAATTCCACGTGAGCTGCATCGAACGCAGACCCATACGGTAGAAGTTCCGGAGCTGGTGAATGCTGCCCTGCAGCGGCATCCCCCCTTCAAAGTGCAGGATAAAGGAGATATTGCCTGGACGGACCTTCTCGGGAAGATCCGATTTCGTCCGGACGAGCGAGATCATCCCCTCCGATTTCGGCGCCTCTTCGAGAAACATATCGATATTTTCCAACGCGGTCTCCAGATACCTCCCGGTATTCTGCGTGTGCGAATAGGAATCACCACTGATCGCATAAACACAGACATTGATCCCGTCGCGGATCAGCCTTGGAGCGATGGCATCCCTGAGCGGGGTCTGCTCTCCGATCGAACCCCGATGGAGCTGTTCGTAAACATCGCGATGGCCCTCAACCACGACGTATTTCTTCAGTATTTCCGCTGGATTCATGACTTCCCCCAATGGCTTGAACAAGATCGGCTATTGGGGTACTAATAGCTGCAAAACTAACCGGAAGCAAGCGCAAATTCCCTTGATAAAACCACTTAGAAAAGGCAGCATTGTCGCCCTCTCTTTTCTCTCTTTGTTCTTCGTCTCCTCGTGTAACCCCTTTTCTCCAGGCGGCAATCCAAAGGCTTTCCGCGTCAACCTGGGCACAGAACCCCCGAGCCTCGATTGGTCTCTGGCCACGGACCATGTCTCCTTTAACGTGATTGCCAATCTCATGGTAGGGCTTACGGAGTTCGACAAGAGCCTAAGACCCGCTCCGGTGATAGCAAAATCCTGGGATATCCTCGAAGGGGGCAAGAGGATCGTTTTCCATCTCAGGGATGATGTCACCTGGAGCGATGGAAAGAAAGTCCGAGCCCAGGACTTCGAGTATTCATGGAAGCGCCTGCTGAATCCAAAAACCGCTTCCGAGTATGCCTATATCCTCTTCGACATCTTGAACGCGAAGGAATACCACGAGGGAAAGATCGGCGATGAGGCGCTGCTGGGCGTCCAGGCCAAGGACGACTCGACGCTGGAGGTGAAACTGAAACACCCGGCCTCCTATTTCGTCTCCATCACCACTTTTGAGGTCACCTACCCCCAGCGCCAGGATATCGTCGAGAAGTTCGGAACCAAATGGACGGAACCGGGCAACATCGTGACGAACGGCCCTTTCTTGCTCGCCTCCTGGCAACATGAAAATGAGATCCAGCTCAGCGCCAATCCTAATTTTTTTCTCGGCAAGCCGGCTGTGGAAAAAGTCCAGATGTTCATGATCAATGAGAAGACGACAGCCCTGGCCATGTACGAACAGGGCCAGCTCGATTTCATTGACAACCACAGCATCCCTATTCTGGAAAAACAGCGCCTCTCCAAGCTGCCCGGTTTCCAGCGCGTGCCACAGCTCAGGGGCTATTACTATGGCTTTGTCATCGATCGAAAGCCGTTCGACGACGTGCGCGTGCGCAAGGCCTTCTCTATGGCCATTGATCGAAGCGTTTTCCCCAAGGTTCTCCATGGAGGAGAACAACCTGCGAGCTGCTGGATTCCGCCCGGCATGCTGGCCCATGATTCCAGGATAGGACTGACGCATAATCCGCCCGAGGCCAGAAGGCTCCTCAGGGAAGCCGGATATCCGGACGGCAAGGGCTTTCCTCCGGTTACCTTAGGATATAACACGGATGAGGATCATAAGATCGTGGCCGAAGCGGCGCAGGGGATGTGGAAGAGAAATTTAGGTGTTCTGGTGCGCCTGGAGAACCAGGAGTGGAAGGTCTATCTCAAAAAACTCCAGACCGAGCCCCCTCACGTCTTCCGTCTGGGCTGGGGAGCGGATTACCCGGATCCGGATAATTTCATGAAACTCTTCACGGCGCTGAGCGGAAACAATAATACGCACTGGAAAAACCCCCGCTACGATCAACTGCTGGAACTGGCCGCTAAGGAATTCAACGGAAAAAAACGCGTCAAAATTTACGACGAGGCGCAAAAAATCCTGTGCGAGACAGATCTGCCGATCATCCCTCTATTTACCACGGCGGAGAGCACGGTGCTGAATCCGCGCTTCGCCGGTTTAGAATACAGTCCCATGGGGCGCCTCATGCTGCGCCATGTCCGTCCTAGCAGAACAGAAGATGGAAGATAGAAGATCGATCATCGATTCTCAATTCTCGATCCTCTGATTGCCTAGACATGACTCGTTTTCTTCTCACGCGACTGTTTCACGGTTTGACCGTTTTATGGGTGGTGGTCACCCTTACCTTCGTTCTCATGCGCGTTACGCCCGGCGGCCCGTTTGATCGGGAACGGCGCCTTCCCCCTGAGGTCCTGGCAAACATCGCCGCCAAATACCACCTCGATGAGCCCTGGTTGAAGCAATACGCACGCTACTTAAACGGAATCTTTAGGGGAGATCTGGGCCCCTCCTACAAATATCTCGACCGGGGCGTCAGCGATATCGTTGCCGAAACCTTTCCCGTCTCGGCCTTGCTGGGAATTTTTGCGTTGGTCTTCGCCCTGGCATTTTCCTTTCCCGTCGGCATATGCGCCGCTTACTATCACAGCTCCTGGACGGACCGCTGGTGTTTGCTCATTGCTACTCTGGGAATCTCGCTGCCGCATTTTATTCTCGGCGCATTGCTGATCTGGCTATTTTCTATTCAGCTCGGATGGCTCCAGGCCGGCAGATGGGAGGGCTTTACGAGCGTGGTCCTGCCAACGGTCACCCTGGGGGCAGCGCCGGCCGCTTACCTTTCTTACCTTCTCCGCTCCACCCTGCTCGAAACTTTGGCAGAGGATTTTATTCGAACGGCGCGGGCCAAAGGGCTGAGGGAGAGCGCCGTCCTTTTAAAGCACGCGCTGAACAACTCTCTCATCCCGACCCTGACCGTGCTCGGTCCTCTTTTCGCAGCCCTGATTACCGGATCTTTCGTCGTCGAATATATCTTTGCCATCCCTGGCATGGGGAGATTCTTCATCACGGCAGTAACTGATCGCGATTACCCCCTGATCATGGGGGTGACGCTGGTATATACCGTGATTTTGGTATGCGCCAATCTTTTAGTGGACCTGTTCTATTCCTTGGTGGACCCGAGAATAAAGAGCTATTGAACCCCGGCGATGAAAAAACCCAGAGAATTGATAAAGGGACTATTGCGGGAGCCAGGCGCTTTATGGGGACTCGCTTTTATTCTAGTTGTCTGCCTTGGCGGCATTCTCGCCCCCCTGATTTCTCCCTATGGCCCGGGCGGATTGGATGAGCAGCGTATCCTGGAAAGTCCCGGATGGAGTCACTGGATGGGCACCGACGGATTAGGTAGGGACCTTTTCACTCGCATCCTTTACGGGGCGCGGGTCTCCATTACGGTGGGAATCGGGACAGCATTTATCGCCTTGGTAATAGGGACTGTCTACGGCCTGATTTCGGGTTATATCGGAGGCACCTTAGACCATCTTCTGATGCGCATCGTGGATATCTGCTACGGCCTGCCCGATCTGCTCATCTTTATCCTTCTCTCATTAGTCTTTGGACGTAATATCGCAGGCGTTCTCATAGCCCTCGGACTTGTGACCTGGGTCCGCTTCGCCCGGATCACCCGCGGGCAGGTGCTTCAGGCAAAAGAATTAATTTATGTCGAAGGTGCCAGGGCTATAGGGGGATCGCACACGAGGATCATCGTGCGCCACATCCTGCCAAATATCATGGCTCCTCTCTTGGTCACCCTCACCTTTAGCATCCCGGCAGCGATCCTGGCGGAATCTACCTTGAGCTTTATCGGGCTGGGGATCAACGACCCTTATAGCGAATGGGGAACGAGTTGGGGGACTCTGGCGCAGGACGGCTGGCGCGCTATGCGCACCTATCCGCATATCATCCTTTTCCCGGGGCTGGCGATCTTTCTCACGATCCTCGCCTTCAATTTCCTGGGCAATGGGCTAAGGGATATCTTGGACCCGAAGGGGAGATAAGAGAGGGCAAAAAATTGTACCTACTTGGGCGACTTTTTCTTTGGTTCCTCTATAGGGTTCCACGCCTCAAAAATATTATCGCCGTCTTCAGGAAGGTCCGGCGAAACCTCCAGATGAATTTCGCTATTTTCGGACGTTACCGGCGCGACAGGGATCGTTGGATCTATAACAATGCCTTTCCCATTTACGATTTTGAACGGGTATTCCGTGAGTTCTACCGCTGTCGCTCTCATTTTTCGCACAAGAATGGTCCGCGTCAAACCTCTCTGTGTCTGGGTTAATTTCAGCATAATAACGCCGGCAGCCGGGTACTCCTCCCATTCTCCTATTTCACCGGTAGTGGCTGAAGGCAAAACCAGCAGATTGGTTGTGCCCAGGAGCTCCCGGAGGGAGCGGATCAGTGATCGAGCGTTGTCTCTCACACGCTTGCCTGATTCCCGGGACGGGACCAATGGCCCGACCGGATCGATCACAACGCGTGAGGCCCCTAATCGGCTCACATAACTGGCCAGATCAGCTACCGTTTTGGGTATATCCAACTCCTTGGTCAATCCATTAGGACTGCTGAAAAACGGAGCAGCATCCAGCATCAATAGCTGCTTTTCTGATAGATATTTCATCAGATCCCAGCCCAGTGAGGCTGCTTGTTCCACTATGTCACTTGGTTTATCATCCACTGATACATAGACGGCCTTTTCCCCTTCCATAAGACCCTTTAGGATAAACGCAGTGGCAAAAATGGTTTTACCCGTGCCAGAATCACCCGCAATGAGATAAGACTTGCCTTTTGGCAAACCTCCTCCGATAAGAAGATCAAGTTGGGGGATCCCGGTTGAAACCCGCTTTTTTTCAGTTAAATCCTTGGAATCTGCTGCCAGCTCCTCTACTGGTAATACTTGAGAGTCGCTGACTTTCTCCACCACATGCATTGAGTGTACCTCCTGGAAGAGCTATTCTTCACAGTTAGCAAAGAATATGCCACGAACTGATAAAACCGCAACACGTTGTTTTTCAAGAAGAATGTTTCCGTATGCTAAAATCAGCCTGATTCCACGGAATGACAAAAAGTGATTAAAAAGGACCCAAATTGCCCAAAAATGGGAATCGCTGCCATTTCGCGTATCATCCTTTCTTTAGGGCTGGTGCCTTTCTGACCATGCTTGCGTTCAATTTCTTGGGCAACGGCCTGAGAGATATTTTGGAGCTGAAACACTAGTCCTGTTATGCTAGACGTGGTAAATAGATGATGTATGTGATTCAATAATCTCCTATAGACCGGCAGGAAAGGAATCGCAATGGTACGAAAGATTCTCTATCTCACCAGCCTTGTTGGAGTGGGAATCCTTGGCCTTCAACTCGCTGCGTGGTGCTCGGAGATCGACACGGGGCGGGATCTCTATCTGAGGTATTGCGGCTCCTGCCACGGGAAGGATGGGAAGGGGGACGGTTTCGTCAGCCCCTTTCTCAAAATTGAGCTCCCGGATTTATCCCTGCTCAAGAAAAACAACAAGGGGGTCTTTCCTTTCTCCGGCGTCATGGCCTCCATCGATGGCAGCCGGGTAGTCCGAGGTCATGGGGATCCTGCGATGCCAGTTTGGGGGGAGGTTTTTCGAAAAGAGCTGGAGCCACAAAAATACCATGAGCTAACCTCTCTCCTGAAGGTTAAGATAATTGCTGAGTACATCTCTACCCTCCAGCACTGATCTGGCTTAGCAGCTTAATGAGTATGTCAGCTTTGAAGTTGGGTTTTACGACCGGTTTTGTCAGTTATCTTGACTTTGCGCCGGAAATAAGTGTAATTTTAAGTTGAGGTCCAATAATCCAATCAGGACCCTTAGGAGAATGAGGAGGAGACATGGCGAAGACCTTCAAACAGCTCATGGATGAGGCGCGCAACGAGATCAAGGAGATCTCGGCGCAAGAGGCCGACGAGCTCCTTAAGAAAAATGGCAAATACCTGTTACTCGACGTGCGGGAAAAGGACGAGTACCGAGAGGGACACTTGGAAGGGGCTCTCTCTTTGCCTCGCGGTTTTCTTGAGATTAAAATCGAGTCTGCAGTTCCTGACAAATCGACCCCGATTCTTGCATACTGCGCCGGCGGAGTACGCTCGCTCCTGGCGGCTAATGCCCTAAAAGAAATGGGATATCAGGACGTTATTTCTATGTCCGGCGGTTACACTGCATGGAAGACGGCCGGATACAATTGGGTGCAGGATCACCAGTTTTCCCCTGAACAAGTAACCCGGTATAGTCGCCATTTCTTGCTCCCCGAGGTAGGCGAAGAGGGCCAAGCCAAGCTTCTACAGGCTAAGGTGCTGATGGTGGGAGCTGGTGGGTTGGGCTCGCCCTCGGCATATTACCTGGCGGCAGCCGGTGTAGGGACACTGGGGATTATCGACAACGACGTCGTCGATCTCTCCAACCTGCAACGGCAGATTCTCCATACCAACGATCGAATTGGCATGCCCAAAACGGAATCCGCCAAGCTCACTATTCAGGCGCTCAATCCAGATGTCCGAGTCATCCCATTCCAGCAAAAGCTCACTTCACAGAACATCATGGAGATTATAAAGGACTACGACATCGTAGTGGATGGGTGTGACAATTTTCCCACCCGCTATCTGGTCAATGATGCCTGCGTTTTAACGAAAAAGCCCAATGTCCACGGAAGTATCTTCCAGTTTGAGGGGCAGGCCTCGGTCTTCTACCCGGGGAAAGGCCCCTGCTACCGTTGCCTCTACCCGGAACCGCCTCCCGCCGACATGGCCCCGAGCTGTCAGGAGGCCGGGGTGCTGGGGGTTCTCCCTGGGCTCATCGGCGTGATTCAGGCCCTGGAAACTATCAAGCTGATACTGGGCAAGGGAGACACTCTGGTGGGACGGCTCCTCTGCTTCAACACTCTTACGATGGAGATTAACACGCTCAAGCTTATGGCGGATCCTGCCTGCCCTATGTGCGGGGAAAAACCTACGATTCACAACCTGGTCGATTACGAGGAGTTCTGTAGTCTCCGGGCCGCCCACGCGGCTTAGTATAATCTCATCCAGGCAAAGCACATGGCGGCCAGAGCTACATCCCGACGGACTTTTTTAAGGTAACGATCTCCCGGGGAGAGAGCGGACGCATTTCGCCCGGTCCAAGGAAACCGAGACCAATCGGCCCCAGGCGAACCCGCATCAGCTTCTCGACGAAATAGCCCAGCGCCTCGAACATCCGGCGTATTTCACGATTTCGTCCCTCACCGATCTCAACTTCGATCCAGGCATTCTTCTTTAGAACCTGCAGGACTCGAACTTTGGCAGGCGCGGTCATTCCATCCTCCAGCCTGATTCCCCTGCGCAAACGATCTAGCTCACTCTCCTTGGGACAGGCACTGATTTTAACCCGATAGGTTTTTTTAACCCCGTAGCGGGGATGCATCAGGCGCTGCGCCAGCTCACCATCATTGGTCAGAATAAGGAGGCCCGAGGAGTTGAAATCCAGCCTCCCAACGGGATAAAAACGCCCTCTCCTCCCTAAGGGCTCGAGCAAATCCCCCAAGTTGGGGCGTCCCTGAGGGTCACCCATTGTGGTGATTAATCCGGGGGGCTTATGAAATAAATAATAGAGTCGCGGAGTCCGCAAAATAAGTTTGCCATCAACCTTGATCTTGTCTTTGAGCGGATCGGCTTGAGAACCGAGCTTTTCGACTACTGCCCCGTTTACCGTGACCCGTCCTTCCAGGATCCACCTCTCTGCCTCTCTACGGGAGGCCAGACCGGCCCGGGCGATAATCTTCTGGAGACGCTCCATAAAACTAGCCGACAGTAAACAGAAAGCAGTAAGCAGTCTCGCCACTACCTATGATGCGTTCACTTTTCACTGCTGCCTGCTTACTGCTCACTGCTTTCCGGCGGGGATTCGGAGTCGGGAGAGGCGACCGTCATCTCCTCCATCTCTTTCAGGGTTGGGAGATTGGCAAGGTCTTTGAGATTGAACAGCTCTAAAAACTCGGTTGTCGTGCCATACAGAAAAGGCCTCCCTGGAACGTCCTTGCGGGCAACAATCCGCACCAGCCGCCGTTCCAAAAGAGTGGAGAGCACTCCATCCACGTCGACGCCTCGTATAGCCTCGATCTCGGCCCGGATAATCGGCTGCTTATAAGCAATAATAGCCAATGTCTCTAAAGTGGCGCGACTTATCCGTGCCGGCCGGCCCCGAAACAAGCTCTTGACCCAGTCCGCGTTCTCCTTCGGGGTTCTCATCTGATAGCCGCCCGCCACCTCAATCAGGCGAAAACCACGGCCGGCCGTCTCATATTCCGCCTGAAGCTCTTCGAGGACCGCAACAATTTCTTTTTTCTCGATCCCCCCGAGGACCTCGCTCAGGCGATGGACTGTCAGCGGAGTCTCCGCGGCAAAGAGCAGACTCTCGAGAACGGATCTCAGCCGATCATGCTCCACGGTCTTCTCCTTCGATCTCTTCTTTAGCTATCCTGTCCTGGATGTCCCCTATGGCAGCTGCCAGCTCAATGACAACGGGCCCTATCCGCTCTTCCTGCCAGACCCTGATGGCACGGATCTTCACCAGCTCCAGCATGGCAAGAAAAGTTACCACGACCTCCAACCTGGACGTCGCGGTTTCGAACAGCGATTGAAAAATCACCTTCCCTCTGCGACGGAGCTCATCCAGCAGGAAGCTCATTTTCTCCCGCACCGAAATCGTATCCAGCGTAACTTCATGAATACTCTCCTCCGGAAACCGCTCCAAAACGTGGCGCAGGGCCGAGAGCAGGTCGAAAAGCGAGAGACTTTCGAACCCCACTGTCTCAGCTTCCTCCGGAGCTTCGGAACGGCGCACGAAAACATCGCGGCTGAGAAGCTCTCGCCGCTCCAACTCCTCCGCGGCTTCTTTGAATCGTTGATATTCCAGCAATCTGCGGATCAATTCCTCGCGCGGGTCCCCTTCTTCCTCTTCTTCATCCTCATCATCCCCCGGCGGCAGGAGCATCCTGGACTTGATATGGATAAGAGTGGCAGCCATCACTAAAAACTCTCCAGCCACATCCAGATTCAAGCCCTGCATCAGCTCTAGCGTCGAAAGATACTGTTCCGTGATGGTCGCAATCGGGATATCGGTGATACTCAGCTCGTTCTTCTTGATCAGGTGAAGGAGAAGATCCAAAGGACCCTCGAAGATTTCTAACTTTACGGTCGTATCCATCTAAAGTTGGTGCCTACTGGCCGTCATAGTCCCACCGCGCTTCTAACCTCGCCCATTGTCTCAGCGGCCTTCTCCTGCGCGACGCGGTTCCCGGCAGCCAGCGCGTCGTCAACGTCGGCGGGGCGTAATTCATATGCCGCCCTCTTTTCGCGAAAAGGTTCCATCTCGGCAACGACGTGTTTGATCATTACCCTCTTACAATCCAGACAGCCGATCCCCGCGCTGCGGCATCCCTGAGAGACCTCTTCTATCTCCTGGGGGGTGCAGTATATCTTGTGAAGCTGAAAAGCCGGACATTTCTCCGGCTCGCCGGGATCCTGCCGTCTGACCCGAGCCGGATCGGTCATCATCCGGCCCAGTTTCTGTTCGATCTCCTTAGGCAGATCCGAGAGAAAGACCGCATTATTATAACTCTTGCTCATCTTTCTCCCATCGAGGCCCGGAAACCTTTGCGTCTCCGTCAAAAGCACCTCCGGCTCGGGAAAAATCGGGCCATAAAACTGGTTGAAACGGCGCACGATCTCACGCGTAAGCTCCACATGAGGGGCCTGATCTACCCCCACCGGGACCTTGTGGGCTTTGTACATGATGATATCCGCCGCCTGCAGGACCGGGTATCCCAAGAATCCGTATGTGGAGAGATCCCGCCCCACTAACTCCCGGATCTGCTCCTTGTAGGTCGGGTTCCGCTCCAGCCAGGGCACCGGAGTAATCATCGAGAGAAGTAAATGAAGCTCCGCGTGTTCCTTGATGCTCGACTGGCGGAAGAGAACGCATTGTTTGGGATCCAGTCCCACGCTCAGCCAGTCCATCACCATCTCCCGCGCGCTTTGCTGGATTCCCTGTGGAGAGGAATAGTCGGTCGTCAGCGCGTGCCAATCCGCAATAAAGAAAAAACAGCGGTAGTCCTTCTGCAGTCGGAGCCAGTTCTTCAAGGCGCCGTGGAGATGGCCGAGATGGAGACGGCCTGTGGGACGGGCGCCGCTAACGACAGTTTCCATGAAGCCTCATTTCAAAGTATCCCGTCAAACAACCGGAGCAGAAAATAGACGGCCGGGCCCATGACTGCGTCCATAACGTGGCTCATGAGCAGGACCAGGATAATGAGAAAGCCGTACGGTTCCACCCGCGCCAAGGCTGAAGATTGGGGTTCCGGCAAAACTCCCACCAGCACCCTCCCCCCATCCAGCGGGGGGATCGGAAAGGCGTTGAACACCGCGAGGACCACGTTAATCACAACACTGTTTTTTGCCATCAAATAGACGGGGTTGAGAACAGCAAGTAAATAGGGTGCATAGCTACTATCGGGAGAGAACTCAAGCGCACGAAGGAACTTCAAAATCAGGACGCTCCCAAGCGCGAGCAGGATGTTGGTCAAAGGGCCGGCCAGGGCCACCCAGATCATGTCCCTTTTGGGATGATTCAGGTTGTAGAAGTTGACGGGCACCGGCTTGGCATAACCGAAGAGAAAGGGGGAACGGGCCACAATCAAAAGCAGCGGCAGGATGATCGTCCCGAAAAGATCGATATGGGAGATCGGATTGAGCGTTAATCGCCCCATGCGGGCAGCGGTCGGGTCGCCGAACCGATAGGCCACCCATCCATGGGCCACCTCGTGAAAGACAATGGCCGCCAGGACCGGCAACGCCCAAATCGAGATCTGAATTATGGTCTCTTCGATCATGCCTTGCTCGCTCGCACTTCCTTATAGTGAAGATTATCAGTGTTTAAAAAATACGGTACTCAGTACGAAAACACAAGTGAAAAAGAAATAAACGATGCTATTTTTCAGAAGCTTTCTCCCTCGGATGATATTTGCGGTGAGCCTCCTTCAGGCGCGCGCTGTTTACGTGCGTGTAGATCTGAGTCGTGGAGATGTCGGCGTGGCCCAGCATGGATTGGACGGAACGGAGATCGGCGCCCCCTTCCAGGAGATGCGTGGCGAAAGAATGGCGCAAGGTATGCGGCGTCACCCTCTTCTCGATTCCTGCCGCTAATGCATAGCGGCGTATCAACTTCCAAAATCCTTGACGCGTGAGCGCCTTCCCCGAACGAGTTAGAAAAAGAAAATGACTCGCGCGCCCTTTTGAAAGCCCGGCCCTCACCTCTTTGAGATAACGCAGAAGCGCATCTTTGGCCCATCTCCCGAAAGGAACCATACGGACCTTCGATCCTTTCCCCTTAACGGTCAGGAAATCTCCCTCGAGGTTGACCAGATGTGTCTGCAGAGAGATCAGCTCTGAGACCCGGAGTCCGGTAGCGTAGAGAAGCTCAATCATTGCCCGATCCCGTAATCCCAAGGGCGTGTTGGGATCCGGCTGGTTCAACAAACTCTGAATCTCATCCCGCCCCAGGGTGTAAGGCAATTTCCTCGCCGTCCGTTGCAGATAGAAAGAGGGAACCGGGTTCTCCGCGATAATCCCTTCTTTTTCCAGAAAACGGTAGAACTGGCGCAAGGCCACGACGTTGCGCGCAATGGAGCGGACGTTCAAGCCGCGACCCCTTAGCCAGGCAAGGTAGCTACGCAAATGGACGGCCCGGCTCTCCTCCCAAGACTCAATGCCTCGCCCCTTTAAAAAATTCGCCAATCGGTTGAGGTCCTGGCTATAGGCCTCCAGGGTGTTGCGCGCGAGCCCCTTCTCAACGTTGAGCATATTGAGAAAGGAGTCGATACATATACTTAGGTTAAGCGACTCCTTCACCTGCCGATACCAGATTCCGATAGAGGGTTTGACGGATTGTCTCCAACCTTTGCGGGTCGCGGATTTTTCCGCCCTGTCCGTCGGCCACGTAGAAAACGTCCGCCACCTGATCGACATTGGTCGATATCTTGGCCAGGTGGATAGCGATCCCGAGTTGATGCATTCCGTAGGTGATCGCGAAGAGAACCCCAATGCGATCCTGGGTGTATACCTCAACAATGGTAAACTCATCCGAGGCCTCATTGTCGATGTGAATAACCGTGGGGACTTTGGGCGCCCGCTTCTTAAAGAGCGATGGGCGCCCGGACTCTTCCACTAAGCGGGCGACATCGATAGACCCGGCCAGGACCTGCTCCAGCAAGGCGCGCACCCTCGCCCACTTTTGGGGATCCATCACCACTTCGGGACGGCCCATATGAGAGACACGAAAGACATCCAAAATCAGGCCGTCCTTACGAGTAGTAATACGGGCGCTCAGAATGTCTAAACCCGTAGCGGCAAAAACGCCGGTAATAAGGGCAAAAAGCCCCGGTCGATCTCTGGCGCAAATCGCCATCTCGCTGTATTCCCTCTCCGCGAAATGGCTTACCGTACTGAGATAGGCCTGATCCGTGAAATTCTCCATCATCTCAAAATGGCCGGGAATCTGCTCCTCCGGGGTAGTGAGAAAATACCTTTCCGGCATGGACTGGAAGAAGGCGCGGACCCTCTCCGCGGGATATTCCCGCGCAAGCCGGCGGCGCACCCGCGCCTGAATCCGCCTAACCTTCGAACGGCGGTCCTCCCGCCGGACCCCACCTTTCTCCTGGGCCTCCAAAACCTTGAGACTTTGCAGATAGAGGTCTTCCAACAAGGAGCCTCTCCAGTTATTCCAAACCTCCGGGCCTACCGCGCGCATATCCGCGTAGGTAAGCAGGTACAACATTTTGAGGTTGTTGACGCTGCCCATCGCCTTCGCAAAATCAATAACCAATTTTTCATCCTCTATATCGCGCCGGAAAGCCGTATGGTTAAGGATGAGGTGGGAGCGTACCAGAAATTCAAGCTGCTGAGTGTCATCGGCATTCAGCCTCATCCTGCGGGCGATCTTGCGCGCGATCCGCGCACCGAGCTCCGAATGGCCTCCTCCCAGTCCCTTCCCGATATCGTGAAATAAAAGACCCAGATAGAGGATCTCGATTTTTTCCATTTCCCGGGCCAGTTGGGTAAGTAGTGGCAAGACTTCTCTGAACTCTCCGGCCTTCAGACGCTCCAGCTCCCCGACCAATCGAAGCGAATGCTGGTCTACCGTGTAGATATGATAAAGATCGTGAAGCGACATGCAGAGAAGACGACCGAACTCGGGAATAAAGGCTCCTAAGACGCCTGCCCGATGCATTTCCAGCAGGGTCTCGTAGACCCGGTCCTCCCATCTGAGAATCCGGAGGAAGCAGGCGTTCGCAGCCGGAGAACGGCGAAAATGCTCGTCGATGAGGCTCAAATGCTGGCGCACCAGTTCACGGGTCTCGTGGCTGATCTCGGCGCCGCACCTCTGGCCATCGGCAAAAACAGTTATGAGGTTCTCCGGATTTGCGGCGAGAATCGCGGGATCGGAAATCCACAGCACACCCTTTGCGACCCGCACCCCTTCCCGGACCTCTCTGCCGACGAGGCGATCTCTGAGGTGGGATGGCTCAGAGGCGTCAGTCACCCGATGGATAATGAGCGAGGCGAGCCGGCTTACTTGAGAAGCCTGGAGGTAGTAACACCTCATGAAGTCCTCCACCCCTCTGACCTTTCCGTTGTCCTTAAAGCCGAGCGCCTGTGACACCTTCTCCTGCTCCTCGAAAGCCAACTGATCTTGCTGTTTCCCGGCGGAGAAGTGGAGCTCATTTCTGACCCGCCAGAGAAAATCCTGCGCAGCCTTTAGCTCGGATAGTTCTCTGGACTGGATCACCCCTAGAGGCACGAGGGCATCGAGCTCTTTTACCTTGTGTTTTACCTTGGCGATCCACAGTGCGGTATGGATATCCCGTAGTCCGCCTTCCCCCTCTTTGATATCCGGTTCCAGGAGATATACCGATCCGCCGTAGCGCTCGTGCCGGAGACGGCTCTCCGCTAACCTTTCGCGGATAAAGCGCTCCTCGTTTTTCCTGAGAAGATGTTCCTCCACCGCCTTTTCAAAATCACCATAAAGGGCAAGATCACCGCAGAGATACCGCGCATCCAGCAGGGAGGCCTTGACCTTCATGTCTTTGCCCGCCAGGCGGATAGATTCCGTGATGTTCCGCGTGGCATGTCCGACCTTAAGGCCGCCATCCCAGAGCGTATACAACAGCTTCTCCGCAACAGCCTCCACGTAGGGGGTCACTTTCCAACTATGGAGAAAGAGCAGATCGATATCCGAGAAGGGGTTCAACTCCCCGCGACCATACCCCCCTTGCGCGATCAGGGCGCAGCGGGGATTCAGACTGGGGTACCGACGACTATAGTCCTCACTGGCCACTGCAAATAAGTGGCGAATCAAGTGGTCCACAAGCATCGTGTAGGCGGATACTATCTCATGTCCGCCGCCGCCCGCACGATGACGCTCGAACAGAAGACTCCGAGCCCGCCGGAGGTAGACACGCGCCCCGCGGGCGAGGTCCGAATCAACCCGGCTTTCTTCCAGGAGAGAGCGGGAAAGTGTTGCGGCATCCATAGAGATTCTAGATTAAAGGTTTTTTACTACCTGGGTGGTCTCTTGATACTTTTTGATCCCATCAAACAGCGCGTCGACCAGGGCGTCCTGGTAGGCTGACCGGGTCAGCTCCCGCCCTTCCGTCTTGTTCGTTATGAAAAACATCTCGACCAGGACGCTGGGCATCCGCGCTCCGACGAGAACATAAAACAGCGCTTTTTTGATGCCAAGGTCCTTGACCGGACCATAGCGCTGCCCCATATGGGAAACAACAGAGGTATGGAGGCGATGGGCGAGAGAGATCGAGTCTTCGAGTTTTGAGTTCTGCGTCAGGTCGCTAAGGATAAACTGGAGATCCGAAATGCTCTTGCGCGAAGTGCCGTTCTCGCGCGCAGCCATCCGGACCGAGGCCTCATCGCTGGTATTGTCCAGGTAGTAGGTCTCAATTCCTCTCGCGGCGGCGTTCTGGGCCGCATTCACGTGGAGGGAGATGAAGAGATCGGCATCTTCCGCATTGGCGATAGCCGTCCTATCCTCCAGCGGAATAAAAGAATCGTCTCGTCGGGTAAGGACGACCTCGATCCCCATCTCCGCTTTGAGCTTTTTGGCCAATTTTTTGGCAACGCTCAGGACAATTTCCTTTTCCGTCGCTCCCTTTACTCCGATCGCCCCCGGATCTTTTCCTCCGTGACCCGGATCCAAAACGATCCTGCGCAGACCCGGGAGCGGCGGTTTAACTGTTTTGCGCGGCGGTAATAAGTCCCTTTTCTTCTCCAACGCGGCGAATTGTTCTCTGTCCCTCTGCCCCTGGATATCGATCACCAGACGGTAGGGGTCGGGAAGGAGAAAGGCGTTATGCCCGTTCAGGCTGCTCATATCCAGGACCACACGCACGATATCCGGGTTGAACTGGGCCACGCGCACTTGTCTCAGCAGTCGGTCCTGAACCACGATCGGCTGCGCTCCATCCATGCCCAAGCGGGCTCCCAAGAGATCGACATAAATTCTTGGCGGCAATCCTTTCGACGGCTCTTCTTTCAAAACGTGAGTCTCAAAGCGGATTTCTGAGGAAAGATCCATAGTGATCCTGGTATAGCTCTGAGACGAGGTATAGCGGACTTGAGAGAGAAGGGCCTTGGCGGGCTGACCGTCGGACAGAGATGGCGGCGCTTTTTTCTCCTCTTCCGCCTCTTGCATAGCCTTCAGCCTTTTTTTAGCTTTTGCGGGCCAATCTCCGCGGGGAAATTTTTCGATCAGCGCCTGATATTGTTTTCGCGCCTCCGCGACATCTCCTTTTCCCTCTTCGTAACTCAACGCCAGGAAATAACGAGCCTCCTTGGCCAGAGGGCTATTGGGATATCGGGATAAGAGCGCCCGCCAATTTTTTATCGCCAGATCCAGCGCGCGTTCCTTCTGGTTGACCGAGTAAAGCTCCTGGTAGCTCTTGCCGGCATAGAAAAGCGCGCCATCCGCATAGGCGCTTCGGGGAAACTCTTGCGGGATTTTTTGAAAGCGCTCGGCCACGGCTTCCCAGCGGCGACTGTTTCCGGACGCGCTATTTCCCTTCCTCAAAAGGTCGTACTCCTTCTTGGCCGAGAGATAGAGATCCTTGTCGCGCTTGGCAGCCCAACCCGTGCTCGCTGCAAGGAGGAGACCCAAGGCCAGGATTAAGGCGGTCAAAAATCTGGTACGACAACGTGCCACTATTTTTCTTTCTTAGCCTCCTCTACCAGGGTGTGGAGCAGATTCAAGGCCTCAACAGGGGTGAGAAGCGATATGTCGACTTTCTTCAGTTCCTCGACCAGCTTATGATCCACGGGGCCAAAGAGCGGTATTTGCGACGGCTTTTCCTCCCGCTCGCCCCGCGCGAGTCTTGGTCGCCCCCTCTCGTCCAGCTCCCCCCCCTCCAGATTCCTGAGGATCTCCTTCGCCCTGCGCACGACTGGTGATGGAAGTCCGGCAAGTTGGGCGACGTGGATGCCGTAACTCCGACTCGCGGCGCCCTCCGCGAGCGTGCGTAGAAAGAGCACCTCGCCTTTCCATTCCTTAACGGCGAAGTTGAAGTTCTTTACCCGCTCATTGGTAAGGGCCAAATCGGTCAGCTCATGGTAATGAGTCGCAAAGAGGGTCCGGGGTCGGTGGGGCGCATCGTGCAGGTATTCGGCCACCGACCAGGCGATCGAGATGCCGTCGAAAGTGCTCGTCCCGCGACCAACCTCGTCCAGGAGAATCAGACTTCTACCGGTGGCATGCCGCAGGATATGAGCCGTCTCTTTCATCTCGACCATAAAGGTCGATTCGCCGCGCGCCAGGAAATCCGCTGCGCCAATCCGCGTAAAGACACGGTCTACCAGCCCTATGCGGGCCGCGCTCGCAGGGACATAGCTACCCATCTGAGCCAGAATGACGATCAGGGCCAGCTGACGCATGTAGGTGGACTTGCCCGCCATATTCGGCCCGGTCAGCATCACGATCTGTTGCGATTCGGGATCCAAATGGCAATCATTGGGAACAAAGGCGCCGCGACCCAACGCGGCCTCGACCACCGGATGACGACCTTCACGGACGGAGATGACCAGACTGGAATCGATCTCGGGACGGATGAAGTGACGCGACTCGGCCGCTTCCGCGAGGGAGAGCAGCACATCCAGGGTGGCCAGCGCATGGCTCGTTTCCTTTATCTGCGCATAGAACGCAGCGATCTTCTCCCGGACCCCGGCAAAGAGCACAAGCTCAAGTTTCAAGATCTCCTCTTCAGAACTTAAAACTTTTGCCTCGTATTCCTTAAGCTCGGGAGTGATGTAGCGCTCTCCGTTAACGAGAGTCTGCTTGCGGATGTAGTCCGGAGGCACCGATCCCAGATTCGCCTTCGTTACCTCGATGTAATAGCCAAAGACTCGATTGTATCTAACCTTGAGAGAGTTGATTTCCGTCCGTTTTCGCTCGCTGCTCTCGAATCGAGCGATCCATTCCTTGGCGTTTTTCTTGATCGACCGTATTTCATCCAGCTCCGGATGATATCCGGGACGGATCACCCCTCCCTCTTTCAATGTAGGAGGGGGGTGATCCACCACAGCGCGCCCGACAAGTTCCACAACTTCAGGGAGCTCCCATATCCCCTCTCTGAGTGAGACGAGAATCTCCGCGTGCCGATCCCTGAGTCCCGCTTTGAAAGGAGCCAGCGCGCAGAGGCTCTCTTTGACCGCCGCCAGATCCCTGGCATCCGCGCTGCCGGAGACAATCCTTCCGGCCAGCCGTTCCAGATCCTGCACGCCTTTGAGCCCGGTCCTGAGACCTTGACGCCCCTTATAATCCTCCACCAGCTCCTCTACCCCCTCGTGTCGCTGCCGGATATTCCTTTCGTTCAGGAGCGGGTAGAGGAGCCACTGGCGCAGCCTCCTGGCCCCCATGGGCGTCATGGTGTAGTCCAAGACGCCCAACAGAGAGCCTTTCCTATTTCCCTGGAAATCATGGAGCAGTTCCAGGTTGCGCCTGGTCGTCTCGTCCAGGACCAGATATTGCGAGATAGAGTAGGGTTGGAGATCCCTTAGGACCTTGAGGAGCTCCGGTAAATTTTCTTCGAGAAATGAAACGACCGCGGACGCCGCCCGAAGCCCTTGTTGCCACTCCGCGTCTTCGTCCCCCGGCCAGAGGCTGAGCGCCTTGAGACGCTCCGCAGCAGACTGAGAAAAACAAACGGAGGCCACCGGGCTCCAGTGAACATGCGGGAAATCACTTTGCAGCTTTTCCAGGAAGGGCCCCTCTTCCTCTGCCAAGATGATCTCACGAGGACGGACCCGGCCAATCTCATCCACCAGCGCGGCGTAATCCGCGACTTGCGTAAAGCGAAACTCTCCCGTCGTTACGTCAGTGAGCGCGAGACCGTATGCTTCTTTTCCTCTGGAGACCGCCACGAGAAAATTATTGTCGCCGGCATCCAGGGCTCCCCCCTCGGTGATGGTCCCCGGGGTAATGACGCGGACCACTTCCCGCTGCACCACCCCACGCGCCGTCTTGGGATCCTCTACTTGCTCGCATATCGCCACTTTAAAGCCCGCGTCGAGAAGCTTGCTGATATAAGGCGCCGCCGCATGATAGGGCACGCCGCACAGCGGAACCGCCGAATCTTCGCTCCGATTGCGCGAGGTAAGCGTTATGTCCAGGACCCTGGAGGCCTTCTCCGCGTCGTCAAAAAACATCTCATAAAAATCTCCGAGGCGGAAAAAAAGAATGGCGTCCCGGTACCTCTCCTTGATCTGGAGGTACTGGCGGATCATGGGGGTGAGTCTGGTCGCCTCCATAATGGCTACGCAGAGGCCGTCCTTTTACCCTCATTGCGCGCTACTCCAGGCAGCCCTTTCCCGGCGATCCGGCGCACCTCTCCGTTAAGCTCGCGCACGAGGTTGCCGATTCCGAGGGAAAAAACGAATTGGCGGTCCATGACATCGAGGATTTTGTTTCGGTCACTGGTAAGAACGAAGAGCTTTTCCCCATCGGTGAGATATTTAAGCGAATTCAGGGGCTGCACCGTTTCAGGGAAATAACGCTTGAGGTAATGAAGACAACGGCGGATCTTCTGCAGGCTCAGGCCGTAGTCCGTTAGATCTTTGACTACTTTCAGTTGAACCAAGTCGGAAAAAGAATAGAGTCGCTGGGTCCCCCGCCCCTCCGCCAGTTTCACCGACGGGCGTATGAAGCCCTGCTCGTCCCAGTACTGGATCTGCCTGAGGCTCACCCCGACGATCCGGCGCACCATCTTGCTGTTAAAGGCCTCCATCGCCACCTCCCAAATGAAAACAAGAATGTTCTCATTAAAATAACCGCTAGCGGGAAAGAATGCAAGGAAAAATGGGTTTTGCCAGGAGGAAATGTCCATCCCTGCTCGGGACCCGAGGTAGTGGTTCAATTTGGAAAAAAAGGAGAGGGAGTGTCATTCTGAGCCGAAGCAAAGCGGAGGCGAAGAATCTCGCTAACCCCCTGACACTCCGTCAGATTCTTCGGCCTGCGGCCTCAGAATGAC
>Ga0209212_1002977_pt1 | contig 23080 bp, 20 predicted proteins | sample RifGroC2_FD_183996 | JGI IMG/M metagenome (GOLD analysis project Ga0209212, IMG submission 183996) | Groundwater microbial communities from Rifle, Colorado, USA - Groundwater C2 (SPAdes) (version 2) | ecosystem: Environmental > Aquatic > Deep subsurface > Groundwater | place: Rifle, Colorado... | reverse complement strand
GATGGCCAACGCCTTCTCGGAGCTGAACGACCCGCGCGACCAGAAGGAGCGCTTCCTGGCCCAGGTCGCCGCCAAGGCGAAGGGGGACGAGGAGGCGCACTACATGGACGAGGATTACATCCGCGCCCTGGAGTACGGCCTGCCCCCGACCGCAGGGGAGGGTATCGGCATCGACCGTCTGGTCATGCTCTTGACCGACTCCCCCTCGATTCGCGACGTCATCCTGTTCCCACAGCTGCGCAAAGAGGCGAAATAACTGATGCCCTTCGAGCTCTTCATCGGGCTGCGCTATCTGAAGGCGAAGCGCAAATCGACCTTCATCTCCCTGATCACCCTGATCTCGGTGGCCGGCGTGGCCCTGGGGGTCATGGCCCTGATCATCGTGCTGGCCGTAATGACCGGCTTCGAGGAGGACCTCAAGGAGAAGATCCTGGGGACCAACGCGCACGTGGTGATACTGAACGGCACCGGCGCCGTGGAGGACTACCAGAAGCTCCTGAAGCAGGTGAAATTGGTGGACGGCGTGCTGGCCGCCACCCCGTTCATCTACAACCAGGTGATGCTCTCCACGGGGCGCAACGTCTCCGGCGTGGTGCTGCGCGGCATCGAGGTGAAGACCGACGCCCAGGTGACCAACCTGCACAAGTCCATGGTCGAGGGGAGCCTGCAGAGCCTGGACGACAGCTCCCTCAAGACGCCGGGGCTGGTGGTCGGCAAGGAATTGGCCAAGAACCTCGGCCTGTACCTGGGCGAGACGGTCGACGTGATCTCCCCCATGGGGAACATCACCCCGATGGGGATGATGCCCAAGCTGAAGCGCTTCCACGTGGCTGGCATCTTCAACACCGGCATGTTCGAGTACGATTCCACCCTGGCCTACGTCTCCTTGAGCGAGGCCCAGCAGTTCCTGGGGATGGGGGACGTGGTGACCGGCATTCAGCTCAGGGTGCGCGACGTTTACAAGACCGGGGAGCTGGCCCGGGCGCTCAACGAGCAGCTCGGCCCCCCTTACCACGCCCGGGACTGGATGCAGATGAACAAGAACATCCTGTTCGCCCTGAAGACCGAGAAGGCGGTGATGTTCATCATCCTGACCCTGATCGTCCTGGTGGCGGCCTTCGGCATCGCCTCCACGCTCTTCATGGTGGTCATGGAAAAGACCCGCGACATCGCCATCCTGAAATCGATGGGGGCGACCAGCCGCAGCATCATGCAGATCTTCGTGCTGGAAGGGGTGATCATCGGCATCCTCGGCACCGCGATCGGGGTCCTGAGCGGGCTTTTGGTGGCGCTCAACCTGGAGCCGATCGTCGACGTGGTGCAGAAGGTGACCGGCTTCGAGCTGTTCAGCAAGGACATCTACTACCTGGATCACTTCCCTTCCCAGGTGATCCCGGCCGACGTCATGCTGATCAGCATAACGGCGGTGGTGATCTCGTTCGCCGCGACCCTCTATCCTTCCTGGGCCGCCTCGCGCATGTCTCCGGCGGAGGCTTTGCGCTATGAGTAGCCTCCTGGAGGTAAGAAACCTCTACAAGTCCTACGGCAGCGGCACGGCCAAGGTCGAGGTGCTCAAAGGGATCGACCTCACCGTGGAGAGCGGCGACACCGTCGCCCTGGTGGGACCCTCCGGCGCCGGCAAGAGCACCCTCTTGCACGTCATGGGGACCATCGACCGCCCCACTTCGGGACAGATCCTCTTTGACGGCAAGGAGATCTTCAGCCTCGGGGACCAGCCGCTGGCGGCCTTTCGCAACCGCTCCATCGGCTTCGTGTTCCAGTTCCACCACCTGCTCCCCGAGTTCTCGGCGCTGGAGAACGTGATGATGCCGCTTCTCATCGCCGGCGTGAAGAAGGCGCAGGCCGAGGGGAAGGCGCGCGGGCTTCTGGACGACGTGGGGCTGTCGCACCGGATCACCCACAGGCCGGGCGAGCTGTCCGGCGGCGAGCAGCAGCGCGTCGCCATCGCGCGCGCGCTGGTCTCCTCGCCCAGGCTGCTTCTGGCCGACGAGCCCACCGGCAACCTGGACATGAAGACCAGCGAAGAGGTGCACGCGCTGCTCTACTCGATCCAGAAGAGCACCGGGATCTCGCTGGTCATCGTGACCCACAATGAAAGGCTTGCCGCCGGCATGGCGCGCATCGTCCGCCTGGTGGACGGCAGCATCGTGGAAACGGCGTAAACCGATACTTGGTACAGTTCGTTCTCCCCCTCCCTTGATGGGAGGGGGTGGGGGGGAGGGTTAAGGGCCCGCAAAGGTTATCACCCTCTCCCCTGCCCTCCCCCATCGAGGGGGAGGGGGAGCTTGTGCAGTGTGCGGAATGAATAGGTGCCGATCCGGCAAGTTTTTACTGCAATTTGATTCGTGTTCTTTTGGGGGACCTTTGCTGCGCAAACATATATCAGCCATGCTCGCCGTTCAGCTTCTCGTCTGTTCCGCACCAGCTTTTGCCGACACGGACCCGGCCGCCGCGGATAACGCTGCAGCAGAAAAGACAGCTGCCGGCAACGTCAGCGCCGACCGCGACGCCGCAGCCGGGACCGCCACCGGGACCGCCTCCGGTCCGATCGCCGAGGTGCGGGTGCGGGGGAACCGGCGCATCGAAGCCGCGGCCATCCTGCAGGTGGTCAGGCTTAAGGCCGGCGACCAGGTGGACCCGGACCAGGTGGACCAGGACCTGCGCGCCATCTACAAGCTGGGGCACTTCACCGACGTCAAGGCCCAGATCGAGACCGTTGACGGCAAGCCCGTGCTGGAGTACCTGGTGCAGGAAAAGCCGGTGGTCAGGGAGGTCCGGATCGAGGGGGCCAAGGAGCTCAGCGCGGAGAAGGTGCGCGAGGCCTTCGACATCAAGCCCAACACCATCTTCTCCGCCAAGGAACTGCAAAAGGGGATCAAGAAGGTCAAGAAGCTCTATGCCGACGAGGGTTACTACCTGGCGGAGGTGGAGGCGACCACCAGCAAGCGCTCCGAGACCGAGAACCACGTCATCGTGACCGTGAAGGAAGGGGACAAGGTCCTGATCCGCAGCATCGATTTCGAGGGGAACCAGGCCTTCAGCGACAAGAAGCTGAGGAAGGCGATGGAAACCTCGGAGAAATGGATGTTCTCCTGGCTCACCGGAGCCGGCACCTACAAGGAAGAGGTGCTGAAAAACGACGTGGCGCTGATCACCGAACTCTACATGAACGACGGCTACATCAACGTGAAGATCGGGGAACCCAAGGTCGATCTGCTCCCCGACAAGAGCGGGCTCAAGGTCGAGATCGGCGTCAGCGAGGGGGAGCAGTTCAGGATCGGCACGCTGGGCTTCAAGGGGGAGCTCCTGGAGAGCTCGGACCTGCTGATGGGCAAGCTCAAGGAGAAGAGCGGCGAGATCTTCAGCCGCAGCAACCTGAGAAACGACGTCTTCACCCTGACCGACTTCTACGCCGACAAGGGTTATGCCTTCGCCAACGCCTCCCCGCTCACCAAGCTGAACAGCGAGGCCCGCACCATCGACATCACCTTCGAGATGGAGAAGGGAGAGCTGGTGCACATCGACCGGATCAACATCGCCGGCAACCCCAAGACCCGCGACAAGGTGGTGCGCCGCGAGATCAAGCTGAGCGAGGGGGATCTCTACAGCTCCACCGCGCTCAAGAAAAGCAAGCAGAACCTGATGAACACCGGCTACTTCGAGGAGGCCAACCTGGCGACGGTGAAGGGGAGCGCCCCCAACCTGCTCGACCTGAACGTCGAGGTGAAGGAGAAGCCGACCGGCACCTTCAGCGTCGGCGCGGGCTACAGCTCGCTGGACGGCATCATCGGCCAGGGGTCGGTGCAGCAGGCCAACTTCCTTGGGCTGGGGCTCAAGATGAGCGCGGCGGTATCCTTCGGCAGCAAGTCCCAGACCTACAACCTGGGGCTCACCGATCCCTACTTCCTGGACAGCAAATGGACCCTGGGAGCCGACATCTACCGCAACGAGCGGGATTACCTGGACTATACCCGCCGCGCGACCGGCGGCGACATCAAGGCGGGCTACCCGATCTCCGACAACCTGAGCACCTTCTGGCTTTACAAGTACGAGGAGAAGGAGATCTTCGACGAGTCCGCGGGGCTTTTGCAGGGGATTCAGAACGGCACTATCCTGGCGCCGGAAGCCACCTCCTCGACCAGCGCGATCCAGGCCAGCCTGACCCGCAATACCCTGGATTACCGCCTCGATCCCACCACCGGCATGGTGAACACCCTGCAGCTCGAGTTCGCCGGGCTGGGCGGGAGCAACCGCTACCTGCGCTACTTCACCGAGAATACCGTGTTCACTCCGGTCCTCTGGGGAGGGGTCGCCTCGGCGCGCGGCACCTTGGGCTACATCCAGGGGCTGGGCAAGGAGATCCCGATAGACGAGAGATTCTACCTGGGGGGGATCAGCTCGCTGCGCGGCTACTCGGCCCGGACCGTCTCACCCAACAGGGAGACCCCCGTGCTGCGTCGTGATTTCAACGGCCTCCTCACCCCGGATTCGGATCGGGTCTACCTGGGTGGCGAGATTGAAGCGGTGCTCAACCTGGAATACACCTTCCCGCTCCTGAAGGAGGCCGGCCTGAAGGGTGTTCTTTTCTTTGACGCCGGAAACACCGATAATGCCTGGAGCTCCACCTTCTCCAACATCCTGACCAGCTACGGCGCCGGCATCCGCTGGTTCTCCCCGATCGGCCCGCTGCGGCTGGAATACGGCATCCCGATCAACCCGCGGGAAGGAATTGACAAGTCAAGCGGCAGACTGGAATTCTCCATAGGGAGCATTTTCTAAACTAAATACATGTGTACGGTAAGGAGCAAATCATGAAACGTTTTATCGTCGCTTTAATGATGGTCCTGGCACTTCCCCTCACGGTCCTGGCGGCCGACGGCGCCAAGGTCGGCTCGGTCGACATCCAGAAGGTCCTGCTCATGTCGGACGCCGGCAAGGAAGCTAAGGACCAGCTCAGCCAGAAGGCGGGCAAGTACGAGGCCGAGAAGAACAGCAAGGAAGGCGAGCTCAAGAAGCTCAAGGGCGACCTGGAGAGCCAGGGGGCCGTCCTGAACGAGAGCGCCCGCGCCTCCAAGGAGCGCGACTACCAGCAGAGGCTCAAGGAGTACCAGCGTTTCCTGAAGGATGCCCAGGAGGACCTGCAGGCCAAGAACGACGAGTTCACCGGTCGCATCGTGGACGAGATCCTCAAGGTAGCCCAGGAGTACGGCCGCAAGAACGGCTACACTGCGATCTTCGTCAGGAGCGATACCCTGATCTATCTCGATCCGGCAGCCGACCTGACCGACGAGGTGCTCAAGGCGTTCAACGCGTCGCGAAAAAAGTAATCCCTTCCTCTTTCAGCTACCCCAACTCCCCCTCTCCCCCCGGGAGAGGGCCGGGGTGAGGGATGGGTGCAGTCTTAATCATCTTGTTCTATGCAGTTCCTCCCCCTCCCTTGGGGGGGGGGGGGGGGGGGGGGGGTGAAGGTGCCAACGACTGAGCATGTGGCAGCTACCCCCACCCCCTAGCCCCCTCCCGCGAGGGGAGGGGGAGTTGATTGTGCTGAGAGTAACGGAGTGTACATGAAGAAAACCCTTCAAGAGATAGCCCAGTACCTGGGCGGCAGGGTCTCCGGAGACGGGGAGATCGCCATCGGCGGACTGGCCACGCTGGACGACGCCGGCGAGGGACAACTCACTTTCCTGGCCAACCCGAAGTACGCGGCCAAGGTCGCCTCCACCAAGGCCTCTGCGGTGCTCCTGCCCGAAGGGGCCGAGGCGCACGGGCACAGCGCGATCTACCACGCCAACCCGTACCTCGCCTTTGCCAAGCTTCTGACCCTGTTCTACACGGCGCCCGCCGCCCCCCTCGGGGTGATGCCCGGCGCCTTCGTGGCGCAAGGGGTCAAGATGGGGGCGGACGTCACTGTCTACCCCGGCGCCAGCATCGCCCCCGGCGTGGTCCTGGGTGACAGGGTCGTCCTCTATCCCGGCGTGGCGCTCTACCCGGGCGTGGTTCTGGGCGACGACGTGACCCTGCACGCCAACGTGAGCGTGAGGGAGCGCTGCCGCATCGGCAGCCGCGTCACCATCCACGACGGCACCGTGATCGGCTCCGACGGCTTCGGCTACGCTCCGGACGGCAAGTCCTGGTACAAGATTCCCCAGATCGGCATCGTGGTCATCGAGGACGACGTCGAGATCGGTTCCAACAGCGTCATTGACCGGGCCGCGCTGGAAGTGACCCGGATCGGCCGCGGCACCAAGATCGACAACCTGGTGCAGATCGCGCACAACTGCGTGATCGGCCAGGACTGCATGATCGTGTCCCAGGTCGGCATCTCCGGTAGCACCCAGCTCGGCAACCATGTTATCATGGGCGGCCAAGTCGGGGTCGCAGGTCACATTAAGATCGGCGACAACGTGATGGTTGCGGCCAAGTCCGGCGTGGCCGCCAGCTTGGCAGCCAACCAGACCGTCGGCGGCATTCCGGCCATAGCGCACCGCGAATGGCTCAAGTGCTCCATGACCTATCCCAAGCTCCCGGAGTTCAGAAAGACGGTGAGCTCGCTGGAGAAGAGGGTGGCCGAGCTGGAGAAGAGGCTGGCGGAGACGAAGAACAGCTGACATTTTTCCGTTAAGTCCCCTCCCCCGGAGGGGGAGGGCTAGGGAGGGGGAATTCCCCTAGGGATAGCGAGGCTACCCCCCTCCCGACCTCCCCCCTCCGGGGGGAGGAGAGTTGTCGACAGGCGTATGGGCGAATCATCATTCGCCCCGGGTTCACCTTTCCAATGCTTTGATAGCGCGCCTCGCGGCTGACGCGGGATGCGAAAATTTTTCCTAGGAGTCCTGGCATGCTTGACATAGTGCAAATCATGGAGTTGTTGCCGCACCGCTACCCGTTTCTGCTGGTGGACAAGGTGCTGGAGGTGGAGCAGGGCAAGCGCATCGTGGCCCTCAAGAATGTGACCATGAACGAGCCCTTCTTCCAGGGGCACTTCCCCGGCTTCCCGGTCATGCCGGGGGTCCTGATCATCGAGGCCATGGCCCAGGTGGCCGCCATCATGGCCTACCTCACCTCGGGCGGGGACGCGGGGGACAAGGTGAGCTACTTCATGGCGATCGACAACGCCCGCTTCAGGAAACCCGTCAAACCGGGCGACACCCTGAGGATCGAGGTCGAGACCCTGTTCCACAAACGCGGCATCTGGAGCGTGGCCGCCAAGGCTTACGTGGGCGAGACGCTGGTGACCGAGGCGGAACTGAAGGCGACCCTGGCGGACAAATAAGCTCCTTGCTCCCCCTCCCTTGACGGGAGGGGGCAGGGGGGTGGGTGAAGCCGCGAGCGGCTCGGGATTTGGCGCCTACCCCCACCCCCTGACCCCCTCCCGCAAGGGGAGGGGGATTTTTAAGGACAGAGGCGGGACACAGCAATTTCGGAGAACAGCAATGATTCATAGCACCGCAATAGTACATCCCGGAGCCGTGATCGCCGACGGCGTGGAGATCGGACCTTACTCGGTCATCGGAGAGAACGTCAAGATCGGCAAGGGAACCAAGGTCGGGCCGCACACGGTTATCGACGGCTGGACCGAGATCGGCGAGGACAACAACATCTTCCACATGGCCTCCATCGGCGCCATTCCCCAGGACCTGAAGTACAAGGGTGAGAAGACCTGGCTGCGCATCGGGCACCGCAACACCATCCGGGAGTTCGCCAGCCTGCATCTGGGGACGGTGACCGGAGACGGCGAGACCACCGTGGGCAACGACAACCTGCTCATGGCCTACACCCACGTGGCGCACGACTGCCACATCGGCAACGGCGTGGTGATGGCCAACGCGGCCACCCTGGCCGGGCACGTGACCGTGGAGGACCACGCCATCCTGGGCGGGCTCTGCGCCGTGCTGCAGTTCACCCGCATCGGAGCCCACGTCATGGTCGGCGGCACCACCTCGGTGGTGCTGGACGTTCCCCCCTACACCATCGTGACCGGCGACCGCAGGGAGGTCAGGCTGCGCGGCCTGAACCTGGTCGGTCTGAAAAGGCGCAACTTCTCCGAGGAGACCATCTCCGCGTTGAAGAAGGCCTACAAGATCCTGTCCCTCTCCGGGCTGAGGCTCCCCGAGGCGATCGAGCGGATGAAGACTGAGGTCGAGTCCACCCCCGAGGTCGAGCATTTCATCGCCTTCGTCGAAGCCGCCAAGAGAGGGGTGTGCAGGTAGAACAGATTAAGATTGAGATTAAGATCAAGGGTTTGGACTCTGTCTGAACTGGATTGAGGCTAAGGTTGAGGTCGAGGGACTGCGCGTCCCCGCTCAGTCTTGGCCTTGATCTGCTTTTAGCGCGAGGGTGTTTTTTTAGCATTTACTTAATCTTGATCGCTAATGCAATAAAGTCCCTCCCCCTTCAAGGGGGAGGTTAGGAGGGGGATGGGCCGGTGTCGGCTTAACCCCAGCCCCATCCCCACCCCGACCCTCCCCTTGAAGGGGAGGGATGTACGGGGTTTTAAGAGGTCTCGTGCACGAAGCAAATCAATCAGTGATGATCGTCGCCGGAGAGGCATCAGGCGACCTGTACGGCGCCACGCTGGCGGCCCAATTGCGCGAGCTGGTCCCCTCCGCCCGCTTCTTCGGCATGGGTGGCGACTGCATGCGCAAGGCCGGGGTCGAGACCCTGGTGGACGCCAACGAGATGGCCGTGATGGGGCTGGTGGAGGTGCTGGGGCATCTGCCGGTCATCGTCAAGAATTTCAACATCCTGAAAAGACGGCTCCTCGCCGCCCCCCCCGCGCTTCTCATCCTGATCGATTACCCCGACTTCAACCTGAGGCTGGCCAAGATAGCCAAGCGGGCCGGGATCAAGGTGCTCTACTTCATCAGCCCGCAGGTCTGGGCCTGGAGGAGCGGCCGCGTGCACGGTATCGGCCGGGTCATCGACAGGATGGCGGTCCTGTTCCCCTTCGAGGTCCCCTTCTACGAGAACGCGGGGATCCCGGTCTCCTTCGTGGGGCATCCGCTCCTTGACATGGTGCGCCCCACCATGGGCAAAGAGGAGGCGCTGCGCTCATTCGGACTCGATCCCTCGCGCAGCACGCTCGGGCTCTTTCCGGGGAGCCGCAAAAGCGAGATCGCCAAGCTGCTGCCGGACATCCTGGAGGCCGCCAAGCTCCTGAAACGGCACCGGCCGGATCTGCAGTTGCTGCTCCCTCTCGCCTCGTCGCTGCGCCCGGAAGACATCGCTCTCCAGGTGGAGGAGTCGGGACTTGAGATCAGCATCGTCTCGGGCCGAAACCACGACGTCATGGTCGCCTGCGACGCGGCCATCTCGGTCTCCGGTACCGTAACCATGGAACTCGCCCTGGTGGGGGTCCCTATGGTGATCATTTACCGGGTTTCCCCGCTCAGCTACCAGATCGGCAAGCGGGTGATCAAGGTGCCGCACATAGGGATCTGCAACATCGTGGCGGGCAAAGCAGTGGCCCGTGAGCTGATCCAGCACGAGGTGACCGGTCCGGCCATCGCGCAGGAGGTCGAGGCGCTGTTGGGCGATGCGAAGTACGCCCAGTGGATGCGCGACGAGTTCGCCCAGGTCAGGGTCAAGTTGGGAAGCGGCGGCGCGCTGGAAAGGTTGGCGGCGCTCGCCTCGGAGCTGCTGTCGCAGAAGTAGGGTGGGCCGTGCCCGCCTTCAGGATAAGGGCAAAAGGAACTAGATGAAAAACTTCAAGCGTATTTTAAGCTATTGCCGCCCGTACTGGTGGCGCATAGCCCTTGCGGCGGTGGCCTCCGTCGCCGTGGGGAGCATAGACGGGGCCATTGCCTACCTGGTGGAGCCGGTCCTGAAAAAGATCTTCACCCAGAAGGACGGGTTGATCTTCATGCTCCTCCCCGTGGGCGTTGTCACGCTCTTCGTCATCAAGGGGATCTGCCGCTTTACCAACGACTACTTCATGCGAACCGCGGCGCAGTTGTCGGTGCAGGATGTGCGCAATCAGATCTACTCCCACAACATGCGCCTGGGGCTGGGCTTTTTTACCCGCCATCCCACCGGTTCCCTGATGTCCAGGGTCACCAACGACGTCAACGTGATGCAGGACGGCGTGGGGAGCGTGGTCTCCGGCATCTTCCGCGACACCTTTTCCGCTGTCGCCCTGCTCGGGGTGGTCTTCTACCGCAACTGGGAACTGGCCCTGATCACCTTCGTGGCGATTCCCGCCACCGCCTGGCCGGCTCAGAAGATAGGGAAGAAGATCAAGACCATCGCCAAGCTGGGACAGGGGAAGATGGGGCTATTGAGCAGCATCCTGCAGGAGACCTTCTCCGGCATCAAGGTGATCAAGGCCTTCGGCCTGGAGCATCGTGAGACCGAGAAATTCCGCCACTCCAACGCCGATCTCTACGCCACGCTGCGCAAGAGCATCAAGTACGACGCCATGTCGACGCCGATCATGGAGTTCATCACCTCCTTTGGCATCGCGACCGTGATCTGGGTGGGGGGCAGCAGCGTCATGCAGGAAGAGATGAGCGCCTCCGAGTTTTTCTCCTTCATCGCCGCCATGATCCTGCTCTTCACCCCGATCAAGAGGATACAGCTCACCTACAACGTGGTGCAGCGCTCGCTGGGCGCGGCCGAGCGGGTGTTCGAGATCATCGACGAGAAACCCGAGATCACCGACGCGCCCGACGCTGTGGACATCGGCCGGGTCGAGGGGGAGATCGAGTTCAAGTCGGTATCCTTCCGTTACGAGGACGACTACGTGCTGCGCAACGTGTCGCTCAAGGCGCACCGGGGCGAGGTGATCGCGCTGGTCGGTCCCTCCGGCGGCGGCAAGACCACCCTGGTTTCGCTGATCACCCGGTTCTACGATCCGACCGAAGGCGCCATACTGGTGGACGGCCACGACATCCGCAAGGTAACGCTGAACAGTCTCTTGAAGCAGGTCGCCCTGGTGGACCAGGAGACCATCCTCTTCAACGACACCATTGCCAACAACATCAGGTACGGCAAGCCGGAGGCGAGCGACGCCGAGGTGCAGCAGGCGACGCTGGCGGCCTATGCCCACGAGTTCATCCAGGAGCTCCCCGAGGGATACCAGACCAACATCGGCGACCGTGGCCTCAGGCTCTCCGGCGGCCAAAGGCAGCGCATCTGCATCGCCCGCGCCATCCTGAAGGACGCCCCCATCCTGATCCTGGACGAGGCGACCAGCGCGCTGGACACCGAGAGCGAGCAGATGGTGCAGGCCGCCCTGAACAACCTGATGGCCAACCGGACCACCTTCGTCATCGCGCACCGCCTCTCCACCATCGTCCACGCCGACCGCATCGTGGTGCTGGAAAAGGGTGAAGTCGCCGAGGCCGGCGGGCACGACGCCCTGCTGGCCCAGGGGGGGCTCTACAGCAGACTGCACGGCATGCAGTTCAGAGACGCGTAGATGGTCTCCGGTAACAGTCCAATCTCCCCCCCTCCCTTGATGGGAGGGAGGTCTACCGCCTTTGTAGGGGCGAACCTTGTGTTCGCCCTGCTGGAGTCGCCGTGCTGAAAAAGTATCGCTGGCACCTGGAAACCTTCCTCTTCATGACCGTATCCCGCTGCCTGGCCCGGTTGCCGCAGGGGGGCGCCCGGTCGGCCGGAAAGTGGCTGGGAAGACTCTTTTTCCTGCTCTTGAAACGACGCAGGGAGGTCGCGGTAAGGAACATCACCGAGTCTCTCCCCTTTCTGGAGCGCCAGCCCGGCTGGGTGCCGCGCCCGGCGCGTGAACTGGCGCGGGAGACCTTCGAGAACCTGGGCCGGACCGTGGTGGAGGTCTGCAAGCTGTACCACGACCGGGGTGCTAGCCTGATCGAGAGCGTGGAGTACCACGGGCGCGAGCACTTCGAGGCGGCAATGGCGCGCGGCAAGGGGGTGCTCATGGTGACCGGGCACTGTGGCAACTGGGAGTTGATGGCCCTCTCCTTCGGGGTGCGCCACCAAAACGTCACCATCGTCGCCAAGCGCCAGGAAAATCACTATCTGAACGGCGTGCTGGAAAGGGTCCGGGAGCGCTACGGCAACTCCCTGATCTATCGCGAAGGCGCCCTGCGCGGCATGCGCGCCGTCTTCAAGAACAACGGAGTGGTGGGGCTCCTCATCGACCAGGCCAGCTCCCCCAAGGACGGCGTGCTGGTCGATTTTGTCGGGCGTCCCGCCTGGACCAACAAGGTCGTGGCGACCCTGGCGCGCAGGGCCGAGGTGACGGTGCTTCCGGTTTTCATCCACCGCGAGGGAGAAAAGCAGGTGGTGGAGATCCAGCCCATGGTCGTTTTGGAGGGGGAGGGCGAGGAGCCGGGGGAGCTCCGGGATATCCAGCTCATGACCCGGTGGGTCGAAGAGTACGTGATAAAGCACCCGACCGAATGGTACTGGATCCACCAGAGGTGGAAGCGGGTGCCGCCGCAGGCGGCGCGGTGCGAGGGCGCAGCCGTCGAAGATTGTTGCTGAGGGCGCGGCCCAGAGGCACCATGAGGGATCGCGATATTCCCCCTCCCCTTCAAAGCCTGTCAGCCGAAGCCTTGGCGAAGGCTGAGGGAGGGCCGGGGTGGGGATGGGGGTTGAGCTAGTTCCAGGAACGAGGTGCTTCGGTGGTGGAAACCCGGACGCGTCAGATGGCAAGAGACTTCCTGATCCCGCTGCTCATGCTGCCGGCTCTGACCGCGCTGATTGGCTTGACCGGCATGGACCTCGCCCTGCAACAGGCCTGCTATGTGGCCGGCAAAGGCTGGATCTATGGCGATCAGCAGCCTTGGCGCTTTCTCTACCGTACCGGGATTTTTCCAAGTTTTACCGTCGCCATCGTGGCGACGATCGTTCTGGTGACCGGGTTTTTCTCAGCCCGGGCCTATATCTCCCGCAAGGCTGCGCTGTTCCTGCTGCTCTTCATGCTGCTCGGGCCTTGGCTGGTGGGGCATGAGACCGTCAAGCAGCAGTGGGGCAGGCCGCGCCCGTCGCAGTTGCAGCTATTCGGCGGAGGGCGGCAGTTTCACCACCCCTGGGAGCGGGGGGAGCCGGGGCGCGGCGCGTCGTTTCCTTCCGGCCACGCCGCCATGGCCTTCAGCATGATCTGGCCCTACTTTCTGCTTCGGAGATCTGCGCCAGCCTTGGCCCGCCTGGCCTTCGCCCTGGGCGCCTGCTACTGGCTCCTGATGGGGATTGCGCGCATGGTGCAGGGGGCGCACTTCGTAAGCGACGTGGTCTGGTCGGCAGGGATCGTCTACCTGGTCGGCCTTGCCCTTTACTACCTGCTTCGCCTGGACAGAAACGTGCTGATGAGTAGGGGTGAATAATTATTCGCCCCCACGGTGCCGGCAAAAGGTCGCGGTTGGGCCGTGGCTGGGGTGGGAGAGTTTGGTTGGGTTGGCTATAGGAGAGAGCGGGTTGATATCATTTCCGGCAGCAGCCAACGCACACGCCGCCGAGGGCTACCAGCAGTTCAAAGCTGCCGGCGCCCTGGTGGTGGCGCGCGCCTGGGCCGTCGAGGCGCTCCGGCAGGCCCTGGCCCAGGGGACGCTGCAGGAGTGGGCCGCAGCGCAGGCCGGCCGCGACGTGATGCAGGGGCGCGGCGCCTGCTACGGCGTGACCCTGCGCGCCGGCGACGCCGCCCAGCCCGAGGTGCCGGTGGTGGTGCGGCGCAACCGTCACGGCGGCCTGCTCCGTTTCCTGACCGGGGAGCTTTTCCTGGCGCCGACCCGCGCGCCCCTTGAGCTGGCCAATGCGGTGCGGCTCGCGGCGGCCGGCATACCGACCCCTGAGGTGATAGCCTACGCCCTGTACCCGAGCTTACCCGGCATGGTGCGCTGCGACGTCATGACCAGGCGGCTTCCCAAGGGGGGCGACCTGCCGGAACTCTGGGCGGCGGCCCAACAGCCGGAACGCGAGGCGATGCTCGACGCGGTGGCGGCCCTGTTGCGCGCCCTTGCCGCTTGCGGCGCCCGGCACCCCGATCTCAACCTGAAGAACATCTACCTGTCGCAGGGGCCTGCTCCCGTCGCCTACCTGCTCGACGTGGACCGGGTGCTGTTTCGCCCGGCTGAAGATGTCGCGGCGCCGAACTTCCAGCGCCTGGCCCGCTCGGCCAGGAAATGGCGCGAGCGCTGGGGACTTGAATTCAACGAGGAGGCGCTGGCTCGGCTGGCGGCCCTCGCCCAGGAGAAACTGTAATGCGTTTTGCCACGGATCGAGTTTGTATCGTCATGATGAGCGCCGTGGGCGACACCGTGCATGTGCTGCCGGTGCTCCACGCCCTCAAGCGCGCCAACCCCGCCATGCGGGTCACCTGGATACTCCAGCCGGGGCCGGCCATGCTGGTGCGCGGCCACGCCCTGGTCGACGAGATCATTCTCTTCGACCGGACCAAGGGATGGCGCGGCTACCTGGAGGTCCGGGAGCAGCTCAAGTCCAGGCAGTTCGACCTGGTGCTCGACCTGCAGGTTTACTTCAAGGCCAACGTCATCTGCTCCTTCGTCAACGCCCCGGTGAAGCTCGGCTTCGACTTCGCCCGCGCTCGTGACCTCAACTGGCTTTTCACCACGGATCGGATCCCGCCCCACGCCATGCAGCATGTGCAGGACCAGTACCTGGAGTTCACCGATTACCTGGGAGTGCCGTCCGAGCCGGTGACCTGGAACCTGGGGCCGTGGAGCGACGAGGAGCGCGCCTGGCAGCGCACGTTTTATCAGCCGTTCCAGCGTCCCGTGGTGCCGATCGTGGTGGCTACCAGCAAGCCGCAGAAGGATTGGCTCCCCGAGCGCTGGGCGGAGGTGTGCGACGCCCTCTACGCCGACTTCGGGCTGCAGCCGGTCCTGGTGGGCGGGCGCTCGCCCCGGGAGGAGAGCGCCGAGCGGGTGATCATGGAGCGGGCCCAGCACAAGCCGGTGAGCGCCCTGGGTAACGGCGGGCTACGCGGCCTGGTGGGGATACTGGACGGCGCGGCCTTGGTGCTCTCGCTCGACACCGGCCCGCTGCACATGACCGTGGCGCTGGATCGCCCCGTCATCGCGCTGATGGGCTATTCCAACCCGAAGCGGGTCGGTCCCTACCGCAAGTTCCAGGACCTGGTGATCGACGTCTACGGCGAGCCCGGCGAGGACTATCCCATCACCATGGAGAACCGCCCCGACCGCATGCCGCGCATCCAGGTCAAGGACGTGCTGGAGAAGGTGGAGGTCTGGCGCTCGCGGTATCAGGGTTAAAAGCACACGGGTCAGTCACACAGTTCCCTTGCAACCGTTCCCCCCCTCCCTTGACGGGAGGGGGCAGGGGGGGGGGTGAAGCTGCCAACTGGGCATCCATGTAGCAGCTACCCCCACCCCCTAACCCCCTCCCGCAAGGGGAGGGAGGATCGTATTGCAGGGCGGGCGACCCCACCGACATGACAGGTTCCAACATGTTCTTCCTCTTCTACAACCTGGGCACCATCCTCCTCTTCCCCCTGGTGCTCCTGTTCCATCTCTTCCAGCTGGTGGCCGGCAAGCGCCCCCCCGCGCTCAGCGAGCGCCTTGGGACGATTCCGCATGACCTGCTGCAAAAGATCGCCGGCCGCCCCGTCATCTGGGTGCACGCCGTCTCGGTCGGGGAAGTCCAGGCGGCCCGCCCCCTGCTCACCGCGCTCAAAAAACAGTATCCCGGCCACGCCCTCCTGGTCTCCAACACCACCTCGACCGGCCGAGCCGTTTCGGCTGGCGTCCGCGAAATAGACCTCTGCATCTGTTTTCCCTTCGATTTCCTCCCCGCCGTGAGCCGCGCACTGGACGCCGTCCGCCCCAAGGTGATCATCATCATGGAAACCGAGATCTGGCCCAATTTTACCCGCGAAGCCGAGCGGCGCGGCATCCCGGTGCTCCTGGCCAATGGCCGCATCTCGGATCGTTCCTTCGGCCGCTACCGGAAATTCAGCTGGTTCTTCCGCGCGACCCTGCAGCGCTTCTCCGCGCTCTGCATGCAGTCCGGAGCCGACCGCGACAGGATTGTCGCCATCGGAGCTTTCCCGGAGCGCACCGTGGTCACCGGCAACCTGAAGCACGATATCCCGGTCCGGCCGGTCTCGCCGCAGGAGAAGGGAGAACTTCGGGCACGCTATGGTATCCCGGCTGCCGCCACAGTTCTTTGCGCCGGCAGTACCCGTCCCGGAGAGGAGGCCTACCTGATCGCCTCGTACCGGGAGCTTATAGCAAGCCGGGATAACCTGTTCCTGATTCTCGCCCCGCGCCATCCCGAGCGCTCAGCCGAGGTTGCGGCGCTGCTGGAGAGTGCCGGCTTGGCCTACCGCCGCCGCAGTTCCCTCGAAGGGTGGAGCGGGGAGTTCGGGGCGGGAGAGGTTTTATTGGTGGATGGTGTCGGGGAACTGATGAACCTGTACGGACTCTCGGATTTCTGCTTTGTGGGTGGCAGCCTGGTGGAACTGGGAGGACACAATCTACTTGAGCCCGCTTCGCTGGGGATCCCTTCCCTGTACGGTCCGCACATGAACAATTTCCGTGAGGTGGCAGCTCTCGTTTCCCGTTACCGGGCCGGTGTGCAGGTCGGATCGCCGGGCGCATTGACTGCCGCCTGCCGCAATCTGATCGAAGATGCGCAGTTGCGGAACAGCCTCGGGGAAAACGCCCTCAACATGATGAGGGAGAGCGGCGGCGCCACGGCAAATCATATTGAGGTTATCGACTCCTGGCTTAGGTAGGTTGGGGTGAACAGGCCTCACCGTGAACCCCAACGGCGATGTTGGGGGTCACAATGAACCCGTTCACCCCAACCTACTGTCTGTTTCCCTTCTCTCTTTTCCCCCTGTCCGCTCCCCTCCGTCCTCCACCGTCTGTCGTCCGGCAGTTCAATTTGCTTCACAAGTGGCTAGAGTTGTGGCAATATGACGCGTTTTGAACTCAAACCGGACGCATTTTACCTTCATACAAAGCGATAAACCATGCTCTCAGGCTACCTTGTTAATAAATCACCCCGCTCCACCAGCGCGTCCACCTGCACATTGAAAGAGGTCCAGCGGTGAAGCCGATTAACCGCGGGCCGGTCCGCAAGATCCTTATCCGCGCCGTCAATTGGATCGGCGACGCCGTGATGACCACGCCGGCAGTCGACACCATCCGCGCCAACTTCCCGGACGCTGAAATCACCGTGCTCGCCAACCAGGCGGTCTCCCCGGTATTCTCGGTCTACGACGGAGTGGACCGGGTGATAACCTTCGACCGCAATGGCGCGCACAGAGGGGTGAAAGGGCGTCTGCGCCTGGCGGCGGAGCTCCGAAAGCACCGCTTCGACCTGGCCATCATGCTCCCCAATTCCTTCGACTCCGCGCTGGTTCCCTTCCTGGCGGGCATACCGCAGCGTGCGGGCAAGGACAGCGATGCCCGCAGCCTGATACTGACCCACCGGTTCCCCCGCGTGCTGTTGCGCCCTGACACCCACCAGGTCCTGAACTACCTGACCATGCTGGAGTACTTCGGCCTGAAGGCGGCCCAGGCCAAGCTTAGGCTGCAGACCACGAGTGCTGAGGAGGCCGAGATGGAGGCGCTTCTCGCGGCGCGCGGCATCGCCCCCGGCGACCTGGTCCTCGGCATCAACCCAGGCGCCACCTTTGGCTCGGCCAAGCGCTGGTATCCCGAGCGCTTCGGCGAGGTGGCTAAGGAACTGGCCCTGCGCTGGGGCGCCAAGGTCGTGATTACCGGCGGACCGGGTGAAACCGCAATGGCCTCCAAGATCGAGGAGCACCTGGCAGGGGACTGTGCCAACTTCGCCGGCGCTACCAGCGTTCGACAGCTCATGAACCTGATCAAGCGCTGTGACTTCTTCATCACCAACGACTCCGGTCCCATGCACATCGCCGCCGCTTTCGATGTGCCGCTGGTCGCCATCTTCGGCTCCACCGACCACCGTACCACCAGCGCCTTTTTCGATCGCGGCGTCATCGTGCGCAGCGGAGCGGAGTGCGCACCCTGCATGCAGCGCGAGTGCCCGACCGACCACCACTGCATGACCGATGTGAGCGCCGCAGAGGTGATCGCGGCAGCGGATCATCTGTACCGGCGGGTTGCAGGCCGCGGAGCCAACCGGTGAAGCTCCCATCGGAGCAGTTCTATTGGGAACTGGTGCATGGCAAGCGGACCGGGCTGCCGGACAGGCTGCTCCTGGCTTTGTTGAAGCTGCTTGCCCTGGCCTACGGCGGCCTCCTCAGCCTCAGGGCCGCAGCCTACAGGCTCGGCCTATTGCGCTCACATCGCCTCCCGGTGCCGGTCGTCTCCGTGGGCAACATCACCTTGGGAGGGACCGGCAAGACGCCGATGGTGGTCTGGCTGGCTGAGTACCTGATGGCGCGGGGCAAAAAGGTCGCGGTGCTGTCGCGCGGCTACGGTGGCAGCGCGGAAGGGCAAATTCGCATAGTATCGGACGGCAGCCGGATGCTACTGACGCCGGAAGAGTCCGGCGACGAGCCCTATCTGCTGGCGCAGAAGGTCCCGGGGCTGATGGTCGTGATCGGCTCCGACCGCTACCAGGCCGGAGTGCTGGCCCTCCAGGAACTGAAGCCGGATATCTTCATCCTTGACGACGGGTTCCAGCATCTCAGGCTCAGACGCGATCTCAATATCCTGCTCCTCGATGCCGCGAGCCCCTTTGCCAACGGCCGCACCTTGCCCGCCGGCTTTCTGAGGGAGTCGGTCTCGGCGGCGAACCGGGCCGATCTGGTGATCTATACCAGGTGTGCCCCGGGGAACAGGACCGATGCGGTGCCCGGCAAGCCTAACTGCCGGGCCAGCCACAAGCTGGCAGGGATGATACCGCTGGGCGGGGGAGCAACCGTCGGTTTCGATGGCGCCAGGGGAGCGCGTGTCACCGCTTTTTCCGGTATCGCGCAACCGGCAGCGTTCTTCGATCTCCTGGAGCAGGAGGGTGTGAAGCTGATAGCCACCCTGGCCTTTCCCGATCATACCAACTACGGCGAGGAGGAACTGGCGGCCATCTGCCGGCTCAGGGACGCCTCGCGCAGCACCATGCTGATCACCACCGAGAAGGACGCGGTGAAGCTGATCCCGTTCCTGGAGAAGCTTGGTCAGTGCTACGTCACGGTGCTGGAGATGGGCTTCGAAGAGAGCGCGCCGTTGCAGGCCGCGCTGGAAAAATTGCTTTAAGAACGTCATCTGTGGCAGAATGCGCGGATGCCGCCTCGCCGTAGGTCCCTCCCCCGGCCTCCCTCCCCCAGCCCCTCCCATAAAGGGAGGGGGGAGTATGGGTAAGCGAAATGAAGCTGGAAGGAATCCGGAAGGCAGGCGTAAGGCAGGAAGGAAGAATTCTCGAAGAATTCTCGTTAAATTCTCGGAGCATAAATGTCGTTACCTGATAACATCCTGCCGCTCCTGGTCTGTCCCGCGTGTCACGGCAAACTGGTCGAGAAAGAGGACTATCTCCTCTGCCCGTCCTGCGCCCTGAGGTTCCCGGTGCGCGACGGCATCCCCGTCCTCCTGCTGAGCGAGGCCGAGAAGATCAAGTAGGACAGCGGTAGGGTGGGCCATGCCCACCGCTGCGGGGGCTGTCCGGGGGAAGGTGGGCGAGGCCCACCCTACGCGGCTGGATACATAACGCAGAACGCAGAACGTAGAACGGGTTCCCATGCGCGTATTGATCATAAAAACCTCGCCGCTGAGCGACCTCGTCAACGCTCTCCCGGTCCTGGACTACCTGAAGCAGGCGGCGTCCGGGATCGAGATCGATTGGGTCGTGGAGGAGCCGCTGGCACCGGTGCTGGAGGGCAATCCACTTCTTGACTCCCTGCACACGGTGCATAGCGAGGCCTGGCGCCAGCGCCCCTTCGCCGCCAGTACCAGGCGCGAGGTGGCGTTGCTAAAGGAGACGCTCCGGGAGCGTGCCTACGATCTGGTGTTCGACCTTCAGGGGGACCTGAAAAGCGGGGTGATCAGCAAGCTCTCCGGCTGCCCGGATCGGATCGGGTTCGAGAAACCCGACCTCAACGATTCGGTGAACGCCCTGTTCAGCACGCGCCGCATTCCCATGCGAAGGCAGGACTACCATCTCTCCGAAAGGTACCTGCGCATGGTGAGCGTCCCCTTCGCCAAGAACTACCGGGAGATGCAGCTCACCGCGTCGGTGCAGACCTCGCCGGAGGACGAAGCCAACGCTGAGGCGCTCCTGGCCACGCTCTCCGACGGGCTGGTCTTCCTGTTCCAGTACGGCAGTACCTTGCAGACCAACCTCTGGAGCGAGCAGAGCTGGATCGCCTTGGGGCGTGCGGTGCTGGAGCGTTTCAAGGAGTGCACCATCCTGTTCGCCTGGGGTAACGAGGCGGAAAGGGAGGTGGTGACCCGACTGGCTGCCCTGATCGGCAACGGAGCCAGGGTCATCGAGCGCTACAGCCTGAAGGGGCTGGCGGCGCTTTTGAAGAAGGTCGACCTGGTGGTCGGTGGGGACAGCGGGCCGGTGCACCTGGCGGCGGCGCTTGGGACCCCCACGGTCTCCTTTTACCGGGCCAGCGACGGCAAGGGGTGCGGCCCACGCGGCGAGCGGCACGTGGTGATCCAGTCCCCCATGCACTGCAGCCGCTGCTTGCGGACCCGGTGCGATAAGGACCTCCAGTGCCGAGACACCGTCAAGGTGGAGGCGGTGCTCTCGGGTGTGGAGTCGCTGTTGGCCGGTTAGCGAGCGTGGCTGCAGCCCAGGGGCGCTAAGAACCATGCAATTTACTCGAATGGATGTGTGATGGGAACTAACCTTGCGGTAGTCGTTATAACCAAGAACGAAGAAGCGAACATCTGTGACTGCCTGGAGAGCGTCAAGTGGGCCGACGAAATCGTGGTGGTCGACTCCTTCAGTGACGATGCGACGGTGCCGCTTGCCCTGAAGTACACCGAGTCGGTGGTGCAGAGGGCATGGCCCGGGATGGTCGGCACCCAGAGAAACGTGGGGCTGGAGCTGACCAAGGCGGACTGGATCCTTTTTCTGGACGCGGACGAGCGGGTCACCGACGAGTTGAAAGCCGAGCTGCTTGCGCTCACCTCTACTGCCAATGCGGGCAAGTTGGCCGGCGCCCGGATACCCCGGAAGAATTATTTCCTGGGCAAATGGCTGCGCTGTTCCTATCCGGACTACACCAGCCGTTTGCTGTACCGTGGGGGCGGCCGCTACAACGAGGTGGCCGGGGGGGGCTTTGACACGCTCCTTTTTGTCGGTGCCCCTGTACCCAAGCTGACCCACCCCCTGATCCACATGACAGGCGAATCGCTGGCCCAGAGAGTCAAGAAGCTCGATTTCGATTCCACCTTGCAGGCGGAGGAGAAATTCAGGGCCGGACAGAGCGTCGGCGGGGTGATGATGACCCTCCACTCTTTGCTCGCCTTCGTGCGGGTCTACTTTTTCAAGAGAGGCTTCCTCGACGGTACCGACGGCCTGATTTACGCCGCTTTCGCCTCCTTCAGCACCTTTGTGAAATACGCCAAGCTCTGGGAGAAGGGCCGACAGCAGCACTGACCGGTCCCGACCGGGCAGGAAACGGTGGCCGGGCACAGGCTCCGGCTTGCCAAGCCGGCAGACCGCCAGTCACCCTCAAGGAGAGGCAATTTTTGATGCACCCCGCAGAACATGTAACCATAGTGATCCCGCTCTATAACCAGGTGCACTATACCCGGATCTGTCTGGAGAGCCTCCAAAGCCACGGCGTCGGCGGTGCCCGCGTGCTGCTGATCGACAACGGCTCAACGGACGGCACCGCGGAGTACCTCGCCTCCTGCCGGGGGGTGGACGTCCTGAGCAACCGCGAGAATCTGGGGTGCGCCGGGGCCTGGAACCAGGGGGTCAGGGAGAGCGGCACCGAGTGGGTGCTGCTCCTCAACAACGATGTCATCGTCTCTCCAGGCTGGCTGGAAGGGCTGCTATCCTTCGCGCTGGAGCACAACCTGGACGTGGTGACCCCGGCGATCCGCGAGGGGGAGTACAACTACGACATAGTCGAGTACAGCGCCCGATTCGTCAAGGCCATGGGACAGGTATCCCGCATGGGGGTTGCCGACGGCATCTGCTTCATGGTGCATCGCCGGGTTTTTCAGGCTCTGGGCGGCTTCGACGAGAACTTCCGCATCGGCCAGTTCGAGGACACCGATTTCTTCCGCCGGGCGGCGCTGGCCGGTTTCCGGCTGGGGACCACGGGGCGCTCCTTCCTGCACCACTTCGGTTCGGTGACTCAGAACGAAATCAGGAAGCAGAAGGGGGTGAGCCCCTACGAGGCCCAGAACCGGGCCTATTTCCGGCAGAAGTGGAAACTCACCTGGTGGCGGCGCCAATGCGAGCGCAGGAAGAAAAACTGGCGCGCCCTGTTGTGGTGCTACAGCGAGAGAGTGCGCTACGGCTATACGCTCAGGCTGAAGTGGCGCAAGGGGAGGCTGCACTATTTCTAGGGAGCTGCCGATCAAGGGGGATGCCCCTTCCTTTCTCATCGTCGCGCTGCGCTACATCGGCGATGTGCTGGTCACCACTCCGCTGGCGCTCTCCATCAAGAAGGCGCTGCCTCAGGCCCGGGTGGACTACCTGGTTTTTCAGGGGACCCAGGCGGTGCTGGCCAAGAACCCGTACGTGGACCGGGTGCACGCGATAGCGAACGGGAGCAAGAGCCCGGCTAACGCGCTCCGGCTCTTGCGCAGATACGACTTCGCGCTGTCGACCAACCCTTCGGACCGCAACACGCTCTTTGCGGCGCTGGCGGGGCAGCGCTCGCTGGGGCTCACGGGGCGCGGCCGGCAGCAATGGTGGAAGCGCCTGGTCCTGGATGTCAGCTGCGACTACGACGACAGCAGGCACGCCGTGCAGAACATGCTGACGCTGCTGGAGCCCCTGGGCATCCCCAAGATCGCCGAGCTGACCGTGGCCTTCGACCGGGACGACATCGCCTGCGCCGGGCAGCGGCTCCCGGACTCGGGGTACGTGCTGCTCCACCCCTACAGCCGCGGCAGGTACAAATACTGGCCCGCCGAGCGCTGGGGGGCGCTGGCCGCGCTGATCCAGCAGACCGGACAGGTGCCGGTCTTCACCATCACCG
>Ga0209212_1002975_pt1 | contig 23082 bp, 21 predicted proteins | sample RifGroC2_FD_183996 | JGI IMG/M metagenome (GOLD analysis project Ga0209212, IMG submission 183996) | Groundwater microbial communities from Rifle, Colorado, USA - Groundwater C2 (SPAdes) (version 2) | ecosystem: Environmental > Aquatic > Deep subsurface > Groundwater | place: Rifle, Colorado... | reverse complement strand
TCGCCGCTGCGGTTCACACCGTGCCAGATTTCATTTTTAACGGGATGAGGAATAAATTCATAGGGAATCTTAAAGACTGCTTGCTCTCCTTTGACTTGGGCGATGACAATCGCCAAGCCTGGACAGCTGGGAACACAAACTCCGCATCCTGTGCAAAGATCAACGTTTAACTTAGGTTGCTTATTGATATTGGGTCCGATATCGATGGCATCAAATGGACATGATGTTGAACAGGGATTGCATGGAATATCTTCATAGCACTCCAAAATTGCTTTTGGACGGATCAATGCGCTTTTTTCTGGGAAGACGGATTCGACTTGTTCTTTGGTTGGAATTCCTGTTTGATTAAGCATGAGATGTCTCCTCCTTCATTTTTGCAAGTCCGATTTTAGTTTTGATGCCGAATGGACCATCTCTGAGCATATCAAGCTGTGATTCATAATGCTTGATCAATAGTTCTTCATTGGGATGGTTTTTACCTAAATGCTTGGCGACGTTCAAACCTGTCAGGTAGCCTTCCATCATCGCTGAGCTTGCTTCTTCAATGCCGACAGCATCGCCGCATACGAAAATGGAATCTACAGATGTTTGATGATGATCATCCACGATTGGTACGAATCCGCCTAATTCAGCGATATATTTAGTTTTTGCTCCAACCATCGATAATATTTGATGCATTGGAGATAATCCTACCGAGATGCATAGCGCATCGACTTCGATGATATTGCTGGTTCCTGGAATTTCATTCCATTTTTGATCTAAAGAAACAGTTTCAATTGCTTCGATGAATTGAGAACCAATCGCCTTTTTTATGGTTGTTGACGTTAGAATAGGTACGCCTAATCTTCTCATTTTAGAAGCGTGAACCTTATATCCTCCAATGGTTGGAGCAGCTTCAATGATTGCTTTAACCTTTACGCCTGCCTGAAGCAATTGGTAAGATACAATCAATCCGATGTTCCCGCTTCCCACCATGACAATTTCCTGTCCCGGAAGCACACCATAATTATTCATCAATGTCTGCACAGCTCCAGCACCATAAATGCCTGGTAGGTCATTATTTTCAAAAGCAAGGAATTTTTCGCTCGCTCCAGTAGCAACAATCACTGTCTTCGCTTGATATCTGATATATTCTTCTTGATAGAGTACGGTAACAACCTTGTCAGGATAAAGTCCCACAACCGTCGCATTCGAAAGAATTTCTAAGTTCTTTTGTTCATTTAAGTCATTAATCAGCTTCTTTGCGATATCAAAACCTCTTGTTTTCGCATACTGGCTCTTTGATCCAAAAAACTTATGTGTCTGCTTGACGAGTTGTCCGCCTAAATTAGGGCTTCTGTCAATCAGTAAAACGCTGATTCCTGCTTCTAATGCCATTTTAGCAGCACAAAGTCCTGATGGACCTCCACCGATGATGATCAAATCTTTCGTAATCATTTGAGTTCCCCCTTGTTCGTCTGTCTTTCAACAATCATGTCTTTTTCAAGAGGGGTGATGCAAGTACGAACGTTCGGAACTCCATTGACGATCATATTGCAGGATGCACAGTTGCCAATGGCACAATAAAAACCGCGGGGGCGGTGTTTTTTGATGCTATAGCTGAGTGTTTTTATGTCTAAAGCGTGAAGAGCGGAAGCGATGGTGTCTCCCTCGAGCCCTTGAACTCTCTCACCCTCAAAAATAAACGAAATCTCTTCTTTTTTTGGAAATGATAAAATCGGATGTTTGTCGATACGCATGTTGGTTATCCTTGTCTTTTTTGGTTTTGTTACTATCATTTTAACATATAATTTGACGATATGAAAGCCTATCATTTAAAACGCTTACATTTCCAATCTCTTTTTACCTTTTAAATTATATCTTTGATATATATGGAAGAAAAAAGAAAAAAACACGAGAATTCGTGTCTCTTTTCTTAACTTATAGTATATGTAGCAAATCTCTGATATCTTGAATATGAAGCTCAGCATCCTTTAATTCTTCTTGACTTCCATATCCGTAATCACAAGCAATCGTATGAATATTGTTGTGGTATCCGGATTCCATGTCATGGATACGATCTCCAATCATCACCATTTCACCTGGAAACTCGTTTTTAATAAGTTCAAGGATCTGTTTTTTAGGGATGAATCCATACATTTCAGAACAGACGAGCTTATCGAAATATTTTCCTAGATTGAAGTTCTTCTGATGGGCTTCCATATAGTAGTTCTTGGAATTACTTAAGTATACCATTTTGTAACCTTTTGATTTTAAATACTGAAGAACTTGAATAGATCCTTCATATAAAACTGCCTTACTTGAGTTGATATCCTCTTCCATGCTATTTGAAATAATTCGACTGACAGTTTTAATGGTATCCGAATCCAATTTGGGTCTAAAGGACTCCCACATTTCTTTTGGATTTTGACCTAAAAATACTTTGATATCTGATGCAGTCCACGTTCTTTTTGGTGCGAGTTTGTTTAAAACAAGATACTCGTACGCTTTGATAAATGCAGGCATATAGATTTTCATGCTGTCATGGAGTGTGCCATCATAATCAAAGAAAATCGTCTTGATGTTGTTCATATTATTCTTTAAACTTAAGCATATGACCCATTTTTTCTTTCTTTGTCTTCATGTAGAATTCATTACGTTCATTATGATTGAGTTGAATGGGTTCCCTGCTTACTATCTCAAGACCATGACCAGACAAACCAACCAATTTCAAAGGATTATTTGTCATTAATCTCACTTTGCTGACACCAAGATCAGATAGAATTTGCGCGCCAATTCCATAATCTCTTAAATCTTCTGCGAATCCCAAAGCAAGATTGGCTTCCACAGTATCCATGCCTTGATCTTGAAGCGCATATGCTTTGATCTTATTAATCAAACCGATGCCTCTTCCTTCCTGTCTCATATAAAGTAAAACGCCTTTTCCTTCTTTTTCAATCTTATCCAAAGCTGCTTGGAGCTGCTCGCCGCAATCGCACTTCATGGAACCGAAGGCATCGCCAGTCAGACATTCAGAATGTACTCTAACCAAGACTTCATCTCCTGGTTTGATGTCGCCTTTGACTAAAGCGACATGGTGTTCACCGTTTATCGCATTTTCAAATCCGATCATTCTAAATTCACCATGAGAGGTTGGAAGATTAGCTTCCGCAGCGCGGGCAATCAAGCTTTCCGCTTTCTTTCTATATTCAATTAATGAAGTGATGGAAATCATCTTCAGCTGATGGCGTATTGCAAATGCATTTAGATCTTCAATTCTGGAAAAATCGCCATTTTGCTTGATGACTTCGGACATGATGCCAGCAGGATATAAGCCTGCAAGCTTTGCCAAGTCGACACTGGTTTCCGGATGTCCAGCTCGCTTCAAAACACCGCCCTTGCGGTATAACACTGGGAATACTTGTCCTGGATTTTTAAAATCGGATGGCACAGCTAAAGGATTAAGTACACGAAGAATCGTGTTCGCTTTTTCTTTCGCAGTTTGTCCTGACTGGTTGACCAAGTCAATGGAAATGGCATATTCTGACTGATAGTTTTTTAGATTGTGCTCGTAGGTTGCTGGTATTTCTAGTGTGTATAAACGTTCTTTTTCAGCTGCTAAGGAAATAAATCCCCCTGCATGCTCTGTCATGAATTGAATGGATTCTTCGGTGACCTTAGATGCTGCCATGACGAGATCTCCAACATTTGCTGGATCTTCATCATCAACAACGATGACCATTTTTCCTTTTTTTATTTCTATGACTGCTTCTTCGATTGTATTAAATTTCATGATTGATCTCCTTGATTTTTGTAAAATAACCCTCTATTAATATATCATTATCAAATGTATGAATGGTTGTGTGGTTGAGCAAGTATGCATCCTTCATCAGGTGGATACCTTCACCGCCTACTGGAGTAAGCGCGCTAGATCCGCCGATGATTTTAGGTGCGATGAACACGAACGCCTTATCGACGATTTTCGATTCAATGGCCTTGGCATGCAGATAGGAACCGCCTTCAATCAGAATGCTATCGATTTTCTGTTCTCCAAGATATGAAATTAATTCTTCTAAATTGATATCTGGATTTGCAGGACGTGTAATGAGTTTCACTCCAAACGATTCTAATTGGTTGTACTTTGCTTGATTGTATGTTTCAGATGTAACAATCCATGTCGGCTGCTCTTTAGCCGATTGAACAACATAAGATGAAATAGGAATCTGTAGTTCAGGATCCAAAATGATTCGAATTGGATTTCTAGATGGTTGGTTTCTTCTGGTGTTCAGTTTGGAATCATCAAGAATGATGGTGTTGACTCCAGCCATGATCGCCATGTACTGATTTCTCAGTTCATGGACATATGCTCTTGATTTTTCATTGGTGATCCATTTGGAATCTCTGGATGTTGTTGCTAGTTTCCCATCAAGCGTCATTGCGTATTTGATTGCTACAAAAGGCTTTTTAGTCTGAATGTATTTTAAGAATATTTCGTTTTGTGCTTTGGTTTCTTCTTCAAGAATACCTGTTTCAACTTCAATGCCCGCATCCTTCAAAAGCTTGATGCCTTTGCTATTGACTAAAGGATTTGGATCAAGCTGGCTGACAAAGACGCGTTTGATTTTCTTATCGATGATTTTAAGTGCGCATGGAGGTGTTTTACCATAATGAGAGCACGGTTCTAGGGTGACATAAATGTCTGCGCCTTCAACATCTTCTGTAGCGTTTTTAAATGCATTGACTTCGGCATGGCCTTCTCCGAATTTCTCGTGATATCCGATGCCGATGATTCGTCCATCTTTAACGATGACGGCTCCAACAAGCGGATTCGGATTCACAAATCCTTTTCCTTGATTGGCGAGGTCGATGGCCATCTGCATGTATTTTTCTTTATCGCTTTGTGACATTTTCAAGTCTCGCTTTCATTGTTATCGCATGTCATGCTGGTCTGATGAAGCTTTGTCAGAAGGGTGAAAAGCTGCATTCCATCTTCTTTTGGAAGGTTGACGCATTTGATCAGTTCGAGTGGAACTGTTTTTGCTTGTTCTGATAAGGCAATGCCTGCATCTGTTAAGTCAATCCAGACTTTTCGTTCATCAATCTTGTCACGTGTTCTTTTAATTCTTCCATCATGTTCAAGCTTCTTTAAAAGCGGGGTGAGCGTTCCTGAATCTAAGGATAGTCTATCTCCGAGTTCGCTGACCAGCTGATGGTCTTTTTCCCATAAGGCAATCATGGTGATGTATTGGGTATACGTGAGATTTAAAGGATCTAAAATCTTCTTGTAGGTCTTAATGACATTTCTTGAATTGGCATACAGAAGAAAGCATAGTTGATGTTCTAGCTTCCATTTCATGACTAAAGTACTTCCTTGATGAACGTTTCAATCTTGGATGGTTCGAAGGATGGAGCAAATCTTTGAATGACGTTGCCATCTCTATCCACCAAGAACTTCGTGAAATTCCATTTGATCGAATCAGATTTTGACAGTTTGCTGAGTAAACTTGGCTTAGATCCTGTGAAATCCTCTGATTTTTCTTTTCTTAAATACTTATAAAGTGCATGTGCGTTCTTGCCATTGACTTCAATCTTGGAGAATGTTTCAAACTTAGTCCCGAAATTAAGCGAGCAGAATGATTTCAATTCAGCGTCGGTTCCTGGAGCTTGCGCCATGAATTGGTTGCAAGGAAAATCCAAGATTTCAAATCCTTCTTTGCTGTATTTTTCATATAATGCTTCTAAACCTTCATATTGTGGTGTAAATCCGCACTTGGTTGCTGTGTTGACGATTAATAACACTTTTCCTTTGTACTTAGAAAGTGATACCTCTTGATGCGTTGTATCTGCTACGGTTATATCGTAAATGTTCATTGTTATTCTCCTTTTATATTTTATACAATTCAATTTTATCAAATTATATTTTATAAACAAATGATACGCTCAAAGAAAAAAAGGATGTCGCCATCCTTTATATTAGTTAAGTAATATGATTAATTGTCATCCTCTTCATCTTCTTCGTCTTCTTCATCTTCATCGTCTTCTTCATCTTCTTCGTCTTCTTCATCTTCATCGTCTTCTTCGTCTTCTTCATCTTCATCGTCTTCGTCATCCAAATCGCGTTCATGTTCATAAACATATTCATCCTGATCACTTGGTTTAACGATGATTTGATAGCTTGTGAGTCCGCTGATTGGATCAACAATGACTTCAACTGTCATTTCTCCGGATTCTTCTGTTCCATCAATTTCTGTTTGATATTCGATTTTTAAAATGTTTTTTTCATTTTCGAAACGATACTCAAACTCATATTCTCCTGAATTTTCTCCATCAGAATATTCGAACTTGATTTTCTTTTCTGTTCCTTCAATTTCAATCTTGATCTTGTTTTCTGAAACGATAATGCCGTTTTCAACGACCTTGATGGTATACTTGCTTTCATCATTTTCAATCTTATAAACAGATTCTACATAGTTATTGGCATCTGTTGAAGATCTAAACGATAGTTTTTCACCGTCATCATCCACTTCTTTTTTTCCAACAAAATCATATTCGACAAGCTTGATAATGAATACGCCTTCGATTTCAAAGGTTTGTTCATCTTCATCAGTTTCATAGGACAACGTATTGTAATACATCGTGTAAATCACCTGATTGCCCAATAGGTCAAATGACTTGATGGAGGCCTTTGATGCATATTCTGCTCGATCTGATACGAGAGTCGTTACCAAAATATCTTGATTTTGACTTGCAATGGTTTCAATCATTTCTAAATAGGGTTCAATGCTTTGAACAGTTTTTTGTGATAAGTTGATAACCATGCCGACTGCCTGGTTGACTGAATCAAGCTGTTCAGCATTTCTTGAGACGAGACTTGCTGTAGAAACTGCTGATACTGTCAAGATTTCAGAATCGGTTGCAAATGTATAGCTCGTGGGTGGTGTCGGAGTGACTCCGCCATTCAATAAGCCAAAGCCATAAATGGTTAATGCAATCACGATTGCCATTGAAAAGACAATACGAAATGCTGGTGTTATTCTGAAAAAACTTGATTTTTCTTTCTTTACTTCAATAATTTCTTGAGATAAGTAGTTCCAATTCGGCTTCATGGCGGTCTTTGGAACATGACTTTCTATGTTTTCTTGCAATATTTTGAATATTCTATCTTTTTTCATCATGATCCTCCAATCCTTCCAATTTTTTAATTGCTCTTTGATAAATCCAAAGCACGGTGCCTAATGGCTTTTTAATAATTTTAGCGATTTGCTGATGCTTCAAGCCATCAACAACCTTAAGTAAAACAATCGTGCGCTCATCATCATTCAATATTTCGATCATCCGGTTGAACTGATCTTTTTCATCAGGAGTTTCCTCAGGATCATGAATGAGTTCTTCATAGTCTGTAATATCTAATTTGACGCTCTTTGAACTTTTGCGGTAATAGTCAATCGCTTGATTTTTCGCAATCTGCAGCAACCAATTATAGAAATTTGTTCTTTCTTGATATTGATGGATGGAAGAGAGCATCTTCATATAAACATCCTGCATGATATCTTCTGTCAGCTGATGATTCTTAATGACTGAAAAGACCATGGAATAAACAGCTCTTTTTGTGTTGTTATATACATATTCAAATGCAATTTCATCTTTATCTTTAAGTTTGCTGATGTATTCTTGTTCAATCGTCATGGATTTCCTCGCTGGTTAATTATGGTGAAGACAAAGTCCTCACCACCATTTTAACACCAGTTACAGTTTAATGCTTAATTTACAACTTTAGTAATTAAACAGTTGCTCCTGTTGTAACGTCGTCATTGGAATAATTATCTTCATTTTCGTCGTTATCTTCGGATTCATCTTCTTGTTCGTATTCTGATTCTTCATTGTCTTCAGAATCATCATCGTCATGATCATCATCTTCACTGTGGTTATTACGATCTTCCTCATGTTCGAACGCATCATCATTATCTGGTTCAACGAAAAGTTGGTAAGATGTGACACCAGTGAGTTCATCAACTATGACTTCAACCTTGATTTTACCTGTTTCAAGCGTACCATCATTTAAGACTTCGTACTTGATCATCAGTAGGTTGACGCCATCTTCATTTTCAAGCTTGAATGAATACTTGCTTTCATTAAGACCTGCATTATATTCTAATACGATCTTTGTTTCATTATCTTCAGATTCAATCTTGATCTTGGATTCGGAAACGAGAATGCCATTTTGAACGACAGTGATATAGAACTTTGTTTCTCCGTCTTCTGTCTTATATTTTGATTCTACGTAATTATTTTCATCAATCATGGATTTGAAAGTCAGTTTTTCTTCTCCGTCTTCCATTTCTTTCTTACCATAAACCTGATATTCAGCGCCGTCGATAAATAGGATGCCTTCAATGATGTATTCTAATTCGTCTTCATCATCTAGATCATCAGTTTCATCAACTTCTGTTTCGTTAACTACTGGTTCGTCAACTACTGGTTCATCGACAACTGGTTCTTCGATGACTGCATCATCATTTTTTAACGTTTGATTATAAAACATTGTATAGACAACAGGTTCTCCAAGTAAATTAGATACTGTGAATTCAACCTTTGTTGTATATAATGGATCTTCTGATACTGTTTCAACAACAGTCAATCCTTGATTTTGAGTCAATAGTTCTTCAAACATTTCAAGATATGGTTGGATTTCTTCCAAAGTCATCGAGTTCATCTTTGTATCAAGCTGCGTCATGCCGCTTTCTTGGCTGAGTGGCTGAACAGATGAGTTTTCTAGGATTGAGGATGTTGAGATCGCTGCAAATCCAAATACTTCCTGATCGGTTTCAAAATCAAATGCTGCCGCATATGATGTTCCTGTACATGCTGCGAGTGTAATTGTTAATAATAAAACTGAAATTCCAAATAGTAATTTTTTCATTTTTATTTCTCCTTTGTTTTTTTCTTACACTATATAAACGTCAAAGTGAGTCATTCTTATTGGTCCAAACGTATATTTCTTTTTATCACGTGCACGTGTAGGCATTCTTAAATATAAAGAGCACGAGCGTTAACATCCGGATTCGGATTGTATTTAGCTCATGCTCTTATTTTTCTTTTCATGATGAAATAGGTGATGGATAGCGAACTGATGACAAATACAGAAGCGTAGATAAGGATTGTTGTAACTGATAAAGCATCTTCTTCGACGATTGGATCACCTATGGCAAACACTGCGGTTAATTCAATATCATCTGCAGGATCCACATCGAGTTCAATATCTCCCGACATCAAATGATCATTTTCATCAAACCAACCCGCAAAATGATAACCTTGCAGAGGAATGGCCTTTAATTTTACTGGGATACCGTTGAAATACCTACCTGCCCAAGAGCTTCCGTCAAGCAAATCAACATAAGTATCATTGACATTCAGTCTGTTGACTTGAATATACCCTTTTAGTTGATCTGAATTGAGTGTGATGTCTGACATTCCTTTCAAATCGAATTCTTCAGTAAGCTGTTCAATCAGATTTTCCGGTCTTTCTTTTGCGAAACTCTTCATGTTATCGACATAGGCTTGCCATCTGATGTAACTTGTCGGATATCCCCATCTTTTGATATGCTCTTCCATTTCCACTTCATAAAGGGCGCGCATCTCTTCAACGGTTCCTTGAGCGATTTCGGAACTGAAGACTGTATTGAGAAGATCAGCAAATCTGTTGATGAAATCCGCTTTGAACTTCTCGTTGTCCAGCATGAACATCAAGAGATCTCCGGTTTTCCATGATTCTTTTGAAAGCCTTTCAAACATGTCATATTCAGGATAGTTGCCGCCCCATGAGGCTGCAAACCCGGCATCGACATCATTGATCATGAACCGCCACCTGCCATCCTTGCCAGATGGTGCGTCTTTGTCATAGGATGTATTGTATCTCCAGTATAAAACGTTATTTTGAGGCCAATCGGCATTCGCGAAATAGATTTGAGAAATATAGTAATCGGTAAAGTTATCCAAATCAATCCGTTTACTGACATAATCGTAGTGATAGGAGCGTTCCATGTCTTTAACGTTGATATAACGATAGACGTTTCGATAGTGGCTTTGACCGGCGCTTGATCCATCATCTAGATAGGCATATCCGGTCAAGATGGTGATATTATCTGGATTCAAATCATATTCGATGCTTAAGTGCCAGGTGTCTAAACGGTCTCTAATATTTCTGATTCCAAAGTATTCACCATTCATGAATAAAATGACTGGCGTGCTATATTGAATATCCAAATCAAGAGGCTTGAGCAGGCTCTGCGCGGCTGCTTCTCCCATGAAGGTATAGCTGTAGGTTTGACCTCCAGCACGTAGAATAATTCTTTTAAATAATTCAGTTTCCTTATCTTCAAAGAATTGATAATTGAATGCGCTTTGTTCATCATATTCGCTTCTTGCATAAAGACGGTAACTTTTTATAGCGTATTTTCTTGATAAGCCACCATGAATCCTGATTCCTGCCTGTTGGGAGAGTTCCTGTTCACCATTCAAATTGAAGTACTCCATGTGCATCGGACGTTCCCATGCATCACCGGATTCAAAAAAGTTTCCAGTACGGTTATCCGCTCCTGTTTCTGGAATCGATGCATCATAATACTTTCCAGGAACATTGATCCCTTCTTCATAATCAAATAGATGATCAATATCTGTTGAAATCGAAATAATCGGAAAACTGTATCGTTCCATCATGTTTTCATCGACGAAATAGGTATTGGTCATTGTCTTTGAAGTATTTTCAGTGGAATCGAAGGATTTAACCTTGACGACTGTCGCTCCAAAGAGATCCTCGCTTGGTGCAACCCAATTCTTCGTTGAAGATACAATCATCGAAATCGGATATGCCGGATCGTTAATCTGCTGACCTGAAACCCCTGTGTTTTGAATATATAGGGGACTGCCTGAAACATCAATTGTTTTCTTCTCAATTAAAATCGGTTCCGTATATAAAATAGAATTTCTTGTCGGTTCAGAGCTATCTAGCGTGTAATAGAGGTCATAAGTGGGGTCCGTTTCAATCTCTAAATAAAAACTTTCTTCATAAAATCCTCCTGCATGCGACAAGACCGGATTCTCAAGAACTTCTAAAGGCGTGGTTGGAATCATGACTTCATTACAGCCATAGAGTAAAAAAGAAAGGGCGAGAAGAAAAACAAAAAGAAAAGATCGATGATGAAAAATGATTTTCTTTTTCATATGAATCCTCCCTTCTTAAACTACTTTTTATTTTACCATCTTTTAATGCCCTCTGTCATACATCATATTCGACAAATCATGCATTTTAAGAAAAAACAGGAGTTAAGCTAAGTCAGCTCCCGTTTTGATTTGTGATCTGTAAATGTTTGCATAAACGCCATTTTTAGCAAGCAAATCCTTATGTCTGCCTTCTTCGACCTTGATGCCGTTTTCCAAGACAACAATCTTATCAGCATTCTTGATTGTGGACAGACGGTGCGCGATGACAATCATCGTTCTGCCTGCCTTGACCTTTTCCAATGCCGTTTGGATCAACGTTTCTGTTTCCGTATCGATATTTGCTGTCGCTTCATCCATGACTAAGATTGCTGGGTCATGAACTACTGCTCTCGCGAATGAAATGAGTTGTTTTTCACCGACGCTTAGGTTTCCTCCGCCTCTGGTGATTTTTTGCTTGACACCATCTTCCATCTTATCGAGTAGTTTAGAACCGCCGATCTCTCTTAAAATCTGATCGACCTGCTCATCTGTAAAGTCTTTAACGCCAAATCTCACATTATCTGCGACTGTTCCCTTGAAAATGACTGGATCCTGCAGGATAATGCCGATGTGCGTGCGGTAGCTTCTCTTTGAATAGGTTGTGATATCGATATCGTCAACAAGGATCTTGCCCATGTCAAACGGTTTAAAATCATAGAATCTTAGGAGCAGAGACATCAAACTGGACTTTCCTGAGCCCGTATGTCCGACGAGTCCGACCATCTGACCCTTTTTAATGTCCAGATCAATTCCTTTTAATACAGGTTTACCCTCTGCGTAGGAGAACCAGACGTTATCAAATCTGACATCACCTTTAAATCTTGGTATGTTTTCAAAGGACCCATCTTCTTGATCGCCATCGATAATCTTAAAGATACGTTCCGTCTTGACGATGGCATGCTGAAGATTCCCGATTTCTCTAAAGAGCGTACCAACCGGCTCAATCAACCTGGTCAGATAGTCGTTATAAGCATAAATAATCCCTGCGCTGACAACGAATCCGCTGACAGTTAAATAACCATTGCCGAAATATAAGACAATAAAAGCGGTAACGAGCGCCCCAAGCAAGCGGATCATGTTCCAACCGATGGATAAATGAAGACGTTGTTCCTTCAGTTTTTCCTGCATGAAATCATTGGATAGCTCATTGAACTTGTTTTCTGTCTGATCTTGATAATTAAAGATTTGAAGAATATTGATGCCGTTGATGATTTCATTTAGCTGCGCGGTAATCATCGAGTTCTGTTCGTTGACCTTCACTGCGATTGTGTTCAATCTCTTGATGAATATTTTCAACCAAATAAAGACGATTGGGAAGACGATGAAGGTTAGTAAAGCCAACGTCGCATCCAGATAAAACATCCCGATATAAGCGAAGATCACCGCCATGGTCGCGTTCACGAGAAGATTCATGATGGTTGCAAACAAATTCATCATGCCGCCGACGTCAGAAATAATACGATTGGCGATTTTACCTGCCGGTTCTGTTTCAAAATAAGTCATCGGCATCTTCTGCAGCGACCTGATAGCATCTTTTCTGGCATCTCTGACGATATTGACGTTGATCATCGAGGTTGAAATACGTTGGATGTATAAAAAGACGACTTGAAGAACAAATCTGACCAAGAGTAAAATAACTAAAATCGTTAGCGGCCTGACATAGGGCTGGTAGAACTTCAAGACTTCATCTTTTTCCATCAGATTGGTTGTATAAAAAAACTCTGATCCATCCTGCATGGTAATTTGAAGCGTGCTTCCTGTGATTTCTATATTTCCATTTTCTACGATTTCATCGACGAAATAATACTTCCCTCTGTAAATCACAATGGAAATTCCTAAATCATTGGTACCTTCCTGACTGTAAATCTTATCTCTATAATTGACTGTCTGATCATTTTCTGTGGAGACTTCGTACCAAGGGCGTTCAATACCGACCAAATAGTCATCCAAAATGGACTTGACAATCAAAGGAGCGACCAAACCTAAGCTTTGAACAACCAACATGGCGAAAATGCTGATGGTCAGTAATTTTTTATATTTAGATATGTATCTCCAAACTTTCTTCATTGTTTTCATGGGTGCCTACTTCATCGTCATCTGCTGGATATATTGAACCTTATACCAGCCTTCTTGACGTAATAATTCATCATGTGTGCCTCTTTGGCTAATTCTTCCAGCCTCAAGCACTAAAATCACATCGGCATCTCTTACTGCAGAGAAACGATGAGCAACAATAATATTGGTCTTCCCTTTTCTGAAATTCTTCAAATGCTCGATGATATTATCTTCAGTCTTCGCATCGACTGCAGATAAAGAATCATCCAAGATTAATATTTCAGGATTTTTAATCAATGCACGTGCAATCGATAATCTTTGTTTCTGACCGCCTGACAAAGTCGAACCGGCTTCACCGACCTGCGTATGAAGCCCATCTTGCAGATATAGAAGATCTTTTTCGAAATCTGCGAGCTTGACAGCTTTGTCCAGCTCTTCTAAATTCGCTTTCGGATTGCCGATCATGATATTTTCATCCACGGAGCGTTTAAAAAGCATATGAGATTGAGGAACATATCCCACAAGATTTCTAATGTCTTCAATAATATATTCAGAAATTGGAATATCATCGATATAAATTTGACCTTCTGTAACATTGAATTCTCTGAGTAACTGACGTATCAACGTAGATTTCCCTGCACCAGTCGGACCGACGATTCCAATCGTTTGTCCGTTTTTTATTGAAAAATCAATGTTTTTAATTACTGCTGTTTTATCAAATGGATATCTGAAGGTTACATTTTTAAAGTCAATGTGATCAAAGTTGATGATTGGTTTTGAATCCACCTCATCATGAACAACTGCAAGCTGTTTCATGATCTCATCGTATCTGTCAATCGAAATCGTTGCGTTATTGATTTGGGTGAAGATGTTCGCGATTGAAGAAATCGGACCGAACAACAAACCGACATAGGAAACGAATGTAATTAGGTTACCTAAGGTTATTTCCTGTTGGATGATGAAATAAATACCGAAACCGAACGCCAAAATGTAGGCGATCCAATAAACGATTTCAAACAAAGGGTTGAACCATGTTTCATATTTGACGATATAGCGCCAGGAGTCAATATCCTTATCAATGGCATCAAACTGCTTTTCCAAGTCATTATCTTCTTGAACATAAGCGCGTATCGCTTTTTGACCTTCAACGGATTCTAGTACTTTTTCAGTCATATCTGCGTAGATTTCACGGTGAATCTTGATATATTTGCGTTTTTTATTGCGGATAATGTTTAAAATGAAGATTCCGACCGGCATGATGGATACAGAAATCAATGTTAACTTCCAGCTGATGGAAAATCCCATGACACCGATGGCGAAAATGATTAAACCAATATTGAAGATCATGCCTTCCAATAAGGAGGTTGCTGCAATCGTAATCGCATCCAAGTCCGCAGTGACTCTGGAAATCAAATCGCCCTTATCAAATTTTTCATAGAATTGTGAATCCATTTCAAATAAATGTGATAAATATCTTTGTCTGAGCTTATAAGCAAGCTTTTGACCTTCTTTATTCACCATATAGTTATATGCAAAACTCATGAAATATCTTGAAACAGGAATAGCGATTAACGCTGTCACTAAAATCGGTAAAGTTTCTTTAGTCAATCCGCTGCTAACGATGGTATCAATGGCGGCACCAAGCACATAGGCTGGAGCTAAAGAGATTGCTGCGATCGACAACAATAAAAAAAGCATCAAGAGATATATTCTCCATTCCTCTTTGATGAACCAACTTATTTTTTTTAAGATGTTACCCATATTTAATCTCCTAAGATGCAATGCGTGCACGATTCAGAAAAATGTTCTCATGCTCTTCAGTTTTATGGTGATGTGATGTATGATGTTGCATGTCTTAGTCAAAAAAAAATGAAACGACATTTACTTTAAAAATCACAAGTATATTATATACCTTTTATCTTGAATAATGAATGTTTTTGTTCAGTATTTTCAAACTTTGAAAATTCATTTTTGATTTGTTTTCTTTTACCATTGATTTCCTTTTATTTATAATAAGTTGACATGTTAAATAGACAAAATAGGTGGTTTTACTTAACTTATCGCATTTATTTAACTATGTGAGCGAACATGGGGGTATACTGATTGAAACAAAATGTCACATGTGCTAAAATGGAAGAAAATCGATGGTAATTTGATATTCAAAATTCATCATTCATTTTTCATGTTTCAATGAAATTCAATAGAAAGCGGTGACACTATGATTCAAAATCCTTCATTGTTACTCAAGGATGCGTTATCACGCAGGAACATGGCTATATTTTCAGGAGCGCTTATCATCCTGATTGGTGTGGCTACCTTCATCTTCGGTTTTCACGTACTGCTTCTTGCAGCTGTTTCCATCACAGTTTCGGTAGCAGTCGAATTCACATTCGCCAAGCTTAGAAAAAAAGAGCTAGGGACATCCTTCCTGGTTACGCCTTTGGTGTTTACCCTGATGTTACCTCCAACACTTCCTTTATGGATCGCAGGTGTGGGTATCGCATTTGGCACATTCTTCGGTAAATCGATTTTCGGAGGACATGGAAAAAATATCTTCAATCCATCCTTGGTCGGTTTATTATTCATCCTGATTTCATTTCCAGCATTCATGAACACGATGTGGTTGAATCCTGTAACTGATATCGTTTCAGCAGCAACTCCTCTGAATACCTTGAACAGGGGCATTGCATTCCCTTATGAGACATTTGATCTCTTCTTTGGCAATGTACCTGGAACATTGGGTGAAACCTTTAGAATAGGGATCCTTGTCTTAGGTTTCCTTTTGATTCTTTTAAAGGTTATTGATTGGCGTACCCCTGTATTTTACATTGGATCTGTATTTGCCATTACCTTCCTGGGCAATTTGATCGCTCCAGCTTCCTTCGTTGATCCCTTCCTATCCTTGATTGTAGGTGGTCTGCTCTTCGGAGCATTCTTTGTTGCAACCGACCCTGTGACTTCACCCATCAATGGCAAGGGTCGAATGATTTATGGCGTGGGTTTAGGTTTGCTCACGGTCATTATTCGTAATTTTGCTGCCTTTCCTGAGGGAGTAACTTTTTCAATCATTTTGATGAACGCAATCGCACCAATCATTGACAGCATGACGGAAAAACCAGTCAAATTGGAAACTGTGGAGGTCTCCTCATGAACCAAAACATAAAAATGCTTTTATTTGTTATTATTTTAGGTACTGTGACATCCGCTCTTCTTCTCGGTATGGATTATTTGACCAGAGACCGCATTGCAGCAAACCAGGAAGCAGAACTTAAATCAACAATCTTGAATGCTTACGATATTTCATACACACTCGCGAACATACATGATGTATTTGATGATTCAGTTGAAGTTATCGTGACGGATGGTTTTACATTTTATGTAGATAATGAAACTGGCGCAGTAAGTTATTTGTTTGAAGGCGGCGGCGTATGGGGCCCGATCAAAGGAATCATCACGCTAGAGTCTGATTTTGAAACCATCAGATCAATCACCATCCTGGAACAGGAAGAAACACCAGGCTTAGGCGGCGTTGTCGCTGAATCGGAATATCTAGAACGATTTGAAGGTATAAAAATGGTTCCTAATATCTTGATTGCGAACGACTCATCAGAAAATGCCGACAATGAAGTCGATGCCATCACCGGGGCGACTAGAACATCAAAAGCATTTGAATTGATACTGAATACAGCTTATACCGAGCATTTGAATGCTTGGACAAGCTATAACGAGTAGGAGGACAGCATGAAACTCATCAGAATGAAATATACAAAATGGTATAACATCATGAAAGATGGATTATCAAGAAATAATCCGATCGTGATTGCAGTTTTAGGTATTTGTTCCTCTCTTGCTGTAACCAATAAGGTTGAAAATGCGATTGCAATGGGTTTAGGCGTGACATTCGTTGTCATGGCGAGCTCAGCAACCATTTCCCTAATCAGGAAACTTATTCCCGCAAAGGTTAGAATGGTAACTTACATGGTTGTCATTTCCGCATTTGTTATTTCCGTTCAATTATTCTTGGAAGCATATTTCCCAACCATTGCGAAAGCATTAGGCGCGTATGTAGGGTTGATCATCACCAACTGTATCGTCATGGGTCGTGCGGAAGCATTCGCAGTTAAAAATCCTGTCAAGTATACCTTGATTGACGGATTCGCAAGCGGCATGGGTTATACATATGTTTTAATTTCAGTCTCGATTATCCGCGAAGCCTTGGCATTCGGAACGATTTTGAATTTCAGAGTCATGCCGGACGGTTGGGTCAACTGGGTCGTGATGGCAATGGCGCCAGGAGGATTCTTTATATTAGGTCTCTTCATCTGGCTCATCAGAGAACTCACGCACTACTATGAATCACCACAAGGAGCTGAACAATAATGCAAAACTTATTTGAAATCATCCTGGGTACCATCTTAAATCATAATATCGCGCTAGTTTATATCCTTGGCATGTGCCCGTTAATCGCAATCTCCACCAATGTGAAGAATGCGAAAGGCATGGGAATCGCTGTCGTGTTCGTTGTTACCATCACTGGAATCATCAACTGGCCGATTTATTCACTCCTTAAAGCAACCGGTACAACAAACTTGGCGCTTTTGGTCTTCATCATCACCATCGCCGCTACTGTTCAATTTCTTGAATTGTTCTTGGAAAGATTCATTCCTAAATTATATAGCGCATTTGGAATCTATCTGCCTTTGATTACCGTGAACTGTGTCGTCTTAGCAGTATCCTTATTCTTCGTGAATAGAGAATACACATTCTTAGAAACTGCAGCCTTCTCATTCGGATCTTCCGTGGGTTGGTTACTCGCAATCGTCTTGGTTGCCGGCATTCGTGAAAAAATGTCAAAAAACTCAGATGTTCCAAGAGGACTTGCCGGCAAAGGCATCGTCTTCATCGTATTGGGCATCTTAGCGCTCGCATTCATCGGTTTCACAGGTATCGCAAACATTTAATAGGAGGCGTCATATGGAATACTTGTTCGTACCACTCATACTCATCGGCGTTCTCGTCGTCATCGCCATTCTTCTTCTCCTTGCTGAAAAAGCATTGGGTGGAGGTGGTGAAAAAATCATTCAGATCAATGAAGATCAGATCATCCCTGTTAAAAGTGATGGATCACTCTTAAGTACATTGTCTGAACACAAAATCTTCATTCCATCAGCATGTGGTGGAAAAGCGACTTGTGGTCTTTGCAAATTCAAATTGATTGAAGGCGGCGGAGAAATCAAGCCGACCGAAGAGCCCTTCTTGAATGCTGAGGAGAGAGCAGAAGGCATCCGTTTGAGCTGCCAGGTCAAAGTCAGAGACAATATGAAGATTGAAATTCCCAAGGAACTTCTTAATGCGAAGGAATATAAAACTAAAGTCAGCTACATTGAAGATCTGACCCATGATATCAAGCTTGTCAGATTCAAGATGATTGATCCTGATCATATGAATTTCAAACCTGGACAATACGCTCAGTTGAATGTTCCAGGCATTGATGTTATCAGAGCATATTCCATCGCATCCAATCCAAAAGACATTCATGAGATTGAATTGATCATCAGACAGGTTCCAAGCGGAAAAGCGACAACATTCGTGCATAAAGCCTTGGAGGTTGGAGATAAAATCACCTTGACAGGTCCTTACGGAGACTTTTATCTTCAAGAAGAATCGAACCGCGATATGATTTGTATCGCAGGCGGTTCAGGAAAAGCTCCAATCCGCTCCATCCTCTATTACTTAAGAGATCAGAACATGCCAAGAAAAGTTAAGTACTTCTTCGGTGCCAAAACCAAGAAAGACTTATACTATACAGAAGAATTCCTTGAACTATCAAAAGAATTCCCCAACTTTGAATACTACCCCGCATTATCTGAACCTCTTCCAGAAGACAACTGGACAGGACAAGTCGGATTGATTACAGATGTCGTTGATCGGAACATCGGCGATTTATCAGAAGCTGAAGCCTATTTATGCGGATCCCCTGGCATGATCAATGCATGCATCAAAGTTCTTAACAAGCATGAGATTAGAAAAGAAAACGTTTATTACGATAAATTCTCATGAAAATGAAGTGGAGACCTCTGGTTTCCATTTTTTTGTAACTTAAAGCCATGTTTTCGCAAGATACCGATGATTTGGTAGAATAAAAAAAGAACATCCTCTATACTGAAACCATAAAAAAGGAGAAATAAACATGAAAAAATTTAGTTTAATCGCATTATTGGTTTTATCAGCAATAGTATTAGTGGGTTGCACGGCAGATGATGCTTTAGGAAGATTCGAACGTTCAGCTTCATCAACCATTCAAACAACAACAGATCTTGATCAATCCTCATCCCTTGACATCAATGAACAAGAAGTCAACGCCATAGAATCCAGTTCAAGCTATCTCTTGTCATCTGTCACCTTGGAACTCACAGTTCAAGAAAAGATTGAATATGCAAGAAGCCTCTATACAAGCATTGCATTACTTCACGCGAACAATATCATCTTGCATGAAGGAAACAAAGCCGACTTCGCAACACTTAAAACTTCAATTCAAGCGTTTAGAGATCTTGGAGCTACACTTTCTGAAGAAGATAAAGCTTTGATCATCAGCGAACGTGAAGCTGTAGTAGCAAGCCGCACGGCAGTTCTTGAAACCAAAGGCGATATCAGAATGCTCTTGATCGAACTGCAAGGAAAATTCAATTTGGAAAATATCGATTTGATCATTGAAAACTTCGAAGAAATCCAAGCGATACTCACCATCAGAAACACACATCTTCTGCTCGTTCAAGAAAAGCTTTCCGCAGTACAGTTGATTGTTGATACTTACCTCGTTTAGCAATTTTACTTTCCTACAGAATTTCAAGAATTATTTTGTATAAAAAGACGTCATGCACACATATATTTACATATTTTCGTGTAAAAAGAACAATAAAAGTCCTAAAATTGACACTATTTAAAATTCGTGTTATTCTTAACATGAACAATTATTTATTTCAATTTTATTTCAATAATGTTCAATGTGAATATGAATTCGTCCGACATGGATACTCAATGAAGTTGTGAGATCCAAAGTCTGCAAATATATCAAAAAAATTCTAAGGAGAGAAAATGAAAACAGCTGTTATTACCGATTCTGCAGCAAACTTATTACCAGATTTACTGAAGAAGTTCAAAAACCTCTTTGTGATTCCACTGATGATCTTGGTTGATGGCAAAAGCTATCGTGATCAAATTGAAATTACAGCAGAGAAGGTCTATGAACAGTTAGATGATCACACGATCACGACCAGCTTGCCCAGTATTGATGACTTAAATCTTTTATTAGACAAACTTAAGAAAGAAAACTACACTGATGTTTTAGTGATCAACCTATCATCAGGGTTAAGCGGTACGTTCAACGCATTCAGATTGGCTTTGCAAAATGTTGAAGGATTGACAATTACTCATTATGACTCGAAGACTTTAGGTGGCGGATTGGGTTATATTGTAGAATATGCAATGGAACTCATCAATCTTAATAAACCGATGATTGAAGTTGTACCACTGCTCGATCAACTACGTTTTGAAGACAGCTTGGCGATCTATACGATCAACACGCTGAAGTATTTGAAGCGTGGGGGTAGAATCGGCAAAGTTGAAGGTACTGTTGGCGATCTTTTGCACATCAAGCCAGTTATTACTGTCAATGATGAAGGCGTCTACATCACCTTATCCAAAGGATTTGGCTTGCAGCGCTCTCTCATCACCATGAAGGACCTGCTGGTTAAGAAGTTTGGAACAGATTTGATTGACTTGACAGTTCATTACGGCAATGATTTAGAAAAAGCGACTGAACTTTCAGAAAGATTAAAAAAAGATTTGAATGTTCGCACACTCGTCATTTCTCCGTTGACTCCAGTTCTTGGAATTCACACAGGACCGATGATGTTCGCATTTGTCGCTAGACGCTTACGCTAAGTTAACGAAAACAAAATTTTAAGAGAGTCCACGAAAGTGATCTCTCTTTTTATTATTTCTGTTCTTTTTGATGGATGACAAGCTGTGGGAATGGAATTTCTATTTGGTTCTTATCAAATAATATCTTGAGTTCACGATTCAAAGATCTTAAGACCTTGAATTTATTAATTTCATCAGTTTCAGCGATAATCCGAAGCACGACTGAGGAGTCTGCAAGCTGCTGAACCCCAGCATAAGTGATTTTTCCTTTAATGAGTGGAATTTTTTTAGCGATATCGTGCAGATTTTCATTGATGACTTTTTCAACTTTTTCAATATCTTGTCCGTAAGAAACGGAAATGTCGCACTTAGAAAGTGAAAGATTGGCAGACGTGTTGATTGCTCCTCTGATATCAGAGTTGTTGATGATGAGTAAATTGCCTTCAAAATCTTCAATCTTCGTGATTCTGAGTCCAATTTCTTTAACAGTACCTCTGGTGTTCAGCACTTCAACGATATCCCCGACCTGGAACTGCTTTTCAAAGATGATGAAGAGTCCGCAGAAAATATCTTCAATCAAACTCTGTGCGCCAAAGCTTAATGCCAACCCCAAAATACCTGCTCCAGCGAGCAGTGTAGGCGTTTGAACGCCCCAAGCACTAAGGATAAGGAAGATAGCGATCAGTACGCTTAAATAGCTGATGACGCTGTTTAACAGCCTTCCGATGGTTTCACTGCGCTGACCCTTCTTCGTTAGGAGAGCAACAACAAGAATAAGTAACTTATTCAAGATCCAGATGAAGATGACGACAGTCACGCTTTCTAGGATGATGACATAGTTATTCGCGAAGAAATCGATGATATTGAAAAACTTTCCGATGCTGTTGCTGATGATGGCAGCAAACTGAGTATCAGGAAATATGATGTTGGCGAATGATCCGATGAGCACCAACAGTAAGATGACGCTGTATAATACAATGATTCTGATTTTTTCATTCTTTGATTTTTCTTTTAAGTTCATGTCTATTTCTCCTTTATTTAATATGTTTCAGAAAACTCCCTCTTCAAAGAATTAAGTGGGAGATAAATGAAACACTCTTTTCTAATCTTTAAAATATCTATAAATAAGTAAGCTACCTTATATCATTATATGATATAATACAAGTATAGAAATAGCGATATAAGGGGGTGGATGATATGAATGAAACCATGAAAGGTTATGTCTATAGACTGAAACCTACAACCAAACAAATCGATCTCATTCAGCAAACATTTGGCTGTGTCAGAAAAATGTGGAATGTGCTCCTTTTAGAACGTCAGTCTATTTATGAACTTTACGGGAAGTATCCAGAGCTACTCAACAGTCATGACTATCTAAATCCTAAACGTATCAAAGAAGAGTTTCCTTATATGTATGACGTCGACTCTCAAAGTTTGACGACTGCTTGGTTACATCTGAAACAAGCCTATAGCAACTTCTTTAACAAATCACATGATGAGCCTAAATATAAATCGAGACATCATCCAACCCAATCTTATACAACACATACCATCAATGATAATGTCCGTTTAGAAGGTTCTTATCTTAAACTTCCTAAATTGGGACTGGTTAAGATTAAACTCCATAGAGCGTTACCTCAAGGTTCTATCCTTAAAGCGGCTACAATCAAGAAAGATGGAAAGCATTACTATGTATCACTTCGAGTTGAGTATAGTCAGATCACGCAACCAGAGATAGCATTAGAAAAAGCGATTGGTCTAGATTATACGCTGCAAGGTCTTTATATGGATAGTGAAGGACACAAAGCTGATTATCCCAATTACTATAAAGAATCCCTTAAAAAGCTCAAGAAGGAACAACGCATC
>Ga0209212_1002973_pt1 | contig 23087 bp, 20 predicted proteins | sample RifGroC2_FD_183996 | JGI IMG/M metagenome (GOLD analysis project Ga0209212, IMG submission 183996) | Groundwater microbial communities from Rifle, Colorado, USA - Groundwater C2 (SPAdes) (version 2) | ecosystem: Environmental > Aquatic > Deep subsurface > Groundwater | place: Rifle, Colorado... | reverse complement strand
CACCCTGCCCGCGGATTCTCTGGCGCGTGAGTACTTGTTCCATAATTCCGGTTGGATAAACCGTCCCCTTTGGACTTACGAGGTGGAACGGATGGGCTCTGCGATCACTTTTTATTTTTACTCGACCAATTGTGAGAGTTTTAAAAGATCAGACGGTTATCCGTCGCTTCCCTATGGTTGGAAAGCCATGACTTGGCCTCACTATCTGGTGTGGGATGAATATCAGGCGGATTTCGTGCGTCGAGCAGCCGGGGAGGACGTAAATATCAGTGTTGTTGGGCCGATTTGGTTTCATTGCAGCGCGAAGGAGATGCCGTCATTCAGCGGTAGAGGCGTTGCTGTATTTGATGTGACCCCGCATCGTTCCTCAAGATATCGGACTTTGGGAGCCGACTTCGAGTTTTATGTCCCTAAGACCTGCATACAGTTCCTCCATGACATACAGCAAGTCACTAAGGACGCTGGTTATGTGATGCTGTGGAAGCGCAAGCGCAAAATAGGTTCAATCGCTCACCCCCGGTACCGATTTTTTGCAGAGCGTTTATCGGAGTCCGAAAACGTTATCACTGTTGATCCGGATATTTCCGCTTATCAGGTCATCGAAGCGAGTACACTTGTGATCTCCATGCCGTTTACATCGACCGCCTTAATCGCCCGCGAACTCGGTAAACCCTCCTGCTACTACGATTCGACCGGTCTAGTGCAGCAGGATGACAGGGCCGCGCACGGAATCGAAATCATAAGAGGCTCCGAAGAACTCACTCGTTGGTTAAAGGGTATACCGGTTGAACCACACATTTCAGAAGCCATTGTTACTTAAATTTATTTGTAATGGTATGTTGAAAAACATTTCAAAGGCCCGTGAACTTGGTGCGGTAGTATGATCACAATTGTTCGCCAGATAAGTATATGACAACCAAAGAAAAACAAATTAAGAACAGCTTCATCTATCTTTTGCCGGTAGTATGGGGAAATCTTATCCCAATGCTAACATTACCCATCTTTACTAGAATCCTTACGAAAGAGGATTACGGGGTTCTTGCTCTGGCACAGATATATGCTATTTTTTTATCTGGCCTTTCTAACTTTGGACTGCCTGTTGGGTATGAACGAAATTTTTTTCAATACAGAGGACAAAAAGAAACCGCTGAACTTATTTATTCAACCTTATTGTTTGTAATTGCGTCATTTCTAATATGCGTTGTTATTACTTATTTATTTAAGTCTTATCTTTCAAAATGGATTATCGGTTCATCAGTTCATGCCAATCTTCTGTTTTGGACGTTTTGTTCTACTGGAATTGCAAGTGTTAGGGCGTATTATCTGACATATTTTAAAAATACTGAAAATTCGAAGGCTTTTGTCTGGTATACTATTGATGAGAGTGCACTAGGAGTTGTGCTGTCCCTTTTTCTGGTAGCTTACTTACGTATTGGAGTTATTGGTCTGGTTTGGGGACAGCTAATGGCAAGCTTTATTATTCTTGTTTTTTTGATATTTAAATTTTTGAGACTGCATCCATTTTCTTTTAGTTGGCACATTCTGAAAGATTTACTGAAACTCAGTTATCCTCTTACACCAAGAATTTTTTTTGGTGTAATCGGGAACCAATTTGATAAATATATGATTGGATTAATGGCTACGGTTGGGGGGGTAGGAATATACAGCATAGGACAAAAAGTGGCAAATATTATATTTACCTATATGACGGCAATTCAGAATGTTTATTCGCCGCAAGTGTATAAAAGAATGTTTGACCTGGGAGATAAAGGCGGAGAATCTATAGGGCGGTATTTAACTCCTTTTGCGTATGCTTCAATTTTCCCCGCTCTTTTGATTTCACTCTTTTCCGAAGAAGTAATAAGCATTTTAACACCACAATCTTATCATGGAGCGATTGATATTGTGATTGTTTTATCTATGCTTTATGGTTCGTATTTTTTTGGCAAACAGCCCCAGCTTGTTTTTGCAAAAAAAACATATATTACATCCATACTTACCCTATTGAGTATTTCTTTAAATATTGGAATAAACATTCCGTTTGTTATGAAATGGGGAGCTATAGGAGCTGCATGGGGAACACTTTTATCGGGCTTGATTTCTGGAACTGTTTCATTTGTAGTTTCCCAGCATTATTATGAAATCAAGTGGGCGTATAAAAAAATCGGAGCTATTTTCATCACATTTTTTGCCTCTTCGATTTTAATGATTCTACTGAGAAATTTTTCTATTGCTTATGCGATAATATTGGTGGTCAAATGCATTTCAATTTGCTGTTATCTATATCTTGGTGTTAAGTGGGAAATAATTAGTATGGATAATTATCTTGCTATTAAACAAATGGTACCATTCAAAAGAATCGTTTCATTACAGCGTAAATGAGGTTAGAGGAAATGACTATAAACGACTTTTTACAGTTAATTGATAACACACTCGGAGTGAATGAAAAACTTACACTTAATACAAAAAGAACCGATATCGAGGAGTGGGATTCGGTAGGGCAAATTAGCATTTTGTCGATGTTGAAAATTTTTTTTGGTGTCACACTGGGAATGGAGGAGCTAGCTACTTTGGAAACTATCCAGGATATTGTTAACATTTTAAAGTCGAGAAATATAAATCTGGATTAATTGTACTTAAAATGGCAACTTTAAATCTTAATTGTGAAATATCAGATATTGCTTATTATTTACCTTCAATGGTAATAGATAATGCAGAGTTAGCTTCTCGATACAATGGATGGGATGAAAATAAAATATTTGAAAAAACTGGTATATGGAAAAGACACGTCGTTAATAGCAATGAGCATGTTTCAGACCTTGCAGTCAATGCAGCATTAAATTTATTTAAAAAAGGGTATATAAACCCTGTAGAAATAGAGACGCTAGTCTTATGTACACAAACTCCAGATTACGCTCTGCCGGGACCATCTTATATAGTACATGAAAGGCTTGGTTTACCAAAAAGATGTATTACTTTTGACTTTAATCAGGGGTGTACGGGCTTTATTTATGGGCTTTTTATTGTAGGCAATATGATACATTCTGGCTGTTTGAAAAATGCCTTGCTAATTACTTCTGAGACATATTCAAGATGGTGTCATCCTTTGGATAAAAGTGTTACTACCATATTTGGAGATGGTGCAGCGGCTACTTATATTCGTTCTACAAAAGATACACATGGAATAGGTCCTTTTATATTTGGAACAGATGGCAAAGGTTTTAAGAACTTAACAGTACCATATAGTGGTTCACATAAATCGTCACATAAAAATGATGAATTAAAAGAGTTTATAGATGAAAGTGGAAATGTTAGGACACTAGCTAATTTATTTATGAATGGTCCAGAATTATTTCGTTTTGCTATTAGTACGGTTCCTTCTATGGTAGAAAATCTTTTGAATGTTTCTAAAGAGAGTATTGAGAAAATCGATAAATTTGTTTTTCACCAGGCGAATTCTTACATGTTAAAAAATATACAAAAAATATTGGATATACCAGACCATAAAATGATTTATGAAATTGAAAATGTAGGAAATACTGTCTCCGCTTCTATTCCAATAGCTTTGAAGAGTGCTTATGATAAAGGCACTATATCAGTTGGAGATAAACTATTATTAGCAGGATTTGGTGTGGGGTACTCATGGGCAGGAACTATTTTAACATGGAATCCAGATAAATGATACATTAAGAGCATGAGATTTAAACATAAGAAAACGATTGTTACGGGAGCGAGTTCAGGCATTGGAAGAGCAATTGCAAAAAGGCTGTCTGTTGAAGGTGCCGAGCTTTTAGTTATTGGAAGAAATGCTGATCAGCTTAAAAATCTTTGTGAAGAACTTTCAGCTATAGGTGGATCTGTAAAATTTTTAGTGTGCGATCTTTCAAAAGAAGAAAACAGAAAAACTCTTTGCGAATCTATATCTGAAATTTGGCACGATAAAATAGACATATTAATAAACGCTGCTGGCATTCATAGTATGGAAGCGATTCGTAATAACACCCCTGATTTATGGCATCAGCTTATGGAAATTAATGTCATAGCACCTGCAGATTTGCTAAGTAAATTAGTTTTTAAACTAGCTAAAGGGGCAGTTGTAGTTAATATCTCATCTGTAGCTGGAATTGTGGCTAGCCCGGGAAGTTCGGTATATGCCTCAACCAAGGCTGCTATACTATCTTTTACGCGTTCTGCTGCAGCAGAATTAGCTAAAAGAGGAATCCGAGTTAATGCAATTTTACCAGGTATGGTTAAAACGCCTATGATGGAAAAAATATTTGAATTTCTTTCAAAAGAGCAACAATTGGAATTAGAGAAAAGACATTTGCTAGGATTTGGTACTACTGATGATATCGCTTCTGCAGTTGCATTTATTGCTTCATCTGAAGCCAAGTGGATAACAGGATGTGCATTGGTTGTTGATGGTGGATTTACGCTGCTTTAACTTATTAGTGATAGTATGGTAATTGGCAAAAATACAGTTAGTCCTATAACGATAGAAGATTATGGACCTACTGCAATTTTTCTGGAGGATATTACTAATAAGCGGTTTAATAAAAGTTTCTGGCTGGATCGTTTTGAATATTGGTGGGATAAAAATCCCGCAATGAGTGAAAACATTATTCGCGGATGGGTTATACGGGGTAGAGGGGGAGACATTGGTGGATTTTTGGGAAATATCCCAATTAAATATTATATTATGGGAGAGGAGAAGGTCGCCTCTTGCGTAACAAGTTGGTATGTAAGAGAGGAATATAAAAAAAGAAGCTTGGAATTATTAATCCCTTTTCTTAAACAGAAAGGTGCAGCTTTCCTATTAGATACTACTCCATCTGAAAAAGTAGAAAAAATGTTACTTCAAATAGATTTTAAAAGTCTTGGGAAAGAATGGTTGGAAAAAGATGCATTTTATCCAGTTAATTTAAACGAGTTTTGGAGTTATTTCATAAGAAGATATATCTCAAATAAAGCCTTGTTGCTTCTATTTAAAGTAATAGGGATATTTGTAATTCCAGCTATAAAAATTTTCCGGATAATTCCTAAATTAAGATTTCCTAATGCATGCTGGAAATATACATTTAGTGAAATCCAGAGATTCGGTAAATCATATACATTGCTGTGGGAAAAGTTTAAAGAAAAATACGATATACTTGCAGTGAGGAACGAAGTTACTCTTAACTGGTTTTTTTTTGGATCAAAAGGTTTTTTATCAAGCAAAAAGGTAATAGAACTCAAATATGAAGGTTTTCTGGTTGGATATGTAGCTGTTAAGGAGATAGAGCATAATCTTGGTAAAGAAACATATTATAGTTTTGAAGTAGTAGATATAGTTGTCCTCAGAGAAGATACTTCAACCCATTATATTATTTTAAAGAGTCTCATATGGCTTGCAAAAGAAAATGGAAAGAAAATTATATTCATCAAGATAAGCCCATTTGTTAAAGGAATGGAAGACAGCCTGACAAAATTTGGGTTTTTTTGGAAGAAGGGAAGATCGAGATTTTTGTATAGAAAGTCAGAAGAAAATAATCTTATAGAGGATTACTTTCAACAGAGCTTTTATGCAACTCCTTTGGATGGAGATAGATGCTATTTCCCTTAAAGAAATCATTGAAGCCAGTTATTAGCGGTTTTGTAGGAATGCTTTGTGGAATTGCTAATGATATTGTTTTAAAGAAGACTCTTACAATTTTTGTCTACCATGATATTTCAGATGATCCAAGTGAATTTAGTTGTACATTTAATTTGAATGTTTATCCCAAGGTTTTTGACTATCAGATTAGTTTTATCAAAGATAATTTTAATATTATAAGTCCGGATGATCTCTTGAAAGGCAAAATCCCATCAAAAGCTGCATTAGTCACATTTGACGATGGATTTCGTAGTTATTTTAGGAATGCCGTTCCCATACTTGAAAAATATAAAGTCCCATCCATAATATTTTTAAATATGGAACCAGTTAAAGGATCTGTTTTTTGGTCTGGACTTATAACGTATCTTTGTGAAAAAGAAGAAGATTTTAGAAATTATCTTAAGAGTTCTTTATCGAAAAGAACGGATGAAAAGTCGCTATTCCTCTTTTGCAGTAGAAATTTGGTGGACTCTTATATAAAAAAGGCAGGAAAGTCATTTGAAAAAGAGGTTTCACAATTTGTAGGAGAGTTTGCTACTGAGAAAGACTTGGTTGAGGCTTCCGTAAAACCTTTAGTTTTTTTCGGTAATCATCTTTTTAATCATGATGTTCCGCTATCATTATCAGATGAAGAATTACTAAGTTCTTACTTTAAGAATATTGGTGAATTAAAAAAATACCCCAATTACAGAAATATGTTTTCTTTTCCTTTTGGTCAGCCGGGGACATGTTATTCGGACAAACAAATGAATTTATTATTCCAAAATGGTGTTAAAAAAATATTTAGTGCCTATGGCGTTATAAACACGAATTCCTTATCTTCCTATCTACATAGAATTCCCTTATGTTCTTTTCACGATTCGGCTGCAAAGATATGGTTTCAAATCTGCCAACAAACACTTAAAAACCAACTGATATATTAAACTCAAAGTGTTTATGAAGTGCATAACAATAGTTCATAAAAAGAATGCTATGTCTATAATTTCAAAAATAATTAATACAAATTATTTATGTTATTATTTGACCGATGATTATGTCCATTTCATAGATTTACAAGATAAATTTGCTAATAAGATAAAAATAGAAAATTTATCAGGATTGTTTGAGGAGACATTCCAAGAAATTAAGAAACCTTTTCTGGAAGTAATCTCCAAATTGAACAAAAAATACAATTCGGTTGAATGGTGGAGTGGGCAATTAGCTTCTAGAAATACGGCTGCTACATCATTACTTCTTAATATTACATATTTGTTCTGCGTAAAAAGAATTCTTTCTGATTCATGTAAAGAAGATGTTATTTTTATTGTAAATAATCAGGCATTATCCGATTGTATATCAGATGTTGCAATTAATGCTGGATATCGGGTTGTAAACTATAGAAGTGGAATTAATGAATTTCCAAGGATCATTAGGCTTTACCTATATTATACAGTTCAGGTTCTTTATTTTTTTTGGCAATCATTTCAAAGCCGTAGGACTGCTTATAAATTGCTAAAACCGTTGCCGGCTAAAAAAGCACATGCGAAGAAGAGGATTCTTATAAGGACATGGATTACAAACGGTACCTTTGATAAGTTTGGAAAATTTAAGGATAGGAATTTTGGTTTTTTATCTACGTGGCTATGTTCCAAGAATTATGAAGTATGGACGCTACCAATGTTTTTTAATCTTTCTATGACGATAAAAGAAGTGTATGCTTTCATGAGAGATCTGGAACAGCCATTTTTGATTCCTGATCATTATCTAAAATTCTCAGATTATTTAAGAGCTCTCTATAATGGTTATCTAATGCTCAGAAGGCGAATAGAGCACGTGGAAATTAGAAAAACAAATGTTACTCCTTTATTTAATGAAGTGTTGAAAGAACAAGGATTTGATCCCTACTTACTTATATTAAATTTGTGTTATCCCATGCTTAAAAGATTAAAGGAGATGCATTATGAAATTGACGGTTTTTATTATCCTTTCGAAGGTAATGCGCCTGAAAAGCAATTTATATTAGGCTGTCGGGAATTTTTTCCAGATTCAAAAATTATTGGTTTCCAACATACCACATTTTTTCCAAATCAATTAGCTTATCATTTATATGCTGGTGAAAAAGATTATCACCCATTACCCGATAAAATCGTTTGTAGCGGACCGATTTATATTAAGTTGTATAAGGAAGCAGGTTTTCCCTCGGAAATATTAGCAGACGGTCCAAATCTCAGATTTGGATATGTTTATATGGATAATGCGGACAGGAGAAATATCTTGTCCAACGAAAATAAAATTCTCTTAATACCTCTTGCAGGGCTACCTAATCTTGCATACGAACTTTTTGTAAAAGTAAAGTATGCTTTAAAGGATTTCAGTAATTACAAATTATATATACGAAGCCATCCTGTATTATCGAAGAAGAACCTTATAGAGTTTCTCAAAAAGATTGGTATGAACGATTATGAATTTGCTGATGAAGGAATTATTCAGGACTGGCTTATTAAATCATATGCTGTCATTTCAGCAGGGGTGTCAATCACTATTTTGGAATCTGTGGTAATTGGGGTTCCAGTTGTTAGGGTGGTACCTGATAATACTTTTTTTTATGACCCTTTTGTCTGGCCTGATTATCCGATGAATCCAGTTAATACTTCTTCAGAGATTAGACAACAGCTTCAATTAATTGATAAAATTCTTGACAATGACAAAGAATTTTTTCTGAAAATTGGGAAGCAAGTTTTGTCTGAATATTTTACAAAACCAACTGAGGAAAATTTAAAAATTTTTTATAACTAACTAAGTTATTAGCAATTACAAAAAGGAATTTTCAAGGGGGAATTTTGTGAGTTCAAGTGAAAAGATATCAGTGTTAGGTGTAATCCCTGCAAGGATGGCTTCTAGTCGTTTTCCCGGGAAGCCTGTAAAACTTATACATGGGAAGCCAATGATATGGCATGTTTGGCAGCGTAGTATGTTAAGTAATGTGCTGAATGAATTGGTGATTGCTACCTGTGATAATGAGATTAAGGAAGTTGCAGAGGCATTTGGTGCTAAAGTAGTAATGACATCTAATAAACACACAAGGTCTAACGATCGCGTAGCTGAAGCAGCACAAAAAGTTCCTTGTGATATTGTGTTGAATATACAAGGAGACGAGCCATTGGTGAGCCCTCAACTTATCAGGGATGTGGTGAAGGAATTAAAAAACAATGCTGGCATACAATGTGTTAATCCTATTTCCGAAATTAAGACTAAAGAGGAAATGCAATCTCCTCATACAGTTAAGGTCGTCAGCAATCTCAATGGGCGCGTTTTATACTTTTCTCGATACCCGATTCCTTCCGCACTAATCAGTGAACGAAAATATCCTGTTTATCGTCAGGTACCTATTCTTGGTTTTAGAAGTGAGTTTTGTATAAAACTTTCTCAGTTGCCTGAGGGACCCTTAGAACTTCAGGAAAATATAGATCTTCTGCGCGCTGTTGAACACGATATGCCGCTTCACACTATGATAACGGAATTTCAGACGATAGGGGTCGACACGCCTGAAGATTTGGAGAGCGTCGAAAGAAAAATTGAAGGTGACAGTATATATAAGAAGTATGTGTCTGAAATATAAAGAGCTAAAAAAGTGATAGGTACAATATTAAGGACATGGGAGTAAATGCTTTACAAGAGAAGTTGAGAAAAAATATAAAATTAGAGAGATAATAAAGCCAGTAGGGAGGCCGGAAAAGGATGAGAATGAAGATAATTAGATCCGTCCCCTTTTCCCTTTTCCTATAAAAAATACTTGATAAAATCAAAGGAGGGACACCATGATTAAACAGAACAGAACAGAACAGAACACCGTTGTTGTTTTAGTTGCTCTGTATAGATATTTAAACTTTCCCATACGAATTATGCACTCATTGTTAGAAAATATAGAAGGAATTAAACCGTACGTGATTTTCTATGAAAATTATGATACTAATGTATTTAAAGTCCCAACGGACATTGAAGAAGATTTGTTCGTCAACAAAATAATTGATTTAAACCCAAGGCTTGTCGGCATTAGTGTTCTTTCACCGTATGTTCCTATTGCAAAGCGATTAACTAAACTTATTCGAGACAACTCATCAGCTTTGGTAATTTGGGGAGGAGTTCATCCAACAATATGTCCTGAATCTTGTATCAAGGACTCTGACATAATCTGTGTTGGTGAAGGTGAGGGAGCTATTACAGACCTTGTTAAACATTTGAGAGACGAAAAGGAGTACCTAAATATTGAAAACTTATGGATAAATAATGGTAACGATATCATAAAGAACCCTATGAGATCCTTGATACAAGATTTGGATTCCCTCCCTTTTCCATCTTATGGAAAAGACTCATTCTATTTTATTGATTCTAACCGAATAACAAAAAATGACCCTACTCTTTTAGATAGTTATTTATTTATACAATCATCTCGTGGATGTCCATATGTTTGTTCATACTGCGTTAATAGTGTATTACGGCCGTTGTTCAAGAATCTTGGACATTATACTCGTAGAAGGTCTGTGAATAATATAATTAAAGAGATTAAAGGAAATTTAGATTTATTCGGAAACATGAAAGATTATGTTTCGTTTATTGATGAAGTTTTTGCAAATGATGAATCTTGGCTTAACGAATTTGAATCAATTTACAAGAAAGAGATTGGTTTACCTTTTTCCGTTGAGTACAATCCAAAATTCATGAAATCAACAATGCTAAACAAATTGGTTAATGCCGGTATCCATACAATAAATTTTGGCATACAAACGGGATCGGACGACATCAGGAATCATATTTTTCATAGACCAGGAAAGAATAACGAAATTATTAGTATCGCCAATGAAATAGCCAATTATGGCGTAAAAATTAAATGTGATTTGATATTAGATAATCCATACGATACTGAAGAAACTTTAAAAAATGCTATCAGTGTTTTACTAAAGTTACCCAAGCCGTTGTTTTTTAATTTGTTTTCTCTTCAATATTTTCCTGATTATCCTTTAACACAGAAAGCTATAAAAGATGGACACATTAAGGTAGAAGATGCGAGTGTCGATAGTTTAATGGAAAGAACAACAAGGAATTGGGCATTTGCACCCAGACTGTTACCATTTGATAAAAAACAAATGCTGCAAAATATTATTTGGTTAATTGTTTGGGGACATATAAGAGACAGAATTGTGAAATATGCTGTGTTTAACGATTCATTAGGTTCTAATCTTTGTCTTAATTATATGAATTTTAAAGCTGTTGTTTTGGGGAAAATATTAGGTGTAGGAGGTATTGCATGGAAGCACATTTGGATTCGATATTTGATAAATGGTTTCAAATACATATTAAAAGGTGACATTAAATCACTTTATCCTAAAATTAGAAAACGTATATTAATTCGCAGACTAAAAGGCTAACAAAGCGCCGCTGGGCTTGGGTGCACCTTCCCCGAAATAGCGGACACACCGAAAAGTTTGCTAAAATAGTAACATAACGAAGGTGTGCAATGGAAGTAACAAGTAGTAATCGGAGGAAATTTATCAAAGGTTTCAAGAAAGAAGCAGAGAGGCATATAAAATGGCAAAGGTAGAGATAAATGGTAATTTTCATGTTTTAAAACAGAAAGGCTTATCCCCCTTCGAAATTGAAAAATACAGGGAATACCGTAAAAAATGGGAGGATAATCCTCTACATAGAAGGATAGGGCGTTTCCCAATTCATCTGGATATAGAAGTGACATCATTGTGCAATCTAAAATGCCCATTCTGTATAACAACATATGCTAATTTTAAGAACGGTTTAATGAAATACGAATTGTTTAAGATGATTATCGATGAAGGAAGTGAAAAGGGACTGTATTCTATAAAGTTAAATTGGAGAGGGGAGTCTGCTATTCACCCGAAACTCCCTGAGATGATTTCATACGCGAAGAGAAAAGGCATTATTGATGTATTTTTAAATACTAACGCTACATTACTTACGAAAGAAAAGTGTGCAAGTCTGATTGAGGCAGGAATAGATCGAATAATTATTTCTTTCGAAGGATGTGAAAAAGAATTTTATGAGTCACAAAGAGTTGGTGCTGTTTTTGAACAGACTGTAGAAAATATAAAGAATCTCATGTCGATTAAAAAAACACTGAATAAATCTCTTCCTTGGGTGAGGATACAGACTATATTACTTGAGGGCTTGAAATCCAAGATAGAGCAATATTCCAAATTCTGGGGTGAAATTGTTGATGAGGTTGCATATATTGATCTTAAAAATGAGGTACGCCGAATCCCTGTTGGTAAAAGTGATTGGGCCTGTCCCCAACTTTGGCAGAGAATGACAATTTCGTGGGATGGGAATATCATGCCGTGTGTTAATGATCATTTTGGCAAGATGTGTTTAGGGAGAATTCCTGAGATTGGTATTGAAGATGCCTGGAAATCTGAAAAGCTGAAGAATATGCGAGAACTTCATACAAAGGGCATTGCGCATGATATAGGGGGTTGTTTCGACTGCCCATTACGGTCTGCACAAATTCTTAAATCAGATGTTATTGAGGCATAAGTGATTTCAGATATAAACTTTGAAGGTTTTAGAGTTTTAGTAACTGGCGCTTCAGGGGGTATTGGCAGATCCCTGGTAAATGAATTGTTGAAGCGAGGTGCTCGTGTTGGGATTCACTATTATAAAAATAAGCCCGATGTTCAGGAGTTGATGTTAAACACAAAGGCTGAGGTGGGAGAAAATATTTGTATGTTAAAAGCCGATTTACGTGAGATGAAGAAAACCGAACATCTTTTTAAAGAATTTATAGACTGGGCTGGTGGAATTGATGGATTAGTTAACAATGCGGGAGATGTAAGTATTAGAAGACACTTTTTTGATATTGAAGAAATTGATATTGATACAGATTTGATGCTGAATTTAAAGGCACCATTCTGCTTGAGCAGACTCACAATTAAATATATGGAGAAAAAAGGAATAAAAGGATCTATAGTAAATATTTCGAGTATTGCTGCTAAGTTTGGTGGGAGTCCATATACTTTATTTTATGGTTTATCAAAGGCCGCTTTGGAGACCATGACATTTTCCTTAGGCCGGTATTGTGCTCCACTCGGAATAAGAATTAATGCCCTGAGGTTAGGTGTTTTTGATACACCCTTTCACCAACGCCACGTTAAGGACCTTACTGAGAGGGTTCAAATGATTCCGGCAAAAAGGATGGGTAATCCTGAAGAAGCTGCATGGTTGATAATGTGTCTACTTGATAAAAGATCGGCTTATATGAATGGACAGGTAGTTTCTTTAACCGGCGGAGAGTAATTATTTGATTTTTGGATGGATGACACCCAGGAGCAACCTTGAGCTATATCAATAGAGTCGGATTAAAACTTCAATCTTTATATTTGAAGGGTAGATTGTTTTTAAATGGTATATTAGGGTTGCCCGCTCAAACAAAAAAAGATATCCAAATATTTAAAAGAATATTTGATAGTTGTACTAATAAAAGAATTAAAATCTTCGAGTGGGGTAGTGGTTTTAGTACCATTTATTATGCAAACTATCTTCGGGATAAAAAAATAGAGTTTGAATGGCATTCCATTGATAATAACAAAACATGGCATGAAAAGGTAAAATCTAAAGTGCAGAAGAAAAGTCTTCGACGATATGTGCAATTGTATCTTAAAGAATTTCAACCATTCTGGAAGAAACGAGGGTGGGGAGATATTCCACCTTCTTGTGGAGTTTTTAGCCCTAAGTCGGAAAACGAAATGACCTACATCAATTTTCCAAAGCAATTTAATGATAGTTTCGACATAGTGATTATCGATGCGCGGTTCAGAAGACATTGTATCCAAACCGCCAAAGAGGTTCTTCTTCCTGAAGGAATAGTAATTCTGCATGATGCCCAGAAAACGCATTATCATGACAGCTTAGGCGATTTTAAATACAGAATATTTTTAGATACCGGGGCGTGGTATCCTTTCCAGAAAGTACCAAATAAAGTTTGGATTGGAAGTATGGGAAATAAAGAGATATTTGAAACTTTAAAAGCATTCTAAAGTCATAATATATTTTTAAACAAGGAACATATTGGTGAGTAGTTTTAAAGTATTATTAATATATCCGAATGGGAAACTAATGAATCCTCCTGCTATTTCGATAGGATTATTTACTGCTTTGCTAAGGCAAAATGGTTTTGATGTGGATCTGTTTGATACAACACTTTATTCCAACCGTGATGAAATCGGATCAGATGAGGCAAAACAGGAAAATTTACAAGTGAGGCCCTTTGATTATGCTGAAAGGGGTATCAAATTAAAAGAGACGATGATGGAAAATGATATAGTTAAAAAAGTTGAAGAGTTTTGTCCTGATCTGATTGCAGTATCGACTTTGGAAAGTATATATCCAACAGCTGTTCGTTTGCTTAGAGCAATAGAAGGTTTTGATATTCCAGTTATAGTTGGAGGTGTTTTTGCGACATTTGCCCCAGAAATTGTTATCTCTAATAAGAATGTAACTATGGTCTGTATTGGTGAGGGAGAGCAAGTTCTTATAGAACTCTGCAAGAAGATGGCAGACGGAGAAGATTATTCAAATATAGAAAATCTCTGGTTTAGAAGAGGAGAGCAGATAATCAAAAACAAATTAAGAAGTCTTGTTGACGTAAACAATCTCCCGATTCCTGATTATAGTTTGTTTGAGTTGGAAAGGTTTTTTAGACCTATGGCAGGAAAGGTTTATAAGACTATACCGATAGAAACAGATAGAGGATGTCCTTATGCATGTACTTTTTGCAACTCACCATCCACCGCTAAATTGTATAGAGAAAATAATTCTACAACCTTTTTTAGAAAAAAGAGTATGTATCGTGTACAACAGGAGCTGCAATATTTAGTAAAAAAATGGGATGCAGAGTACGTTTATTTTACTTCAGATACTTTTCTGTCAGTTACCGATGAGGAATTTGAAAGGTTTGTAAAAATATATAGTGAATTTAAACTTCCCTTTTGGTTGCAATCAAGGGCAGAGACGATCACAGAATATAGAGCTAAGAAGCTCAAGGAGATTGGTTGTCATAGAATATCTATGGGATTAGAACATGGAAATGATGATTTTAGGAAGAAAGTGCTCAGGAAAAAATTTGATAATGAACAAATTATAAAGGCATCTAAAATACTTGCAGATGAGGGAATTCCTTTAACGGTAAATAATATTATTGGATTTCCGGATGAAACCAGGGAACTTGTTTTTGATACCGTTGAATTGAACAGGAAGTTGACTTTTGATACAACAAATGCCTTTGCATTTGCCCCATTCCATGGAACTCCTTTACATAAATTGTGTATTGAAAAGGGATATATACCTGCCGACTTCAATCCTGGGTCGATAAACGTTGATGTATCTTTGAATATGCCGCAATTGTCAAGGGAAGATATCAAAGGTCTAAAAAGAACATTTGCATTGTATGCAAGATTGTCAAAAGATTACTGGCCTAAAATTAAAAGAGCAGAGAAATTTGATGAGGAAGGTAATAGAATATTTGATGAATTAAAGAGAATCTATCAGGAAAAGTACTTTGGTATAAGTAAAACCTCGGAATGAAAATTATCTTTTGACAATGTGATATACAACAAATTTGCTGATATAAATATCCCATGAATAAAATAAAGCTTCCACTTAACGTGGGTATAATAGGATACGGGAAAGTTGGCAAGATACGACATGAGTGCATTAAAAACCATCCACATCTGGAACTAATAGGTATTTGTGATGTAGATACAAAAGTATGTCAGAATATGGGTGTAACTTATTATCCTCATTATGAAGATCTATTGCGAGCGTCTCCTGATATAGTTTTTGTATGTACCTTTAATTGTTATATCCCTAAAATTACGAGTGATGCAATATCTCGTGGAATTCATGTATTTACCGAAAAACCTCCGGGAAAGGTATTAGAGGATGTTAAAAATATTGAAAATGCAGTAAAAAGAAATCAGAATATTAAGGTTAAATTTGGTTTCAATCATCGTTATCATGAGGGAATAATTGAAGCAAAAGCTATTGTGGATAAGGGACGATTGGGGAAAATAATGTGGATGAGAGGAGTCTATGGGAAGGCCGGTGGACCAGGATATGATAAGAACTGGAGAAATATAAGAAATTTATCAGGAGGAGGAATTCTTATTGATCAGGGAATTCACATGCTTGATTTATTTCGATATTTTTGTGGAGAATTTGACGAAGTAAAGAGTTTTATTGGGCGCTCCTATTGGCCGGTTGAAGTTGAAGATAATGTTTTCGCCTTATTGCGTAACAGTGAGACCGGTCAGACAGCTATGATTCATTCTTCGGCAACACAGTGGCAGCATAAATTTCTTTTGGAAATATATATGGAAAGAGGCTATCTGGAAATAGACGGCATTTTATCTTCAACTCGGACATATGGTAGAGAGACATTAAAGATAGCCAGGTGTGTTTATGACGAAAATGGGTATCCTCTTCCTAACCCTCAAGAAATTATGACATACTACAACAATGATAACTCTTGGAATACTGAGATTAATGATTTTGTTGAATGTATAAAAGAAAATAAACCCGTCACCAATGGTAATATTGAAGATGCTATAAAGATAATGGAATTAGTTCAAAGAATTTATAACGACGATGAACGGTGGAAGCTTGGAAATTGCTTTGATCCTATGGAAGGAATAGTTTTATGAAGAGAGTTGTTTTCCTGGATGATTTGAAAGAATCGGATATTCGTTCGGAAATTGTTTACACTAAATATAAGAGTCTTCTTTCTGAGGATATACAGAAATATTTTACGGACCGCACCACCTTTATTGATATTAATTGCCCTGGTTGTTTAAATAAAAATACTGAATTTGCATTCAAGAAAATAGAGTTTGAATTTCGTTCATGTAGTAACTGCGGTTCTATTTTTGTTTCTCCAAGACCGACGTCTGATACATTGAGAGCATTCTGTAAAAATTCTAGAGCAGGATTTTTTTTCAGGAATACCTTTTTAGAAAATGAGGCGGAGGCGAGGGTTAAAAATATTTTTTCTTATCGTATCCAGTGGATAATGGGATTAATTGAGGAGTACCTACCTGATGCAGAAATATTTTTAGATTATGCCACAAAATATCCAACCTTGTTGCGGGAAGTAAATAATGTAGGATTCTTTAAATCTTTAATTACAGTTTTGCCCGAATGCTTTGAACACGAAAATTTGCTGCCTGAAAGTATCAAAATTATTCGCAATAACAACAAGATAAAAGATGATATAGACATTTTTACAGCATTTGAAGTAGTTGAGCGGGTATTTGATCCTGTAGAATTATTTAACTATGCATACAGCGCCTGTAAAAAAAATGGGTTATTCCTTATCACTTCAACGACATCCAGTGGTTTTGAATATCAAATATTGAGAGAACATTCCCCCAATATTATTCCTGTTGATCGCCTTAATCTCCTATCTTTGGAAGCATTGACAAGCCAATTAGAAAAGGCTGGATTTGAAATAATCGAAGTAAGTACTCCTGGAAGACTTGATGTTGAAATAGTTAAAAAAGCTTACGAAAAGAATCCAGATATTCCATTAGATGCCTTCTGGAAATATCTTTTTCGCTATCGTAATGAAAGTGCATTGCATTCATTGCAAGAATACTTACAACAATTCCAGTTAAGCTCTCATGTCCGCATAGCAGCGATAAAAAGATAAAAGGAATTTAATTTAAAACAAGAGGAACAGGCAAGATGAAAATTCTCTTTTTATATCCCAACAAAGTAATGGTGACGCGTGTGCCACTCGGTATCTGCTATCTGTCTTCATATCTGAAAAAGGACGGCCATCAGGTTAAGGTTTTTGACACGACATTTATTAAATGTGGTAATGTTCAAAATGATGAAGAACTACGTGCTGCATCATTACAAGTTCGCAATCCAGATTTTAAAGAATATAAGTTAATTGAAAGAGAAGCTGACGCTCCCGTTGAATTTGAAAACGAAGTTGAATCATTTAAGCCCGACATAATCGCCACAACCGTTGTTGATCCCAATTATAATTTTGGCTTGGAACTATTGAGAAGAATAAAAAGTAAGCATAAAAATATAGTAACGATAGTAGGTGGGCCAACTGTTACCTATGCTCCTGGCGAAGTGATTGTAGAGGATTGTATAGATATTGCATGTATCGGTGAGGGAGAAGAGGCAATAAGTGAGTTATGTAATACTATACAGAACGGAAAAGACATCAAAGGTATAAAGAATTTGTGGGTTAAAGAAAATGGAAAAATTTATAAGAATGTTACCAGACCACTAGTTAACGTTAATGAAATTCTTTATCCAGATTGGGATATCTTTGACCATCGTCACCTCTTTAGACCATTGGGTGGTAAAATGTACAAAATGGGCATCTTTTATATGTCGCGTGGATGTTTATTTCGTTGTAAATACTGCGGGAATAATGCCCAATCTCAAGTATATGCAGATAAAAGTAAATATTATAGAATAAAAAGGCCTGATTATATAGTTCAAGAAATTGCATTCTACAAGGAAAAATATGATCTGGAATTTGTTTTTTTTATTGATGATCTTTTCCCACTCCATAAGCCAGAAATCATGAATGATTTCTGTAGGTTCTATAAAGAACAAGTTGGCCTTCCATTTACTATCAGTTTGCATCCAGAACTCGTAAAGGAAGAACAATTTGCTATGATTGTTGATGCTGGTTGTCGTAATATATCTGTTGGAGTAGAATCGGGGGATCCAAAGATAAGAAAAGATGTTTTAGGAAGAATTTATAGAAACGAGCAGGTAATCGATGTCTTTAATTTAGCACAAAAATACAAAATACGAAGTTCGTCTTTTAATATGATTGGCCTACCATATGAAGAAAGGAGTAATATATTCAAGACTATCGAACTTAACAAAAAAGCAAATCCAACTAGTGCTACACTTACCTTTTTCCATCCCTATCGCGGTACAGAACTGCGAGATTTGTGCATTAGAGAAAAGTTTTTTGATCCTAGTAGGGAAAAAGATTACGAAACTATTTATAGAACAGAATCATACCTTAACTTTCCTCAAATTTCTAACAAAGCTTTGCATGGTTTATTTAGAACATTTCAATTATATGTCAAACTTCCGAAAATCTTCTACGGATTAATACGTATAGCAGAGGGAGATACACTTTTAGCGAAGATTGTTTTTAGCATGTTGAAACGAATATTTTATCGTGTTACAGATAAAGAGTCGAAGTGGAATTTTACAAAAAATGCTCAGGATTCACAAACGTGTAAGAAAATTAAATTGTGATGAATAATCCGTTTTCTAAAATAACATGCTCTATCTCAAAGTATTCACCGGGAGTATATTCTGGGTAACTATGTTTGTAGAGAAGCTAACTGGTTTTATTTGAATAGAATCGGTCAGGGAGGTAGGAATATGAATAATGTGGATCAAATGCTTGGAAAATCAGCTAATATCCAAAAATTTGCAAAATTTTATTTTAATTATCTATTTAAATTGTTAAACGAACTGGATATAGATACTATTACTGCATTTGCCGAAGAGATGGAAAAGGCTCAACAAAACAGTAATACAATATTCTTTATTGGAAATGGAGGTTCTGCTGCTACCGCTTCACATATGGCAAATGACTTTGGAACAGATATTCTGAGGAAGGGAGGTAGCGGCATTCCGTTCCGCGTCTTATCACTGACAGATAATACATCCGTTATGTCGGCCATTGCTAATGACGATGGCTATGACCGCCTGTTTGTCAATCAGCTTCGTATTCATTATCGACAGGGAGACAAACTAGTGGCTATTTCTGCAAGCGGTAATTCTCCTAATGTGGTTACAGCTGCTGAATGGGTTAAGAATCATGGTGGTGTAGTAATGTCGCTCGTGGGTTTTGATGGGGGTAGACTAAAGGATATTTCTGATATACTAATTCACGTTAAATCAGAGAAAGGGGAATATGGCCCTGTTGAAGATATTCATATGATTATGGACCACTTGCTGGCTAATTGGTTGCAATACCAGGTACGGATGAGACAGGGTAAAGGAAGGAAATTGTGAAATTGCCAAATAAAATAAAAGTTTTATTGGGTACATCGTCTTTTGCTGCCCTGGATATATCACCTTTAAAGAAACTCGTGGAATCTGGTTTTGATATCATTAATAATCCATTTGGTAGAAAATTGACTAAACAGGAACTTATTGATCTGTTGCCAGGAGTTAAAGGTTTGATTGCCGGGCTTGAGACTTTGGATGAGGAAGTAATGTGGAAATCAGAACTCAAGGTTATTTCACGTTGTGGTTCTGGGATTTCAAATATCGATATGGAAACAGCAAAAAGATTAGGCATAAAAGTTTACTCCACACCCGACGGTCCAACAACTGCAGTCGCTGAACTTACGATTGGAGTTATGATTAGTTTGCTTCGGAGTGTTCCTTTGACAGATAAGGATTTACATGACGGCAAGTGGACTAAAAAGGTCGGTATTCAGCTTGAGGGTAAGATTGTGGTAATTATCGGATTTGGTAGAATTGGTAGAAGAGTTGCCTCATTACTAAAACCCTTCAACGTTAAACTGATTGCGGTGGATCCCTATATTCAAGAAAAAATCGACGGGATCGAAATTCTTCGACTCCACGATGCGCTATCAAGAGCTGACATAATTACTCTTCATGCAAGCGGTGAGCAACAGATTATCGGTCCTAACGAATTCGGATTTATCAAAGATGGGGCTTTTTTGCTAAATGCTGCAAGGGGTGGATTGATTCATGAAGAGTCTCTGATTCACGCATTAGAAAGGGGTAAGATTGCCGGGGCATGGTTGGATACATTTAGTAGTGAACCATATACTGGTTCTTTAAATAAATATCCTCAGGTGATTCTTACACCTCATATAGGTTCATACACATTGGAATGTCGGAAGTCCATGGAGATGAAAGCAGTTAATAATTTAATATCTGCTTTTGAGAAAGCCCAATAATGATATCTGATGTTGAAATTGCAGAGTGGTTATCAGTCGCCAAAGAGGCGGCTCTCATAGCAGGTACGTATCTTTTAAATCCTGACCAATCCAATAGAAATATTAATTTAAATACCAGAAGGGATATAAAAATTGCAGCTGATGTTGGATCTGAAAGTATAATTCTTAATTATTTGGAAAAAAAATCTGATTTTTCAATTCTGTCTGAGGAAAGTGGAACAGTAGAGAGATGTGACCGGGGGTTTACTTGGATTGTTGATCCCCTAGACGGTAGTCTGAATTATTCGCGTGGTATTGCTTTGTGTTGCGTTTCTGTTGGCCTCTGGCAAGGAAGGCGACCCATACTCGGAGCGGTTTATGATTTTTATCATTCTGAATTATATACCGGCATTATTGGTAAAGGAGCTTGGCTTAATGGGAGAAAGATTGAGGTGGGTTCTGTGGATAAAAAAGAAAGTGCAGTACTCTGCACCGGCTTTCCTGTTAATACAGACTTTTCGCCAGAAAGTTTGATGTCTTTTGTTCAAAAAGTACGAGAATATAAAAAAATACGGCTTCTTGGTTCTGCAGCCTTATCTCTTGTGTATGTTGCTTCTGGAAGAACAGATGTATACATAGAAAACGATATCATGATATGGGATATAGCAGGGGGCTTGGCAATAGCCGGCGGTTCAGGGTGTATGTGTGATATAAAAAATGGGACCAAACCTAATTCCCTTAATGTTACTGTTTCTAATGGAAATATTATTATATAAAATGGTTGTTGAATTAACTCAATAACAATTATTAAAAATAACTGATGAGGAGTTATAAAAATTTGTTACATGAATATACTTTTCGGATAACAATTTCGTGATTACGAAGCCTCTAGTAACGGTATTGATGGCAGTCTATAATGGTGAAAGGTACTTAAGGTCAACCATTGAAAGTATACTAAATCAAACCTTTACAGACTTTGAGTTTGTTATAGTAAATGATGGTAGTAATGATTCAACGGTGGAGGTTATTAAATCTTATAAAGATCATCGCATAATATTATATAATAATAAAATCAATTTAGGACAGACAAAATCGTGGAATACTGGTTTGCATATCGCAAGAGGAAAATATATTGCACGAATAGATGCTGGTGATGTTTCGATGCCAATGCGCTTAAAAAGACAGGTAACATATATCCAAAAAAACCCAGAAATTACAGTCGTGGGCACTTCGGCTTTTAGATATACAGATAGTTGGAAGGTTATAGATGTTGTTCATATGCCAAACTCAAAGTTGGCTATACTTCAAAGTATGTTTTTTGCAAACCCTATTATCCATATAAGTGTTTTGATGCAACGTGAAGCGATACTTCATATTGGTGGATATGATGAACGTTATCATGTTCTAGCTGATTATGAACTTTGGTCAAGATTATTACAAAATAATTACCAGTTGTCAAACTTGGGGGAAATTCTCGTAGGTTATATGATTTCTCCCGAAAGTTTTAGTATGAAAAATATTAAGGGAAAATCATTTATAGAGGCCAGTAAGATTATTCAGACTAATGTTGAAAAATTTACAAGTCTATCAATTTCGTTCGAACAGGCTTCTAATATATATAAGATGTTCACTTTCAATATGAATGGATTATCTCTTGATGAAATAATAGATACCGAAAAATTGTTTATTAGGATTCTCAAAAATGTAAATACTTCAAAAAGTGATATAGATTATTTTTTAATTAAAAAATATATTAAATATGTACTTACCCATATAAAAGAACCCATTAATAAATTAATATTTCAATATGTTATCAAATCGATTTTTGCAAAGAGTTTTTGTTTGTTTTCGTATCTCAAATTCTTTAATAATTTGTTGAGATTAAGCCAAAGTATTTTCTGGAAAATAAAAAAAAATCTCTTTGATTTTACCTGTTAAGCATAAGACTTATTATTTATTAGGTAGTGATATTCAATAATAAAGTGCAATGCTGTTGTAACAAATTTCCTTAAAAATGAAGTGTTCTCACCTGATAGGTTGTTAAAATTTTGTAAGGACTTCTGATTATTTTGTTGAAATGAATATTGCAATAAACGCTTTATCTGCTGTTGCGGGAGGTGGTGTTACTTACTTAAATCAATTATTTAAATATTTATCAGAGATCGATAGGGAAAATGAATACCTTATCATTACTACAAAAGAAGGCGAAAAAGTACTTCATGCAGATTATAAAAACTTTTGTGTACTTTCCTTTAAAATTCCCAGTCTTTCTATTATCATTCGCCTTCTCTGGGAGCAATTGTATTTATGGTATATATTAAAAAAGTATAGAGCAGACGTCCTTTACTCCCCCGCAAATATCGGCCTAATTTTCCAATCCTTTCCTACCACAGTAATGATTCAAACAGTGGCGCCTTTTGATTTTGAAATGATTAAAAAACAAAATATTTATTACTGGTTAAAATTTAATCTTTTAAGGATAT
>Ga0209212_1002971_pt1 | contig 23101 bp, 18 predicted proteins | sample RifGroC2_FD_183996 | JGI IMG/M metagenome (GOLD analysis project Ga0209212, IMG submission 183996) | Groundwater microbial communities from Rifle, Colorado, USA - Groundwater C2 (SPAdes) (version 2) | ecosystem: Environmental > Aquatic > Deep subsurface > Groundwater | place: Rifle, Colorado... | reverse complement strand
ACTCATGGTCGCCTCCTCTTCATGGCGTTCCCGCCCGACAACCTAATATCGTCCGTACAACGGAATTCGGAGCGGATACCAGTTGCAAGGAAAACAAAGTTAAAGGCGTCGATGAGCCCCGGAAGATGTCTTCTCTGTCAAATGAACTCTCCTCCCTCGCGGGAGGCTGAGGCGGTCTTGAGACATTCCTTATCCCTCAGATACCTTGCCTTCATCTCTTTGAGCCACTCCCCACGCGCCTTCGCCTCCTGTACACCACGCCACGGGTTTGCTGGCTGCCGGGTATCAATCCGTGTTTCAGCAGCATCTGTCGTCACGGTCCCACTTGCGCCGCACGAGAGACAATAGATCCGGTTCCCTCCTCGAAACTCAAAGAAGGTTCCCCCGCACCCCACGCAGCATGGGCCGGCAGGACGGCGAGGTCCCGCCGTCGCGAAGAGGGACGCAGCGAGCAACGTGGCGGAAGCAAGCGCATCCGCCGACAACAGAACCTCGCCGGGAAGAGCGGCATGGACCAACACACTCTCTTTCAGTATCATCCCCATTGAGCGGATAAAGTTCTCAACGCCAAGCAATGCATATCCTTCGGCGTCTTTCGAACCCGCGATCGCTACGGCAACTGCAGACTTGCGGGAGAGAACATCGAGATGCCTTTTGAACTGCAGCCCCCGATCGAGGAACCTCTGAAGAGAAGAGTGCGGCGCGTGATGATACGCCGGCGCGGACACTATAACTCCATCGGCGGTCAGGATCGCGTCCATCACCCGCGAGAAATCGTCCTTGATCGGACAATCTTCCGTCAGGCAGCGATAGCACGCCCTGCACGGACGGATGTCCTTCTCGACCAAGCGGACCATTTTCAACTCTGCGGGGCCGTCCGGCAGCTTGGCCGCGATCTCCTTCACGAGCAGCTCGCAATTCCCCATCTTCCTCGGTGAACCAATGATTCCGAAGATGCGCTTCACCTTCTCTTCTCCATTTCATGTTCCTTACCAGCGCGGTTATCGCTCTAAAAAGATCGGCCACCAATTCGTTGTTGGCCACTTGTTACAATGTGCGAGAAATGATTTCCTTCATGATCTCCGAACTCCCTCCGACAATCCGTTGTACGCGGGCATCTACCCATGCGCGGCCGATCAAATACTCCGTCATGTAACCATAGCCCCCATGGAATTGCAGGAAATCATCGAGTAGCTTGTTTTGGATCTCAGTCCCCAACAGTTTCGCCATCGCGGCCATCTCTGGAGTTAACTTGCGCCTCAGATGAAGTACTAAGCAGTGATCGGTGAACACGCGTAACATCGTCACTTTTGCCTTTGCCTCTGCAAGTTTGAAACGTGTGTTTTGAAAATCGAAGACGGGCTGACCGAACGTCTTTCGTTCACGAGTGTATTCAATGGTCTTTTCAAGCATGGTCTCGGTTGACATCGTTGCCCGCAACGCAATGATCAGGCGTTCCTGGGCCAATTGGTGCATGAGATATTTGAATCCGAGATTTTCCTCCGCAAGACGGTTATTTACCGGGACCCGCACATCTTCAAAAAACAGCTCCGACGTGTCCTGCGCGTGCAAGCCGATCTTATCCAGGTTGCGCCCCTTGCTAAAGCCAGGCGTTCCATCTTCCACACAGATCAAGCTGATACCTTTGGCGCCCGCCTGCTTATCCGTTTTAGCAACGACAATGACGAGCCCTGCGTTTTGGCCATTGGAGATAAAGGTCTTCTGTCCATTGATGATGTAGTTATCGCCCACGCGTTGCGCCGTGGTGCGTACCTCCTTGAGATCGCTCCCGGTGCCTGGCTCTGTCATAGCGATGGCACCGATGAGCTCGGCACTAGCCATCTTCGGAAGCCAACGGGCCTTTTGCTCCTCCGTGCCGTATGCCAATATGTACGGAGCGACGATATCAGAGTGAAGCGAGAAACCGATCCCGCTGGCATTCACACGCGCGAGTTCCTCGATCACCACTGCTGAGTGCCCGAAATCCCCGCCTCCTCCACCGTACTCCTCGGGAATCATCGTGCAGAGCAGCCCATTCTCCCCCGCTTTTCGCCACACCGTCTTCGGCACGATTCCATCCCTCTCCCACTGGGCATGGAACGGCAGGATCTCTTGATCCACGAAACGTCGGAACTGACCATGAAAGATGTTGTGATCCTCTCGAAAAACGGCACGCATGAAATCCTCCTCGTTCAAGTAAGATTAATAACTATATCAGTCTACAAGCCACGGACTTAGTTCCATTTACATGATTCTCTTGGGTACTTATATCGAGAAAGTTAATCCGAGCGCAACTTCAGATATTCCTTTCGTACTGTGAAATATGTAGGCCGTCCCGTCGGATAATGGAGCCATTGTTCTCAAGCCATTGCAAGTGGGCGAGAGTTTCAATCAAAGCAAGTAATCGATTGGCAATGTCATCTGGTTTTCCAAAAACTTCTACAGCTAATTCAAAAGCAGTTCCTCCACCACGCCCTATTGCATCAAGGAATCTGGATAATTTAAGTTGATGATGAGTGCGCAATGCCTCCGCACGATTCCCATTGGGACTGTAGACCTCAAAATGCGCTGGCATCACAAGACGAATTTCCCGCATTGTAAGATCGTCGAGACTTTTGAAATAGTTCGCAAGCGGTGCCGCATCCCCGAATGGCCACAACCCGACATTCGGCGTGATTCGTTCAAGCAATTGATCGCCGCTGATAAGTACCCCCTCTGATGGGGCGTACAGGCTTAACTGTGAGACACTATGCCCCCCTCCAACCAAGACATCGAATTCATACCGTCCTATTTGGATACGCTGCTCATGGTCGACCACCCGTGTTTCCTGCGGAATATCGCAAGAAAGAAATGATTTCATAAAATCCCGAACCGTTTGTTCAATATCCTGGCACGTCATCCCGTTTCGACTAAAAAAATCCCTCGCTAATGTCTCATCCATCGGATTCCTTAGTCTCATAGCCCTCGCTGTTGCCAGTTCATCAGGACGTATATATACCGGTGCACCGGTGGTTTCCTGAAGCCATGCTGCCATGCCAAGATGGTCAGGATGGTGATGCGAGACCATAATCCGAGTCAGACCATCGGCCAATGGACCTGAAAGAAGTACCGACCAGATTTCACGAACTTCCTCCGAGTTCATCCCCGTGTCAAAGGCACACCACCCCCTATGTTCTCGAATAAGGTAAATGTTACTGTGAGGAATGCTAGATTTCACAGGTACGCGGAGTTGCCAAATGTCGGGGATAACCTCATAAAACTGCAAACTGCTCAGAGAGAGCTGATATCGTCTGCTCACGGGTTATCCGAGTTTGACAGCGTACAATTTTTCGTAATATTGCTATTTATCTGGTCCATTTATCAGGTTTACCTATATAATATATTTACAATTCATTATTTATTATTAAATATCGGCTTTCTCTTCTCTTTAAATGCAATCATGCCCTCTCTTGCTTCTTCCGTTCCCCAGTAGTATGTAAGGATGTCAATGCCATCATCCATGGTTTGCCTAAATAAATTAATATAAACATTGTGCGCTTTTTTGGCGATAGCTATTGCGCTTGGGCTCTTTTCAACAATATTCTGGGCCCACAATTCCGCCTCTTCCATTAATTTTTCATGAGGAACAACCTTGTTCACCAATCCCATCTTTTCCGCCTCATGGGCATCATATATTTTGCACATGTATGTGATTTCTCTTGATTTTTTCTCGCCTACCAGTAGTGGCAACAATTGAGGTATTCCAAATAATGGCGCGGAACCAATCTTCGCTCCCGCCTGGCCAAATTTGGCCTTTTCCGAAGCAATCGTCAGGTCACACGCCACGTTGATTTCGTTTCCCCCACCGATACAGTGTCCGTTGACTGCGGCGATTATAGGTTTTGAAATATTTAATATTGTTTCAAACATTTTCTTGAACAAGTTGAGATAATTTTTCCTTACACTTACCGAACTTTGTGCTACGTGCAATACTTCATCCAGATCACCACCGGCACAAAATGCTCTTCCTGCTCCCGTAAGTATAATAACGCGAATATTATTATCACTTTCGGCATCGTTTAAAGCATCAATTATTCCACACAATAAATCACTCGATATTGCATTAAGAATCTCTGGCCTATTCAATGTTACTATAGCTATGCTATTTTTTTTCTCCACTAAAACGCTCTTATTCATTATGATCTCCTCTATAATCTAAGTACTAAATAAATATCCGAGCATCCGAATTAAATAATTAATTTGAAAGAAAACGCAGGCAGTGAATGATCTGACGATATCCCCTGCCTGCGTTGTCTACTTCAGTTATTTCTCGATTACACCCTGAAACCTGCCTCAAATCCTTCCTTTACAGCTCGATACGTGTGCCTTGGCTTCCTCGCATCGCCGACCAGGTAAACTTCTTTTACTTTTCCAACCAATTCTTCAAACAAACCGCTACTTGGTACTCTTCCAGTACCGATAACGATCGTATCAATCTTTATTGTTTCTGGTTCATAATCTCCAATCGCTCCTTCTTTCAACGAGGGGGGGGCATTCCCAACGCGGTCAAGGACCACCTCATTATCTCTCAGTTCCTTTACGCACCTGTTGCAAATGATATTTATACCCTCTTCTTTAACTCTTGGGAGGAAGTTAAACCAGGATATACCTCCTAAAAGTTCTTGTGACGGGCTCTTATCCAAATCGACAACTGTGGCCTCCTTACCGTTAAATCTCAAAAACTCGGCTACTTCAAGACCAATGTCGTTTGCACCGATAACAAGAACTTTGTTGCCTGTATCAACTTTCTTTGTCAATACATCAGATAACCATACGACATTTTTACGCAATGTTCCGTCATCGTTATATATTCCATCAATCGATGGGACATTAAGCGTTGAACCAGTTGCAACTATAACAGCATCCGGCTTTTCAGAAAGTATGGTATTGACATTTGCTTCCACACCAAGTCTCACATCAACACCCAACTTTTTGATTTGGAGGATCGGCCATCTGGTAACACCGCCAAACTCTTCTCTCTTCGGGGGAAGCTGAGCATATCGATTCAGCCCACCGAGTTCTTTTTCTTTCTCAAAGAGAACTACATTATGCCCCCTCAATCGTGCAACCCTGGCGGCTTCCAAGCCGCCAGGACCGCCGCCAATAACAACAACTTTCTTCTTGGTTGCGGCAGGTTTTATCTCCAGTTCCTTCTCCCTGCCGACCTGTGCATTGACCGTGCAGGTTATATCCAGATCGTTAAACAACCTGTCGACACACCCATGATTGCAGCGAACACAATTTCGGATATCCTCTAACTTTCCGTCCCTGGCTTTTTTCAATAGATCAGGGTCGGCGATATGCGCCCTGGTCATGGCTACCATATCGGCACTGCCTCTTTCGATAATCTGGTCTCCCAATACCGGATCGACAATGCTGTTAGATACAAACACAGGAATATTTACAGCGCTCTTGATGCCAGCTGCAAGATATTCCAATGGAGCAAATGGAACGTCCATAGGAGATATCATCATGAATAAGCCAAGTGGCGTGTATGTAGAAGCACTTACACTAATATAGACAACGCCCATCTCTTCAAGTTTTTTGGATATTACCTGCATATCTTCATTCTTTAAACCACCCTCAACAAATTCATCGCCGCTAATTCTAATACCAACAGGATAATTCTTTCCGCAAGTCTTTTTGATTTCAGTAAACACTTCTTGACAAAAACGCATTCTGTTTTCTAAACTACCACCATATTCGTCATCTCTTTTATTTGAATATGGAGAAAAGAATTCTGATATTAAATATCCATGCGCCCCGTGTAATTCAACGAAATCAAATCCGGCTTCTTTCGCTCTGCGTGCTCCTTGACCAAAGGTCTTTACAATTTCTTTAATCCGTTCCTTTGTTAATGCGACAGTAGGCTGCTGCATGATCGGGCAAGGAATCGCGGATGGCGCTTCCGCAGGCGGTGCTGTCTTCGACGTATCCGCCTGCCTTCCAGGATGAAATATTTGAACCGCTATTTTCGCTCCTTCCTTATGAACGACGTCAACGAGCTTTTTCCACTCCGGAATCATTTTGTCATCGTAAATACCAAGCTGATTGTTGAAATCCCGACCCTTCCCCGTATCAAGGTATGTTGCTTCAATGACGATTAATCCGATTCCACCTTTTGCTCGTGCCGCATGATAGTTAAAATTTCTTTCACGCGGCATGCCACTAGGCCAAGCCATTTGCGTTTCATGAGCAGATGAAAAGACTCGATTCTTTATCTCGATACCACCAACCTGTATAGGACTAAACAAATTTTTTAATTCAGCCATCTTAAATCTCCTTTTTAAATTGGTTCAAAACGATATTGCATTGATCTCTTTTACAAATTCTATAATCGCCTTAACTGCGTTTTCACCTCCCCCCTCAATAATCTCCCCCTTCTTTTTTTTAAGTCCCCCCTCCATGATCGACTTGATACGATCCTTTGTAGACAAAGAGCTATCCGGTATAAATATTCCTCTAGGTTTGACTTTATGCATTTTCATCACAGGAATACTTTGGCTTGTGGAAGAATTATATTGGATGTTGTCAACAGGAATTATTTCTAAACAATCAGCCGGTATACTCATTTTTTTTGAAAGAAGAGGACGCTTGGGTTCCACCTCCCCTTCGGTAAACGCGATGACTGCGGGCATTTTTACTTCGATAATTTCCCGTTTACCCCATTCTCCCTTTCTTTTAACGCATATGGTATTTTTCACGGTATTGACACTCATGACATCAACAACGCCACCAATGAACTCATAATTTAATATTTTAGAAATTATTGGACCAGTTATACCCCCTCCGTAATCCGAAGTTTCCACTCCACACAATATTAGGTCCCATTCGTTTTTTCCCAATAATGTACCCAATATGTCAGCTGCATAATTACTATCCATTGCCCGCAGGTTATCTTCATTATCAACAATAAGAACAGTTTTATCCGTTTGGGGGGCAACCTCCATTTTCAACCTTGCTATTGAACTTTCTGAACCAAGTGTCATTGATGTTATATTACTATTACTGTGTAATTTAATATTTATTGCCACTTCAAGACTAATAAGATCAACGTTATTTATTTTATGATATATACATTTATTCCATATGCTATTATCCATCGTATCATTAATCAACGGTATCGAGTGATCGATAACATCACAAACAAGTACAGCTATGTTCATTTCTTTCCCCTGCCTCAACAATTATTATGTTAATCTGTATATAACTCCAAATCCTCCCTCGGGATAATTCCAATCCAATGCTTTTTCCTCACACGATATCATGCAAGTGCCACACTCCAAGCAACCTTCATATGAAAATATGACTCGATTATGCTCATCATCGTATTCAAAGCATCCCGCAGGACATATAAACGTACAATATTTTACTTTACACAGGTTTCTACATATTTCCTCATTGATACGAATATGAGGTAATTTGGCAACATTATACAATGAATATATAACCTTATCTTCAGATAATTTCATCAAAATAACCCTTTAATAACATTATATACGTCCTTTAACAAATTTTTATACCCAATCCTTTTTACATAATATTTATGCAATACGTGCCTGTATCTAATTTTCTTGTTTTCATTACCATTAAACATAAACTTGACTACACTATTAAGAAGATCAGGATATAATCTATGTAATCTCGGATTATTAATTATATTTCCCGCATTTTTAAACATCTTAAGATTATTTAATACATTATATTCATCAAGGTATTTACTATAATAAGAGAATGATGCATCAGTAAAATCATTTTTTAAATAGGCATTATGAATCGTCTTACCTGCGGCAATTCCGGATGCTATTGCGTAATTAACTCCTTCAAGATTAATGCCCGTATTCAACACAAAACCGGCCGCATCGCCAGCAAGAATTGTCCTCTTGCCGACTAATTTCGGTAATGCTTTGTATCCACCTTCTGGAATCAGATGGGCAGAATACTCTGCTGTCCTTGCCCCTTTTATCATTGGACCAATAAATTTATGGCCTTTGAAATTTTCTAGAAGTTCGGCGGGAGATATCGCATATTTTTTAAGGGATGCTATTTGGGCGATGATTCCAATGGATATAGAATCATAATTTGTATACAAAAAACCCCCGCCGTTGACTCCATTCATCGAAAATCCGACGAATTCATTGGCGATTCCTTCATTACCTTCAAGTTTAAAGCGTTTATCAATCTCATTTTTCGGCAAATACAAGGTTTCCTTTACACCAAGAGAAACTTCTTTTTCCGAAAAAGAAGAACGAAACCCACCTTTTCTGGCAATTACAGAATTGACCCCATCTGCGGCAATCAAAGTATTTGCAGATATATGTTCTGAACCGTTGTCTATTTCCAATAGGACAATATTGTTCACATATTTAACTCCACTAACAGTAACTCCATTATATATCTTTGCGCCTGCTTTCTCCGCTTCGGTAGCCAACCATTTATCAAACGCGGGCCTCATAACGGTAAATCCATTATAGGGTGGCAACCGGTGGCTATCATCAAAATGCTCAAAAGAAAATGAACTATCAGTGGAAAGAAATGATATTCTTCTTTTTGTTATTAAACGTTCGATGGGGACAGTATCCAAATAATTCGGTATAATCTTGTTTAATATTTGCCCATAAACAACACCGCCAAACATGTTCTTCGAACCAGGGTAGACGCCTCTTTCCAACACAATAGGGTTGATTCCATTGTTTGCCAAAAAGATGGCAGCGGAAAGCCCAGCCGGCCCCGCCCCGACGATCACAACATCATATTGCGCTTTCATGACGCGTTTCCATCGTGTTTCTTGACTATTTCCGCAAAACGATCGCATAAGTAAGGTAATACATCATTTACATCTGCGCATACTTTAAGGTCTGACATGGAAAATATAGGGGCATTTCGATCTGTATTTACTGATATAATGTACTTTGAATCTTTTACGCCCATCGTATGATGTGTGCTACCTGATATCCCGAATGTTATATATAAATACGGTTTTATAACTTTCCCTGTTCTTCCAATTTGTCTATCGCTATTAATATATTTATTATCTACTGCGACACGTGTACCACCATAATTTCCCCCTAATATACGCGACAATTTTTCAATAAGATCAAAATTATCTTTCTCGACCCCCCTGCCCCCGCCTATAATAATTTCAGACTCTGTAAGATCAACTTCTCCAGGTGATGGATTAATTTCTTCAATCACCTGAAATTCGTTGGTAATATTGTTATCATCCAAATATGTTACTTGAGGGATAATCGCTTTATTCCCTTTAAAATTTTTAAATATCCCACCGAATATTACGCCGACAAAATTACTATCCGAAGAGACATCATAAAGATAATCGTAACTATTTCCATGTATCCCTTTTCTGAATATAAGACTCTTTGAATCAGAATGCTTTTCCCATTCTGTTATCCCTTTTAAAAAATAATCATTATTTCTTGCTGAATAGTCCAAGGCTATTTGTGTGGCATCATACGTAGGTGGGAATAAAATCCATTTTATATTATTATTGGCTTTTATATCTTGCAATACCTTCCTACACATTAAAAATGTTTTGTTATGAATATTGTTATTTCTTATTAAGTATAGTTTATCGACAATTTTTAAATTGTTAATATTTGGAATATTATTATCACGAGTTACTAAGACCATTGAAACATTAAAATCAATCACTTCTAACAATTCAGATACAAAATTTATAATTTCATATGTATTATCAGAAATGTCGTTTCTCTTGTCAAGTTCTCCATATATTAATATATTTTCCATTATGTCATTCTGCCCGCTTTACAATACTTTAATCAAAATAATATTGATTTTCTTCGTATATAATTCTTATTTGAATGCTGAAAGCCCTAACAGTTCTCTTCCAAGTATTAACGTTTGAATCTGAGTGGTTCCCTCAGGAATGGTTCCCGCCCTGGCATCTCTGAAATATCTTTCTATCGGCATTTCTTCCATGTACCCCATGCCACCGTGAACCTGCAATGCCAGGTGAGCGGCACGGAATGCAGCCTCCGTGCAATACATTTTCGCCATGGAGCATTCATATACGGCCTTTTTGCCTGCATCAAGGGCATCAGCTGCTTTATACGAAAGCAACCTTGATGTCTCAACAAGTGTAGCAATTTCAACAATCATATTTTGAACCAACTGAAATTCCCCTATAAGTTTTCCAAACTGTCTTCTCTCCTTCGCATATTTCAGCGAAGAATCAAGACAGGCCTGCGCAAGTCCAACCGCGCCACAGGCAACATTCAATCGTCCGAGATTTAATACTTCATGTATTATATTTAATCCTTTACCTTCTTCACCAACAACATTACAAGCAGGCACGAATGCATCATCAAAATGGAGTTCGGCGGTGCTAAGAGCACGTAACGACAATGCTTTTAGCGGTCTTGTAGAAAAAGAAGTGACTTTATTGTCTACAATAAAAGCAGTTAATCCTTTATGCCCTTTTTTCCTGTCTGTCGATGCGAGAAGCAATCCGACATCAGCAATAGCACCGTTGGTTATAAACATTTTTGTTCCATTGATTATATAACCATCTTTCTGTTTATCCGCTTTGGTTTCAACGGCGCCGGCATCTGAACCAACATTCGGTTCCGTTATCCCTAACCAGCATTTTTTATTCGCTTCAAGTATCGGAAAAAGGAAATTCACTTTTTGATATTTTGTTCCAAATTTCGACAATGCATACGATATAATACAAATTCCATTTACCACACCTCTCATGGACATCCACACTCGTCCTGCCTCTTCCATCAAAATGGCATGGGTTTTATGGGAAATGCCCATCCCACCCTCATTTTCCGGAAGAATACCCCCTAGGTATCCAAATTCTTTTAATTTTTCCAATATTTCCCATGGAAATATTTCATTTTTTTCATATTCACTAACAATTGGAATAATTTCCTTATCCATAAATTTTCGAACTGAATCGCGTATTAATATATCCTCGTCCGTATATTCAAAACTCATGTATATCTCCTTTTTATATAAATAATGATTATTGTATTATCATTATCGTAATAATTTTTTCTTTTCCCTTTTAATCTCATCTGCCAATTTAATACCTTCTTTTACACGATCCCACACGTCAACATTATTAATACTTAATTTTCTAAGAATTGCCTTTTGAACCTTTAAACTGGGCGTCTTAGGAAGATCTTTCATAAATATAATATACCTTGGGACACAATAATACGGCATTCTTTTATCACACCATTGGATAAGTTCTTCATGTCCTAAAATACACCCGTCTTTAAGGACAACACATATTTTGACTTCGTCTTCGCCGCCAGAAACATCTAATTTTGCCGCTATCGCTGCGGATTCCAATACCGACGGATGATCATTTACAACCTTTTCCACTTCATACGACGAAATATTTTCACCGCGTCTTCTTAATGCATCTTTTATACGATCTATAAAATAATAAAAGCCATCGTTATCCTTTTTTAATGCATCTCCTGTGTGAAACCACAAATTTTTATACGCCTCTACGGTTTTTTCAGGCATACCATAATATCCGGCATTTAACGCCCACGGTATTTTATGCCTTACGACCAATTCACCGATTGTTTCATCGGGAACCTCTTCATCTGTTTCAGGATCTACAATTTTTATTTCATACCATTCATCCAGTATTTTCCCACACGATCCGGCACGGAAATCATCGAATGGCATAATCGTAACCATCCCGATTTCCGTCATTCCATATCCTTCGAGAATCCTGGTAACATTGAATCGCTTACGAAAAATGTCTACCAATGCCGCTGGTGTAGGAACGGAAAATATTGCTTTTAGTTGTAATTCGGAATCTTCCTTTTTATTTGGCTGTTTGATGATGAAATCCATCATCACGCCGATTAGATTTGTGACAGTAATTTCATGCTTTTTTAAATGACCAACCCATTCGGATGCTGAAAATCTGGGATATATAACGACCTTTGAACCTGCGATCAATGACGGATATATGGTAAGTACCTGGGCATTCCCATGAAAAAAAGGAAGACTAGTATAATAAATATCAGTATTATCGAGTTTTAACATATTTACATTTGATTCACTAAATGTATACAAATGCGCGTGCGGCATCATGACGCCTTTTGATGGCCCGGTAGTTCCTGAGGTGTACATTATTGCACCTAGATCCATATAACTTACATCAACATCTGGATTTGTTGTATTATCGGAATATATATCATTGAAATATAATATATTATATTTTCCGGTATTATTTAATTTATCCAATGCCCCCTTATTATCACCGACATATATGAGGGTTTCTAAATACATAAGGTTATCAATTGAATTGTAAACCATATCCAGCTGATCTTCGTTAAGAACAAGATACTTTGCTTTTGAATTGTTTGCGACATGCTCAAAAAAAGAACCTTTATATGAATTATTAACCGGAACTTCAACTGCACCAACTTTATTTGCTGCGAACCATGTATACAAATATTCCAACGAGTTAGGAAGCATTATCATAATCGTATCAAATTTTTTTACTCCAATATTCATGAAGCCATGCGCAAGCATATTGACTTTATTATTTACCATTTGATACGTCAGAGGTTCACAATTCATATATTGCAAGAAATGCTTATTTGGAATTGTATTCGCTTGATGCTCTAATATCTTTCCTGTAACCCAGTATTTCTTATCAAAATTCGTTTTGATTTTTCCAAATCCAATTCCCATTTGTTGCCTCCCCAATTCAGAAAACAATCATCGAATTCCAGTTCCTGATATACATGTGTGGAAAAAAACCATATTCCACATACCTGTTGTCAAAATCCTCCATACGAAACAAGCAATGTTTCAGAAAAATATTGGCAATATAAAATCTCACATTCATTTACACGATGGATACACGACCAGCACCATATTTAAACAATTACATAATAAAACAATACAAAAAACGCCTTATCAAAAACATCGACTCCATCAATATTGCAATTCCAGAAAACGAATATCAGATTCGAGAAGCACAGAACATCACATCACCCAGGATGTGGCGATACGAATTAAAAATATAATATTTACCTTTATTACCTCAATAATTCTCCACAACCTTGTCTCCTAACGCTTCCCCTCTCTCTCGAGAATTAATTCAAGCATTTCTGCATCCATGAGTTTTGCATGTGTGGGATAAAGATTGTTCGATCCACCGGTAGGGAAATAATCGCCTTCTGCTGACCCAATTGTTCTGCCAACATATGCAGCATCATCGATAGCCATTGCAATAGATCTAGGTTGCACTGCATCCCCGATCAGATACGATTCTTTGACTACATCCTGAATAGAATCGTACAAGCTATGCTCTGCATCTCGCCCAGAAGCAATTATGACGGTATCATACGCCAATTTAATACTCTTCCCATCAGATAAGGTATACTCAACATCACTTGGACTTATCGATCGAACATTTGCACCCGTTATAACATTGACACCTTCTTCATGAATGTACTTTAATAATATTAAGTGCCTCATCAAATCATGTATGTAGGGCACCACAGCTATATTATTCGTTTTCTCCAGAATTGTAACATTTTTTCCTAAACGCCTTATAGATACACCTAACTCAGCACCATCACCACCACCAATAATAACGACTTTATTACCGATCTCATATGAGGCTTGGTTCCTTAAATAATCATCATGATATATTACACTTTTATTATTAATCCCCGGTATATTTGGGTTAATCGGTTTACCACCGGTTGCAGCAATAACTACATCAGGTTTATCCTTTTCAATAATTGCTTTCGTCAATTCTGTCTCGAGTTTAACGTTAATCTTAAGAATATCCATTTGATATTTCAAATATACAACAATATTCCTTAGGTCTTTCGTATTTAACTTCTGGTGTGCGGATGCAATATGAATTATTCCACCAAGTTGATTCGATTTTTCAAAAAGGGTCACATCATGGCCCCTCATTTTCAGCACCTTCGCGGCTTTCATTCCTGCAACACCGCCACCAGCGATATATACTTTCTTTTTGATCCGTGCATCCCTTAACGCATAATCGCGTTCTCTACCAAAACTTGGATTTACCGCACACATACATGAATGATGGTTAAACACATGCGTTGTGCAGCACCAATTGCAGGCTATACACCTACGTATCTCGTTTACACGCCCTTCCCGTGCTTTTTTCGGCAATTCCGGATCTGCAAAGATCGGCCTTGAAATATTTATCAGATCACACCTTCCATTTTTTAATGCCGCTTCCGCAATCTCTGGATCCATAATTTTCCCAACGCCTACCACTGGAATACCTTTTTTTACCGCAATTTTCCGAACGGCTTCCGCGTATTTTAAGTTAGTCCCACGGGGTAAGTACAAGGGAGGAATGGTGTAACTCAATGCTTCCGGAGACATGATTCCTCCGGCAGACACATCAAGGATGTTTATTCCCCATTCGATGTATCGAGGAACATATTCATCCAGCATTAAAGCCAGCGAATATCCCTTCTCGCCTCCAAATTCCTCGGCACTAATTCTCCACACAATAGGATAACTGTCACCAACCACTTCCCGCATTCTTTCATATACTCTCTGGGAAAAAAGTAATCGGTCGGAACCATACTCATCTTTTCTGGAATTGAAGGTCGGGGATAAAAACTGATGCGGAAGCGATCCATGATTGCCATGAACCATTACATAATCAAAACCAGCCTCCAGTGCTCTGCCAGCAGCAGCAGCGTATGCATCAATAATTACCTTTACTTCCCTCCTGGTTAATTCATGACACATAATATTTGGATTTCTAAAACTAGGCATATAATACGGAGAAACAGGTATGTTATACCTGTTTCTCCTTGGATCGCAAATCGCTCCGCCGTGAAATATCTGAATACCTGATAATGCGCCAGCTCTTTTTATCGCATAAGCAAGATCGGCAAGTCCGCCAATGACATCGTCACGGTCGATTGCGATCTGGTTAATAAATGCTTTACCTTCAATTCGAACATATGAGGCCATAACGCAGATACCTGCAGCACCGCCTCGAGCCTCTGTATAATAATTATCTATGGTTCGTTGATTTACCGATCCATCAGCATTTGCATGCCCCTTTATGTTAGGTGGCTGTAGATACCGATTCTTGAAATGCAATTTGCCGACATCCAAATGAGAAAATAAATTCGGGTACTTCATTTCCCCTGGCAGCATATTTAATTCTCCCAGAAAGACGTTAATTGCTCTTCGGTTTTAAATATAAAGAACCTATGCTTCTCCCACCACATACATCCAGTGTTTGACCCAAACAGAACGAGGACTCATCCGATGCAAAGAACAATGATGCATTCGCAATATCTATCGGCTGGCCAATCCTCCGAATCGGGGTAGCAGCAATTGCCATCTCCCGAATATCATTTTTCATTTTACGAGACAACTCTGTATCAATTAATCCAGGAGCCACGCAATTTGTGTTGATATTATATTTGCCAAGTTCTAGACCCATACTTCTCGTCATACTTACAAGTCCACCCTTTGATGATGAATAATTTGCTTGACCAATATTACCGTGATAGGCACGCGAAGCAATATTTATAATTTTCCCATATCTATTTTTCTTCATACCTGGAACAACCGCTTGCGTACACAAAAATGCTCCCTTAAGATTAATATCAAGCACAAGGTCCCAATCTTCCTCGCTCATATTTTCTATCAAATTGTCTTTTATTGTACCCGCGTTATTTACTAATATATCGATCTTTCCAAAATTATTTAATGCAAAATCGACCATCTCTTTTATTTTATCTTTATCACGAACATCGACCTTGAAAGCCAATCCCTTTCGTTTAAGACCTTTTATTTTTTCAGCTACCTGCATTGCGGCATCGTAATCAATATCAGCAACAAGTACGTCCGCACCTTCTTCGGCAAACCTTATTGCCATGGCCTCGCCAAGGCCTCTCCCACCGCCGGTAATAATTGCTGATTTATCCTTAAGTCGCATCCTCTCCTCCAATATTTTATTTTATAATAAACATAATCCTCTTTGTAATAATTTTACAAAACAACATCTTTTTCTCCAACATGCCGGCTCCAAATCATGATATAATTTTTTTATTTACCAAAAGTGCAAACATCCCTCTCTGAACTATTTCATCTTTTTGATTCAAGATTGATATTTCCCTAATAATAATGCCCGCATCTTTCCTACTTTTACTCTCTCTTTTCTCCGATATTTTTACCTCTACCCTTATCGTATTACCGGCCTTTACGCTTCTAAGAAATTTGAACTCATTGATACCAAGAAATCCGATCGCTGTTTCATCGGTTATTCCGAGCGGATACATTAATCCCGTTGCAATTGACAAAACAAGCATGCCATGCGCAATCCTCGTTCCGTGCTCGGTATTTTTAGCAAATTCCTCATTTGTATGAAGAGCGTTATAATCCCCCGAAAGACCCGAAAACATAACAATATCCGTCTCCGTGACCGTCCTGGATTTCGTTTTAAAAACATCGCCTTCTTTAAAATCCTCAAAAAATAAACCCATTTTTAGACCCTTTCCATGGATGTTTTCATTACATCTTTCAATACGTTGAATAGCCCTACCTTGATCCTTTTTTCAAGAAACTTGATACTGACACGACATCAGGGGGCAAGCACTGATTCATTTTTGCCCCACCACAGGGTACCACCGTTACGTGTTTCCGCTGAACATCTACCATGAAGACACCGGAAAATCTCGTGATGTTGTTCTTCTTGTTGTATTTAAATTGGGTATTCCAGAATTTCCAAAACTTTCCATTGCGATCATATGCGATCATATAAAAATGAACGGATGATTTTGTATCAAAGTAATGCAACCTTTTCGAATAATGATGACTCTTGTCCAAAGGTGTTTCTTCAACAACATACGCCTCAGCGATTTCATATGGAGCTTTCGGGAACCACCCAACATAATCAGATCCAGCAACATCATTTATTAAGGAGTCGGAAACGAAGGCAACAATTTTTTGCTTACCGATAAATTTCCACTTGCTTCGCAATATTGAACCAGAATATCCATGGAAATCATCCACGGCAACATCAGTCCCAAGGAAAGCATCCGTCACCTGTTTCGAAGACCACCTTCTCAACCGCCTTACTGCCGGGACATATGCAACCGTATCATCATATTTTTCCGGATTGTTTGAACTGAACCGCTGCAAAACAAATCCGGTTCCTTCAATGTCATACGGACGTAATACTCGCATTGCCTGTACCATTTCAAGGCCGTTCCGGTTATCCTTTGCAAGAATATCAGGCATCGGTGGACAATACTGCCGATTCTTAAAAGCATACCAGTAATAATCCGTATCTACTTGCCGTTCTAATTTACCATCCATGGTCTTCCATTGAAACAATGGAACGGTATACCAATCATCCCCAATATTTCTATAGGTGTAGTTCCATGCAACTTTTAACCCGGCATCCGGATCTTTCGCATCAATCTCTGGAAATGGAACGCCTGAAATATAATTCAATATTTTTCCACTCTTATCCAACTTCACATTGCCACTGTTTTTATTCGTTGCTTCGACTAATTTAGGCCAAAGCGGATATTCATCCGATTTTTTGATTGTAAGTTTAAATCCGAAATTCTCCATTAGATAATCCATATACATGGGTAAATATTCTTTATATTCCTTATAATTTACTTTGGATATGACAGTGCCAGGTGCTGGTTCCTTCGCCAATGATTGCCCGACAACAAAACCCATCGTCATAATGCCACATGCGACAACAATCAAAACATGCTTTTTCATGCCATTCTCCTTTGTGTAATATTTATCTCTTTATTAAAAAGCATACCGTACACGGGCATAAAATTCATCTCTATCGCTTTGATTTCCAAATCCTGCAAACGTACTCTTTCGTCCGTGCACAACACCTAAAGTGTTTAATCCTATTTTATAACTCCAATGATTTGTGTGAAGAAACTCCACGTTTGCTCCGAACCCAATTCCATCGCCATGCAATTTATAGAGACCAAACACTTGAGGCTTAAGTCTTGAATGCATGTAATCAGTTTGCGCTACAACTGTAACAGTTGGATCCGACCGCAATGCTGGAACTCCATCATTGGTTAATCCATCCTCATAGTCCAATATATGGGTCATAAACAATTGTGCAGTAAGAAAGAACGTCTGATCCGGATTCAACAACTTTATCCACGAAATCCTGTCGATACCTATCGAATACTTCACCTCATCCTTTTCGATCAATCCGCTCGGATACTTCGATAATAATCCTAAACCCACCGGCCTTCCGGAGTCTATCCCCATGGTTTTATTTGGTACATACGTAGATTCAAACCTGAATACAATTCCTGTTAAATCATTGCTATAATCAAACGAGATACCAAACGTATTCTTTTTCGGATATTTAAGATGAAAAGTCTGGAAATCTAATACAGGATCCTGCTGATAACCGTAAAAATGGTTCAGCGCCCACCATACCAACCCGGTTTTAAATTCCACTCTCTCTCCAATTTGCGAACTTGACAGGTGCCACCTTGGAGGCAGATCTTGAGGCAACTGATCAAATCCGGGGCCAACAAGAGACCATGGCATGCCGGGAACACCGTAATTCGTTGGCTTGAAGTCGCCGGGATTTACAATTAACTCGAAATTAACATCAGCCAATGGGCCAACATCCCCAAGTCGGTAAAGAAACTTTCCCATCCAGAGAGGAATCCTCCAATCCCGGAAATCCTCATAAAAGAAATGTCGACTGTAATCCAACGGATTAACAATATCCGCAAGTCGGAAAAAATCGGTTTTACCCCATCCGACCTGTTGCCTTCCTACCCGGAAATTAAATTTCCCAATATCTCCGTCAAGATATTGCTCCCGAAATTCCACCTCGCTATAAATCCCATCCTTCCCGTGTTGGGAAAACGTGGGAGGCTTATCAATATCCCCGTAATGATACGCTCCGTCGTACCATGCCCGGAAAACCCCGCCCAATGACAATTTGTCCAATCCATATTGGTTTTTCAGAAGAACATCATTGTACTCAAGTTGAAACGTATTCCGATTCTGAATCCATTTCGGAGACTCGTCAAAATTTTTCGTCCGCCAAATGTTCATTGAATCGAAATAACCGGAAGCCTTCAAATCACCATCGTTAGCATCGACCAAGCCATAGCTTGCAGGAGCAAAAAACGATACAGCCATTGCACATACCAACACACTTAAAATACCTTTCTTCCGCATACATGGACCCCCCTCTCTTGTTTAACTTCTACCAACACCTATTATAACTACATTACAAATTTACGTATTAACAATGCACTATTCCATATAACAATAATATATCTACACACTCCCAAACTTTTCAATCTCTTCCGAAACAATATTCGTTTGCTCACTGCGCTTAAAGTAAAATACTTTCAGCATCGATGGGACCAATAATAAAGCAGTCGATGCATGAACAAATAACATAACACTAAGAAGCATGCCCATTTCCGCAATGAAACGAATATTCCCGAAATACCATACGATTAAACTTAAGATCATCGTTGTAGCTGTAAAAAGGACCGCTCTTCCCGTTGTACGTAACGACTCAGCTACAGAAAAATCACCATTTTTCGTCAATTCATATTCATGCAACAACCGGTCTACCATATAAATCGTATAATCTATACCGATCCCCGCACCTATCGAAATTACTGGCAGCGTACTAACGCTCACCCCAATTTCTTTATATTTCATAAATGCCAATGTGAATATATTTCCCAATAATACCGGTATTATTGATATGAGGCATACGACAGGATTTCTGTAACTCAGCAAAACAATTATAAATATTCCAAATACAGTCGTGGTCTCCAATAACAATTTTTTCGACTTGAGGTATTCATTCATTGCCGCAAATACTCCGATATTCCCACCCATTACTTCCACTTTTAACATCTTATATTTCGGGTCTTTTTTAATTCCCTCTAAATTTGTTATAGCCTTTTCGATCGTTGTTCCCAGGGAATCTTTAAAATAGACCACCACGCTTAAATGTTGCACATCATCATCGGCATATTCCTTTAATACGCCTGGAACACCTGCACCGACAGAATACTGGAACATATACGACCCAACGTCATCTTCTCGATTCGGTATCACTGACCATTTTGGATCATTCGAGTGGAACATCTTGTTTATATATTTTATAATATCCGTTATTGATTTACTCCCACCTGCCTCATCAATTTCAGAAACAAATCTCCTTGAAAAATCATCCAAGGTTCTAAGGGCAACGGGATCCTTCATCGTGCCATTATCTGATCTGCTTACATGAAGCATTAATTTATTATCACCAAAAAAATTACGATTTATTTGAAATGCCGATTGATTATATTTAGAATTTGGTCGTAAAAGTGGAGAACCTGGACTTGTATCGCCAATATCAACTTTCAAAAACAATGGAATTGCTATTATAGCTAAAACAGCCCAAAATATTAAATTGCCATATACGTATACTTTTGACGTACTAATAGATGCAATTTTTGACAATGTAATTTTATAAACTGTGTTTCTCTTTTTCGCTTTTACGCCAAATAATGCCAAAAGTGCAGGCGTAAGGAATATCACATTGACAATCAAAAGCAAGGCCCACAAACCGCAATAAATCCCTACTTTATTTAAAAATGGAATTCCTGTTAAACACAATAAATAAATTCCAATCGCATCGGCCACTATCCCTGCAATGGCCGGAATCGATATTGTCATCCATGTCTTTTTTGCCGCTTTTATATTATCGCCGAGCTCTTCCATACACTCTACATATCTACTCGCAACTTGCGTAGAATGACTTATTGCTCTTGAACTTAACAACAAAGGTATTAAGAACAACAATGGATCTAAATTAATATTCAATATTCCTACAACACCCAACCCCCAGATCAGTGAAGTAAAAAGTGTAATTACTGGTACAAGCGTGAAATAAAACGATTGAAATTTGATCAAGGTAAGAAAAAGGATGATAAACATGGATACGCCAAACAGGATGAACATTTCACTTCGGTAATGATAAATCCACCCCATCAACATCGGGTATCCACTTACATATATTGTTGTATTCTCATCTGTTAATTGTTTCGAAATTTCATCTAATGACTTATGGACATTTTTATAATTTAATCCAACTTCATAAAACCCAGCCATGATTAATGAAGATTTATCATCAAAAGAAACAATCGGACCATAAACATTGACTAGTCTGTGGATTGTATCTTTGAAATGACCCATCTGAGACTCATCTTGTGGGACCATATCTCTGATGGTTTTCACATTTAATACGCCATCTGGCGATAGTTCTACCGCTCTAAGTGTAGAACTTGTCAATGAAATTACAGAATCATGATCTATATTTTCCAGTTTATGGATCGCATCTGTTACTACTGCAACTTTCTCAAAGTATTTATTGCTATATATATCTCCATTATTAACTTTCACAGAAACAACAATAAAATTTGCACCGCCAAAATTATTTTTATACTTGTTATACGTTTTTATATAATTATGACCTTGTGGTAAAAGATCAGAAAATATCGTGAGTACTTTTACCCTTGGGATAAATAAAGCAAACCCAATCGTGATCACTAATAGTACTAGTAATACTGTCTTTAATTTATCATAAAGTAAACTTATTTTCTCAAGTATGGCATCTACTTTAGAATTTGCCAATTGAGGCCTCCATCCTGAGTAATAAACACAGTTCCATACCCACCGATTGCTACTCCCGTATTGGAATGTTTAGAAAAATTTACAGACCTCAGATAAACGTTTGAACTTACGTCTTTTTTTGAATCTTTCCAATTAACAAGATCCGATGAATAAAATAATTTCCCATACTCACCACATGCTACATAATTTTCCTTTGATTTCGAAATAGAATATAGCGGCGCACTTAACGTTGCGGTTTTTTTAATTTTATTATCTTTTAAATTATATGTGTACGTGTTTCCTGTAAATCCGATGATGGCAAATTGCTTGTCATCAATGGATAAAATACCCGATATCACCTCGGGATTCATCCAATCTTCTCCTGTAAAAATCCCTGAGGTCATTTCTACCTTGTGCCACTTTCCACCTCGGTAGGAATACAAAACACCAAATTCACCGCCAACTAATAAACCATCATTTGTAATTTTCACACATGCAATATTGATATCTTCCGGGATTGAAATTTCCTTAAAATTCAAACCGCCATCTACCGAGTAACCTACCACCCCGGCTTCCCCAGCGATAACCACACGATTTTTGGAATCGGCCTCCACACAGGTAAAACTCACTTTTCCTTTTATTTTTCCTTTCCCTTTCCCAAACTCCAAATTCAGGGGGACCCAGCTTTTTCCCCCATCATTCGTTTTAAATGCAACACCACTCGTTCCCACAACCCACCCATTTTTATCGTCTATAAATGATATTGACAAGAGATCCTGTAGGGTATCTATTTTGCGAGTAATGAATTTGCGTGATTCATCTAATTTCAATAATTCCCCATCAGGACCAGAAATGTAAAAATTATTCCCCGCTGAGGTTACATGAAAAAAATTATCAACGATCGATAATTTGTGGGTCCTTCCATTACTGCCATTTGATGGAGCGGAAATCGTATCTCTTTGTAGAAAAAATGATGTTATAACAAGTGACAATGTAAATATTATAAGGAATTTTTTCATTGTTATAACCTTTCACATATAACATATTTCTGGTACGAAACATAAAACACTATGTGTGTTTTATTTAGAAACTGAGAAAATATCTAGAATAACGTTTTCTGCTTTCCCCATTCTGCATCTACATAATTAAATACATAAAATTTCACAGTCATTTTTTTATACTTCCATTCATTACCAACTTTTACACATTCATTGAGATATGCGCCACTACCCATTACCGGCTTGCCACCGATAATTCCGTAAAAATTTAAATAATAATCAAACTTTGCCGTTTTGCCATGAATGTCTGCCTTGAAATTTTGAACATAATGTCTGAAGCTTTCCATATTTTTAAATATATAATCAGCTAAAAACCTACGGAGATCAGC
>Ga0209212_1002970_pt1 | contig 23104 bp, 20 predicted proteins | sample RifGroC2_FD_183996 | JGI IMG/M metagenome (GOLD analysis project Ga0209212, IMG submission 183996) | Groundwater microbial communities from Rifle, Colorado, USA - Groundwater C2 (SPAdes) (version 2) | ecosystem: Environmental > Aquatic > Deep subsurface > Groundwater | place: Rifle, Colorado... | reverse complement strand
GTGTTCGAAGCGATCAAGGGCGGACTGGCCGGATCGACGGTCATGAACGCTAAGGTTCCCATGATGATCGAAGGGAACTTCAAACCGGGCTTCAAGATCGACCTGCACATCAAGGATCTGGCGAATGCGCTGGACACCGCCCACACAGTGGGTTCCCCGCTTCCCCTGACTGCCGCGGTACGGGAAATGATGGAGACGCTGCACGCGGATGGCAACGGGCAGGATGACCACAGCGGCCTGGCGAAGTACTACGCCAAGGTATCGGGCACGAAGATCGGCAAATAAGCAACGACGGAGGAACGACCATGGACACCGATTTCATCAAGGGTATCATCCCACCGATAGTCACTCCCTTCACCGACGACGAACGGCTCGACGAGACGGCGCTTCGGCGCCACATCGACTTCATGATCGATGGGGGTATCTCGGGCATCCTCGCCTTCGGCTCCAACGGGGAATTCTATATGCTCGACGAAGCCGAGATGGAGCAGACGCTCCGGGTCATCCTTGACCAGGTGGGCGGGAGGATTCCCGTGTACATGGGAGTTGGAGCGATCAGGACCAGCACCTGTGTGCGATTGGCGCGCATGGGGGTCCGTCTTGGGGCCGCGGGAGTTTCGGTCCTGCAACCGATGTTCCTCAAGCCCAGCGAAGACGAATTGCGCACACACCTCAGGACGATCACCCGGTCTGTTTCCGACACACCGGTGCTGCTGTATAACAATCCGGGACGCACCGGGTACGGAATCAGCCAAGACGTGGTGGAGGAGCTTGCCCACAGCGAGGCGAATCTGGTGGGCATGAAGGATTCGAGCGGGGATATGACCCAGACAATCGAGTTCATCCGCCGTAACGCCGATGTGGGTTTCCGGGTGATGTGCGGAAAGGATACACTGATCTACTCGGGCTTGAACGTGGGAGCTGTCGGTGCGGTATGCTCGACGGCCAATTACCTGCCACATCTTGTTTGCTCGATCTACGAGAAGTATGTCGCGGGAGATCTGAAGGGAGCCTTGGAGGCCCAGTTCAAATTGAATCCGATCAGGCTGATGACCGACAGCTCGAGCTTTCCCGTGGCCACCAAGGATCTGGCGAATTTTGTCGGATCCAACGTAGGCAAGCCGATCCTTCCAAGCAAGATATCACCGCCAAAGCAAATGGAACGTTTGAGGAATGTGCTTGTCGAGGGCGGTTTCCCGGTGGTGGAGTAGTTCGACTACCCCTGCGATGGGTTACTTGCAAAGCGGCCGTTTCAATTGTAGAAACGGCCCTTCTTTGTATGCTATAAGGGAACGGATGAATACCCACGAAACATGCATCCCTTGTCTCTTGAAGCAGGTAGACCAGACGGCACGGCTGTTTGGGCTTTCCGACGCCTCAACCACAGAGATGAACGACCGGTTCAGATACTTACTCCAAGAATCCCACACTACCGGATCACCCCCTGAAATGGCTGTTTTCATCCAAGACCTCCTGGTGTCCTATACGGGGAACGCCGATCCGTATCTTGAGATAAAGCACAACAGCAACAGACAGGCCTTGGCTGTTGTGGAAGACTTGCGGGCAAGTGTGGAGGATTCCTCCAATCCCTTGAGAACGGCAGTGGCACTCGCATGTGCTGGAAATATCATCGACTACGGAGTATTTTCGAGTGGAATCGATGTCCGAAGGGAGATTGGAGCGATACTTGGGCGGGAACTGGCGGGAATCGGGTCCGAATCGACCGGGAGGTTTCAATTTGACGAATTCTCCGCGGCCCTGGATAAGGCGGAACATCTTCTGTATATCGGGGATAACGCAGGGGAGATAGTATTTGACTTGATATTGCTCGAGACTATCAAGGAATTGTATCCGAACCTGACCATCCATTTTGCGACACGCGGGAAACCGATTCTCAACGACGTATTGGTGGACGATGCATTCATGGTGGGAATCGATTCGGTAGCTACTGTCATTTCAAGTGGTGTGCCGACTCCCGGATTGGTGTTGTCCCAGGCATCGGAAGAATTCCTCTCCCTGTACAATGCCTGCGATCTGATTGTCAGCAAAGGGCAAGGAAACTTCGAGTCGTTGTCAACACCTGATCCAAGGATTTTTTTCCTGTTCATCACCAAATGCAAAGTGGTCGCAAACCTGGTGGGGAGTTCCTTGCGGGACCTGGTCCTCGTTTCCAAACCCAACGAGCCGAGTTGAATCCTTTCACTTTGGATCGTTGAGGTCGAATACCTCCCGGATCTTCTTTGCGACACCATCATCATCGTTGTATCCGGCAATGCCGGCGGCAATCGCCTTCACCTCATCGTGCGCATTGCCCATGGCTATGCCATACCGTGCCCACGAGAGCATTTCCTTGTCGTTGTCCGCATCACCGAAGGCCATGGTCTCATCTGCGGATATGCCATATATTTCCATGAGTCGCTGCAGTGCGGAACCCTTTGTGGCTCCTCCTGTCATGATTTCGAAATAATCGGGATGTGAATAGACCATATGGAGCTGATTTCCAAACCGTTGGTGCATATGCCGTCTGATCCGTTCGGTCTCCCCAATCTCCCCAATAAACATGGCCTTGGTGAAATGGAGGTTATCGAATGATTCGAAATCGACAGATTTACCGACAATGCTGCTCAATGGTTCGAGATAATCGGCTTCACGTCCACAGTTGGTGAAATACAGTTCGTGATCCATGAAGGCGTGGAGATGGGCAGGAGAGCCTTTTCCGATCCTGACAATCTCGGCACAAATCTCATGATTCAAGGATATGTGCCAGAGGTCCTTTTTAGTGGCGGGGTCGTAGATGCAAGAACCGTTGTAACAAACCACTGGAAAGGTGGTACCTACCTGCTCGACAAATCTGATCGCGGTGGCCAGGCTTCGGCCGGTCGCAATCACGACGTGCACGCCTTTTTCCATGACCTGCCGGAGTGTTTGTATCGTTGTCTCTGTAATTCTTTTATCGGATGTAAGCAATGTGCCGTCGAGATCGATGGCAATGGCTTTGATCTTGTGTTGTGTGTCCATAGGGAGAGTATGGCGAAGCAGGTCGGTTGTGGCAATATGCCCGACGTAGCGATTCTTGGATTCTCAGACGATAGATTTCCATTGTAACCAAATTGTGCTAGTAAATACACATTATGTGCTAATAAGCTTTATATACTATGGCAACATATAACAATATGAAAAGCAAAATTATGTGCTATACAGTAGGTTTGTGGCATCAACTGTTCCGGAAAAGAAAAAATAACCTTTGACTGTTGCATTTTGTTGTAATATCATTCCACATATCACAAATTAGGAGTCGTATATGAAAAGACTGCTTACCGTCGCTTTGTTGCTGGTACTCATCATTGTCCCGTTGATGGCCGCTCCGTTGACCATCAAACTCGCACATCTGAATCCCCAAGAACCGTTCGACGTTCCCTCCGCTGCCATGGCCGCTGCCTTCAAGAGTGAAGTCGAAGCCAACTCGAACGGACAGATTCTTGTAGAGATCTATCCGAATGGAGTCTTGGGAAAAGAGCGTGAGACCATGTTGCAGGTAAAGAGTGGCATCGTCCATTCCTTCATCTCATCCTCCGGTGGTCTTTCCACATTCTATCCTCTCATCGACGTAACCAACCTTCCGTTCGCCTTCTCCAGCTATAATGTTGGCTATGAAGTGTATGATGGCGATTTCGGACTTGACCTCGCTGCCGATATCGAGCGCCAGGCTGGGTTCAAGGTATTGGGATTCGGTGAATCGGGTGGTTTCTTCGCGATAACGAACTCCAAACGCGAAATTCGGACTCCAGCCGACATGAAGGGCTTGAAGTTGCGTGTCATGGCAGTGCCCCTCCACCAGGAAGTCGTGAAATCCCTTGGCGCATCGCCGACCGTTGTCGCTTGGGCTGAAGTCTATACCTCGTTGCAGACTGGCGTTGTCGATGGACAGATGAACCCGATCTCCATAATCAACATGGCCAAGTTCTACGAAGTTCAGGATTACATCACATTGACCAACCACTTGTATGCACCGTACGTATGGGTCATGAATCCCCGTTTCTACAACGGTCTTACCGTTGACCAGAAGAAGATCATCGACGATGCATCCAGAACCGCTGTCCTTGCCGGTCGTGGTGTGAGCCGTGTGATCGATTCTTCCGACAAGGGATTGCCGGTGTTGTTGGAAAAGATGAATGTGTATGTTCCTACCGCAGCTGAAATGAAACAGTTCAGGGATCTGGCTATTCCTGCCGCCCGGGCATTCTTGGAGAAATCCTACAAGAACCAGGGCAAATACTGGGTCGACCGATTCCTTGCGGCTGTTGAAGCGGCAGAGAAGAAGCTCGGTTACTAAGCGCGTTCGAATACGAGAATCACTATCGGCGCCGGCTTAGGCCGGCGCTATTGCTTAGGAGTCATCGCATGGATTCACAAGAAAATAAGGTTATCAGGGTACTGTATAAGATCTCGGAGATTCTCAATACAATTGTCAACCAACTCTGCGTTGTCACCATCGGTGGCATGACAGCGGTAGTCTTGCTGGGGGTGTTGTTCCGATATGTCTTCCGCATGCCGCTCAGCTGGTCGGAGGAACTTTCCCGTTATCTCATGATCTGGGCCGCTACGTTGGCAATCAGCATAGGCGTCCGTGACAATGAACATGTAGGTTTGACCGTGCTGCTCGATGCAGCCAAATCAAAGACGGTACGCATCATCTTGGGAAGCATCATTTTCGTGGTGATTTTGGGTTTCCTATCGGTCATGATCTATTATTCGATATTGATGACCATTGAAGCGAAATGGCAATTTTCCATGGGCCTTGGAATAACGATGGTACTTCCCTCGTTGGCGATTCCCGTATCCATGACCCTCGCCATCATCCAGCTTGTAATCACACACATCCTGAATCTGTCAAAGGGGTATGCCCCGGCGTCACAGGAACGAAAAATCATCGACATCTAAATGAGGAAACACGTATGTTCTTATCAATAATCATAGTCTTTGCGACACTTCTTCTGTTGGGTATACCAATCGGGTTCACCATTGGTGTCGCCGGTCTCGTAGGTATGTACATGATGGCGAACGATGTGGCCATGTTCTCTATGGCCCCGCTCCAATTCTTCAGCGGGTTGGATATGTTCACCCTCATGGCCATGCCGTTTTTCATCCTTGCCGGCGAAATCATGAACCGTACCGGAATCACCGGACGATTGGTGAAATTCTCCAATATCCTTGTCGGGAATGTTCGTGGTGGATTGGCCCATGCGAATATTATCGCGAGTGTCTTTTTCGCAGGTATGACGGGAGCTGCGGTAAGCGATACCGCTGCGATCGGTACCATGTTGATACCCGCCATGGAAGAGGATGGGTATGACCTCGATTTCGCCGCTGCGGTTACGGCCGCTTCCTCCATCATCGGACCAACCATTCCACCATCCAACATGATGGTCATCTATGGATCACTCATGAATGTCTCGATCGCAGGGTTGTTTGCCGCAGGTTTTCTGCCCGGTATCCTGTTGGCGATCATGCTCATGATCCTCTCGTCCATCATCAGCTTCAAGCGGGGATATCCGAAAGGCAAGAAGTCGACTTTCAAGGATAAGATACTAGGCCTCAAGGACGCGATCTTGCCCTTGCTTATGCCAATCATTATTCTCGGAGGAATCTTGAGCGGAGTATTTACTCCAACCGAAGCGGCCGCCGTAGCCGTGGCGTACGCCATGGTCGTCGGATTCTTCATACTCAAGAGCATCAAGGTCAAGGATCTTCCTTCCATGTTCGTCAATACTGCCAAGATAACGGGTGTTGTCTTCCTGATCATCGGAACCGCAAGCATCCTCAGTTGGGTCCTGGCCATAAACCAGGTCCCCCAAATGATCGCCGATTTCCTCTTGGCCGCCACAGGAAGTCCGGCTGTTATCCTCCTGTTGATAATTCTACTCATGCTGGTAGTCGGCATGTTCATGGATATCGCCGCCGCACTGATTATCCTTGGACCGATCTTGCACCCGATTGCGGTAGGTATCGGGATGAGCCCGATCCATTTCGGTATTGTCATGGTGTTGTCACTTAATATAGCATTAATGACTCCACCGGTAGGGGCTTGTCTTTTTGTTGCTTGCAATATTCCCATTCATTATAGTCGAAGTGATCGCACTGTTCATCATTGCATATGTACCGATAATCTCTACATTCATACCATCGTTGCTGGGATTCTGACGGTAAATTCCTTACACACTTGCCCGGAGCTAAGCTCCGGGTTTTTTAATTTATTCGATTGTCACAAAATGTAGGTACTGATATAATAGATATTAGGAACTGATATCACTGTTCAGGGAGTTTTCCATGGAAGATAGCGACGAAATCACGATTGAAAGACGCAGTCTGGCCGAGCAGGTATACATGTTTCTCTGCAATGCGATCATTGGTGGACGATACAAGTATGGTGAGACCCTCAGTACCAGAAGTCTTGCGGACGAGCTGAAGGTGAGCATGATGCCAATCCGGGAAGCCTTGAAACGGCTGGAACTGGAAGGGATAGTCGAGATCAAGCCAAGAAGCATGTGTGTGTTCAAGACTCCAACGAAGGAAACGATCCGCGCAGCCCTCGACGTACGTGAATTGCTGGAAGTGTACTGTGTGAAATCGACCTATGTCGATGTCTCGGCGGAAAGGTTGGTGCCGTTGCATGAGATTATCCAACGGATGGCAGCTTCGATCGATGGCGAACATTTCGATTTGAAACGCTATATTATGGACGACTGGCGATTCCATATCACCCTCTGCTCGCTGGTGGACAACGAATTCATCAACAAGAGCTATCGGGAATTGAATTTGCACCTGAACATGAACTTCATGTACGATATCGGTATCGTGCCCAACGTGGAACAGACATTCCAGGACCATATACAGTTGGTGGAGGCCTTGGAACAACACGATCCGGTAGCGGTGCACATCATCAGGAAACATCTGGCGACCAGCCGCCACAATATTCTCGATGGAGAGTTTTTCAAGCAGGGGCGATGATTTCAAAACAGTGTGGGGTGAAGGACGGCAACGCCTAATCCATGAGATATCCACCGTTCACGTTCAGTGTTTCTCCCGTAACAAAAGCAGCGTCATCACTCGCGAGGTAGCACACTGCTGCGGCAACTTCCCGTGGTGTTCCCATGCGTTTCACCGGCAACGACTCGACCACGCCGGTTCTCTTCTCTTCGGACCATTCGGCGCTCATGTCCGTCTCTATCGCATGCGGCGCGACTGCATTCACGGTAATTCCATACTGTGCCACCTGACGTGCCAATGAACGGGTGAGGGTGGAGACAGCACCTTTTGATGCTCCATATGCCGGAGCGGCTGTCAAATCGCCTGTCTTGGCGGCGATAGAGGTTATGTTGACGATCTTTCCCGATTTTTGTGAGATCATCGACGGAATCGCGGCCTTGCAAAAATAGTAAGTACCGTTGACGTTGACTTCCATTACCCGCTTCCATTGTTCAATTCTCATGGTGAGTATTGTTCCGCGAGCCACTATTCCGGCATTGTTCACCAGAATATCGATACTTCCCCGCCTATCCAGGATTTCCCTTACGGCAATTTCGACAGCGGAGTAATCGGTAATATCGACTTGTAAGGCCATCCCCTGCAAATTCCTCTCTTGGAGTGCGCCAATGACTTCGGAAGCATCTCCAATATCTACGACGACTACATATGCCCCTTGTTCGGCGAGCATCAGCGCTATCTCCTTTCCAATACCTTTTGCAGCACCAGTGATGATAGCGGTCTTACCATGGAATTGCATCGTTCATACCTCCTAACCAAACAGAAGATTCGGCAGGAACAGGACCAGCCGAGGGAAGAAGATGAGAATGAGAACCATCACTGTGATAGTCGAGATGAATGGCCACATGTGCTTCACATACCTGCCGATGGAGATATTCATGACTGAGCACACCGCATACATGGCCAGACCGACCGGTGGGGTCATATTTCCCATGGTGATGATGGTACAGAAGAGTATGCCGAAATGGACCGGATCGATTCCCACTTGCATGGCAAGCGGAAGAAAGATCGGTGTGAAAAGCAGGATGACCACGGAACCGTCGATGAACATGCCCAGGATAATCAAGAAGAAGACGATGATTCCCATGACGGCGTATTTGTTTTGGCTGATTCCGAGGATTGCCTGTGTCAATTTACCGGGTATCTGTTCATAGGGGATTCCGTACCCGAAAATTCCCGAAAGTGCGATGATGAACATGATTGCTCCAACATCCACCACCGAATCACCGAGTGTCTTGATGAGCTTCTGGACATTGAGCTCCTTGTAGAAGAAACCAACAGTCAGCGCATAGATACACGCGAACGCTCCGACTTCACTTGGAGTAAACAATCCGCTACGAATTCCGAAAAGCAACAGGATAGGGAAAAGCAGGGACCAGATGCTCTCCTTGACGGCAGCGAAGACTTCTTTTGGCCTTGCGGCATGTTCCCGTTCCGGAGCATATCCATGGTGTATGGAAGCAAGCCAGACGGTGAACATGAGTGCGATCATCATCAGCAGTCCTACCAGAAGTCCGGAAGCGAACAGGCGACCGATGGAGACTTCACCGACAGTACCATAGAGGATGATTCCAACTCCGGGAGGTATGGTGGCGGTGATCAGTGCCGTCCAACTGATCACATTCGCCGTGAATCCGGGGGCATATCCACGTTTTATCATATCCGGTGCGAGGATCCTTGCTTCCATGGAGGCATCGGCGATTGCAGATCCCGACACCCCGCCCATGAGGGTGGATAGTACTACGCTCACTTGCGCCAAGCCACCACGCATATGTCCCGTGAGGACACTGGATAGCTTCATCAACCTATGAGTTATTCCGGAAGCATTCATGAGATTGCCGGCAAGTATAAACAGGGGGACGGCCAACATGGCGAAGTTTTGTGTCTGTGAGATCGGTAGTTGGACAATCATGGTGAATGGCAATTGGCTGTTTTGCAAGAAGAAGCATACGCCTGAGATTCCAATTGCGAAGGCGACAGGCATTCCCATAGCAAGAAACAAAATGAATACAATGGAGACTACTGTCATGTGGTACCCCTCTGGTCTGTTGGGTTGGAATTTCCGGACAGCAGCAGCCATAATTTCCGTATGGATGTGATCGCCATGAGCAAAGAACCGATGGGAATACTGACGATCACCCACGAGTAGCTGAAACCTGGGATACCCTGGAATACCCTTTTATGGCTGATGAATGCGAGTTTCACCCCGTAGTACATCAGAGCCAACAGGAAACAAAGGATAATGGAGTAACAAAAGATCGAGAGTATCTTGGCAATACGAACCGAACACATATCCACCAGGAGTTCGACCCGTACCAATTTGTCTTTCCTTAGTGCGACATCGGCACTGAGAAACACGCTCCATGCGAATAGGAAGAGGGAGAGGTCCTGGGACCAATTGAACGGTTTGCCGACAGCCCTGGCCAACGCCGCGATGAAAATCAATACACAGCAGGCAACGAGACCTACAGCCGAGAGGAACAATTCGATAGAGCCTAGACGGGTATATAATTTCTGCATACAGGCCTCTCTGTTGAATAGTGTCTATACAGAAGCAGGGTCGGGTAGGCCCTGCTTCCGAGAATACTCCGGCGATTCCATACGGTTCGATATCATTCGAGTGACTATCGAAGATGGATCGTTACTTTCCGAGTTCCTTATAGATCTGGTTGCGGGCATCGAGAAGGTTTAATTTGACGTACGCCGCATCCCCAGCCTTTCGGAATGCATCCATATCGATTTGTGATTCATCGATAATCATCATACCGCGATCGACCAAAGTCTTCCTGTTCTTGGGATCGATCTCCTCGAGATAGGCGCGCGATACTTCAAGACCGGCCTTGTTGCATTCTTCTTCGAGAATCTTCTGGTATTCGGCGGGCAGGGAGTTGAACCATTGGCTGCTGATGACTTCGAAGTTGATCAACAGGATGTGTTTTGTCTCGCTGACATAATCACAGACTTCGTCGAATTTGCCAGTAGAAGTGGCCGTGAAGGAGAGTTCGAGTCCATCGATCGCCTTGGTCTGCAATCCCGGATACATATCTCCATAGTTCATGGCAACTGGGGTGGCACCGATCGCCCGTATCGATTCCTGCCAAATCGGTGCGCCGGGAGTACGGATGCGAAGTCCCGAGAGGTCGGAAGGTTTCGTTATGGGTTTGTTGGTGACCATTTGCCTGAACCCCTGTACCCAGAAGAACGAGAGGACCTTGAACCCCTGTGTCCGTTCCAATTCTTCCTTCCATTTCTGGACTGTGGGCAGGGTGTTGAGCTTCTCAACCTCTTCAAGGGTACTGACGAAATACGGTGCATTCATCACCGCCATATCCGGTACATACTGGCCCAATCGTGCCGCATCGGTATTCTGTCCGACATTGGCTCCCTGGCGAATCTGTTCAAGAATATCCTCCTCGACTCCCAGTTGGGCGCTTGGGAATACTTCGATTGTCAGATTGCCGTTCGTACGTTCGGAAACAGCCGCTGCCCATTTCTGGAACGCACCATGATACGGATCTTGTGGAGTGAGTACATGGTTGAATTTCAACACATACTTCTTTTGGGTTTCCTCTTGTGCTCCAGCGGAGAACAGGAGCGAAGCTCCCACCAGGCATACAAGCAATACGCAAATCAGTTTTTTCGAATTCAAAGCAGACCTCCTTTTTGGCTTGCTGATATCTTAGATATATGATATTTTGATTTGTATCAGTTGTCAACGAAAACTTCCCGCGCTATAAAATACCTGGACCACTATGAAAAGTACCTTTCGAGTTGGTATGATATCGAAGTGATGCTTTGGCGATGGCGACAATTGAACCGTAGGAGGGGATTATGGACTCGACAGTGCGTATCGGACGGGAAAATCTTGAGCAATTCTGTACTGATGTGTTTTTGCAACTCGGCTTGCCGGAGCAAGAGGCAATCGATTCCTCCAAGATCCTGGTCGCTGCCGATGCCCGTGGAATCGGTAGCCATGGGGTAGGCCGGTTGTGGCGCTACGCCAACGGTATCCGCAAGGGCATCATGTTGGGAACCGCAACCCCGCAGATACTCCGCGACACACCGATTTCCCTGGTCTTGGACGCCCAAGGGGCCATGGGCATGGGAATCAGCAAGAACACCATGGAACAGGTTATCTCAAGGGCCCGGACAATCGGGGCCTCCTTCGCATCGATCCGCAACTCCAACCATTTCGGCATTGCTGGTTTCTATACGGAAATGGCAGCCCACGAAGATATGATAGGTATTTGTATGACCAATACCGCAGCCCTCGGGGTTCCGACATTCGGAAGGACCGCCATGTTCGGCACCAATCCGATCGCGATCTCGGTTCCCGCCACAAAGGGCAGGATGTTTACGCTTGATATGGCAACTACCTGTGTCACCCGGGGGAAAGTGGAAGTATATGCCCGCGAAGGGAAACAATTGCCCCAGGGTTGGGCAGTGGATACTACCGGAAAGGGAACAGCCGATGCGACCAAACTACTCGACGATATGTTGTACCAGCGTGGAGGCGGCATGCTTCCATTGGGCGGGGAAGGTGAATTGCTCGGTGGCCACAAGGGATACGGATTGGCCGTTCTGGTCGATATCCTGACTGCTGTGACCAGCGGTGGCGATTTTGGCAAATCGGTAATGGACAGCGAGGCAACAAGCGCCCGAGTCTGTCATTTCTTCGGTGCCATCAAATTGGAGGTCTTCAGGGATCCCCAGGAGTTCAAGGAAGACATGGGCCGGTTGCTGGATGAATTGGTTGCGACCGAAGTTGCCGACGGTTGTGACCGTGTCTATTATGCCGGTTTGAAGGAACATGAAGCCGAAAAGGAAAGCAATCGGTCCGGTGTTCCATTGACAGCGAAGGTCGTTGAGAGTCTGCGAAAGATTGCCCAAGAGTCGGGAGTTTCCTTTACTTTGTAAAAGGCATTACTTGTGACAACTACCTGGTAATTTTATTGCCTGCACTATAGTTTTGGGCTAGAATTGACTATGCGAAACGTCATGGTCTTCCTAGGCATAACTTTACTTGTATTGGGTGTGGTCTCGGTGTTTACCAATCTTGGGCTTGATTCTGCCAGAGTTGGAGTCTCACAAGATGGCGTATTTGCTATCGATACCGATGGAGGATTTCAGAAGCCGGTCTTGCTTACCGGTGTATGGAACTTCTATCCCAACCGGTTCATCGATCCAGACGATATCCCATTGGAAGGACGTGTGTCCACGTTTGTTCCAAGCGACTGGAACCTTGGAAACGAAACGGAGTTTTGGGGAATCAATAGTGGATATGGGTCGTACCATGTGCGATTGGAGCATGTGAATCCTGGCATGTACGGTCTTTGGATCGATACCGTATACACTGCCTTTGAATTGTATGTCGATGGGAATTATTTGGGAGGAGCTGGTACTGTTGGGATGGATGCACAGTCGAGCAAAGCCCAATTCTCCGATCTTCTCACCATGTTCGAAGTGGCTGAGAAATCCTACGTGGATATCGTTCTGTTGGTGAGCAACAATTACCACCCTGTCGGGGGCATCGGAATAGCACCGATATTCGGCAGTAGTGAACAGGTTGAACAATTGTATACCCGTTCCGTATCACTTGCGGTCGGTCTCGTAACTATTTTCCTTACCTCCATCTTCACAACCCTGTTTTTTCATGGAAAACTGAACAAGGATTCCAGACTCATCTATTTCGCAGTGTTCTGTTTCGCACTTGCATTGAAAGTCGCGGCCTCCAACTCGTTATTGGGATTGTTCTTTCCCAACATTCCCATAGGGGTGGTATCCAAGATTGAGTATCTCACCATTCCATTGGCCGCCATCGCGTTTTCCTTCTACTGGAGAAGGGTCTTTGGTCTTTCTGTCCATCGGTGGATCATCCATGGGTTCCAAATCCTGTTGGCCTTGTATATCCTGTTGATCCTGACCACACCTATACCCATCTACTATCCATTCCTCATGCCTATCATTTTCTTGATTATCGGCATGGGGTTGGTCTGGACAATCCAAGTGAGTCTATCGCATATGAAAACCAAGTCACCTCCAGGGTTGATGGTTTTTGGAATCTTTGTCATGTTGGTTACAATCGTCATGCAGGCTTTTTACTACGAAGGAAATATTCCCAATATATTCTTGAATCACATGGCCGCCTTGGGTATGGCATTTTTTGTGCTCGTCAACTTCCATACCATTTCGTATCGGTTCATGCTTGCGAAACATGAAGTGAAGCAGGCCGCACAAGAGTTGGAAACCAAGGTTTTGGAACGGACCCAACAACTGCATGTGGCCAACGAAAATTTGGCGTGGAACGCTTCCCACGATGCGTTGACGAAGTTGATGAACAGGAATGAACTCATGCGAAGAATTGACACTCAATCGTTCCTTCCCTCTTTTTCAGTTGTCTATCTAGATATGGACAACTTCAAACGGATGAACGATATGTATTCGCATAAGGCTGGTGATCTGGTATTACAGTCATTTGCATCTAAATTGTTGAAATCGGCTCGTACACACGACATGGTGTTTCGTGTAGGCGGCGATGAGTTTGTTGTGCTCATGCCCGACACAGACAGCAGTGGAGTCCTTTCCTTCGCAAAGCGATTGTTCTTGGAAATGGAGACGTTCTGTGTCGATATCGCCGAACCGTTGCATATGGAGTTGGGCATTCCGCTTCCACTCTCGGAGAAATGCAGGTTGACAGGTTCAATGGGTCTCGTCGTCAAGGAAACCGGAACTATCGATGTCGAATTCATGATCCAGCAGGCAGACGAAGCACTCCTGGTCGCAAAAGCCAATGGAAAGAACAGGTATGAGCTTGTGGTATTGCACTAGGAGCGTGTAATTGCCTGTTCTCCGATTCCTCTATATATTCAATGCATACACACTCAGGAGAAGCTATGAATAGATTGACTGCACGGGAAACCAAAGAGCGCCTCGATGCCCTAATGAAGGATCCACAAACACTCTATCTTGGAGATATTGTGAACAGGAGGGGGCGTTGCCTCGGTACCGAGGTTCCCTACAGCGAGATTGTTGCGAAACGACTGCTGCATACCCATGCATTTCCAGATGTATTGAAGGCTTTGCCGAAGGTACCCCGAGGATACGATTTTATTGCGAAGGACCATGATGGAACCACGCTTGATCCGACGATACTCGGATTGCAACAGGAATCACGTGTTGCGGTTGCCTTGTACAACCACAAGATTCTTGGGAAACTGGGAAAAGTAATCGATTATCTTGTCCCCATAGATATCGAAGGGAAACACGTGGGTATAATCGACCTGGTTACCTTCGATGCCGAGACTTCCACGGTGTTTGTTATCGGGTATGCGTACAATGAGGAAAAACGCGAGACCTTGCTCCGTTGTTCACTGGATATTGCGACCATGCGAAATTCACTGGACGACAATCGTTTTATCCAGGCATATCATGGGAAGCTGGTCGGAGAACATGGAGCACCGGTAGATTTGAAGGAAATCAAGATAGAAAGTGCGGTCCTGTTGTTGGAAGGGTCGTATCAGGATCGATCGATAGTCGTGTTGAAGCGCATGCCCCACGTCGCGGATCTGCTCCATGACCTGGGTATTCGTTTGTTTGTCGTCGGTATTGCATTGGAACTTCGCGACAAGCCGCGGTTTACCCGCAAGCATTCGCTCTATCCGTACAAACCCGTATTGAATTATGTGCCGGTCCTTCGGGAAAGAAGCATACCTGTCCTGTAACTCCTATCGGTTGACAGGTCCCTCTTCATACCCGGCGAGCGGTTCCATTTTTGGCTCTTCGTGAACAACGGATACGTGTTGGGATTCTTCCTTCTGTTTTTTCAATTCAGTCGTATCCAAACCCTTCAGTGAAACCGCCGGGCGCAGGGTGACATGTGGGAATGGAATCTCGATACCAGCTTCGTCGAAAGCCTTCTTGATATTGATCAGAAGTGCCGTCTTCAACAATGCGAAATTTGCAGTCTCTCCCCAAACAGCAAAAAACAAGTTGATACTGCTGCTTCCGAATCCACTGACCATGAAGAATGGGGCAGGGTCCTTCAGAGCCAACGGCTCTGCCTCGGCTACTGAAAACAAAACATCCCGAGCCTTCTCAATGTTGTCGTAAAAGGAGATTCCGATTTCCAACGGAACCCGCCTGATCTTATTCTTTGTGATGGTGGTGATTTCCGATTTGATCAAGGTCTCGTTGGGGATACGCAAATGCAAACCATCGAAGGTCTGGATCTTGACCGACAGGAGATCGACCGATGTTACCGTTCCTATATAGGCCCCCACTTGTATCAGGTCTCCGACTTGGAACGAATGCTCGCTGAGCAAGAATATTCCGCTGATGATATTTCCCAAACTGTTTTGTGCCGCAATGCCTATCGCAACCGTCGCTATTCCGGCGGTTCCCAGCATGGCGGACAGGGGGACTTCCAAACGGTCGAGTACCAGGATCGCGATGACGAACGTACCGATAAAGCTGACAGATTTCTTGATAAGCATCTGGGATTGTGGATTCAATTTCTTCCGGATACTGCGGTCAAGGATCTTACCGATAATCCTTATCAGGAGCATCCCCACGACAATATAGAGGAAAATTATCAGGAGATTCGGCAACAACCGCTCATAGATAAACAAATCGATGTTGCCCCCGAATATCGACGGCCTGGTTTCGGCCGTTGCAGCAAGTGCGATCATTGGTACTACCTCTTGTCCATACCATACCACGCCAGTTGTGCGACTGCAATTGAGTGCTGGCAACATGAGGTGACCCATATTGTCTTTTGGGACGGCAGAGGAGGCCATTTCTCTTAGATGCACCTTTTACAATTGGGTATTGGTACTTTTCATTGCCGATTCGGATCAAGATCATTATATTTGGAAATACATAATGGATGATCGTTGCAAGCGAGGAGATGCTCTGTGCAAATTACACGAAAAATCGCTGATCATGTGTATTGGATCGGCGGAAACGATAGGCGGATCGAACGATTCGAGAACATGTTCCCGTTGCCCGATGGGGTAGCATATAATGCATACATCATACTTGATGAAAAGACAGTCTTGTTGGACACGGTGGATTTGGCGATCCGGGACCAGTTCATCGAGAATATTTTGGCCGTTCTGGGGGGGAGACCCCTCGACTATCTGGTCATCAACCACATGGAACCCGACCACTGCGGAAATATCGAAACCATAGTCAGGATGTTTCCCAAGGTTACAGTTGTCGGAAACAAGAAGACTTTTGAATTCTTCAAACAGTATTATTCACTGGACATATCCCAGAACTCCTTGGTTGTGAAAGAAGGCGACACGATCAACTTGGGACAACATACGTTGAAATTCCATATGGCTCCCATGGTGCATTGGCCGGAAGTGATGTTCACAATCGAGCAAAAGAACGGGATATTGTTCAGTGCCGATGCCTTTGGTTCATTCGGCGCCCATCCCGGAACAATTTTTGCGGATGAGACCGATTATGATCGGACATTCCTGGATGAGACACGGCGATACTATGCGAATATTGTCGGAAGATACGGGTCCCAGGTACAAACCGTGTTGAAACGGCTTCCGCTCGAGTCGATAACCATGATTTGCCCCCTGCATGGTCCCATCTGGCGAAAGGATATCCAGTATATCCTTGACAAATATGCATTGTGGAGTACGTATACCCCGGAACAAAACGGAGTGGTGCTGGTCTATGCCTCGATGTATGGGAATACGGAAAATGCAATGAATGCCCTGGCGAACAAACTGGCTGAACGGGGGATTCCCGACTTGCGCATGTACGATGTGTCCAAGACTCATCCTTCGTACATAATTTCCGATATCTGGAAGTACAGCCATATCGTGTTGGCTAGTCCGACCTACAATATGCACCTCTATTTTCCCATGGAATCGCTGTTGCGGGAAATGGCCGCCTTGAACGTGCAAAACAGGTCGGTGGCATTGCTCGGCAACCATACATGGTCTTCCGCTGCGATCAAGCTGATGTCAGGATTGTTGGGGACCATGAAAGATATACGGTTCATCGGTGAACCACTGGATATCCACTCCTCCTTGAAAGCGGAACAGGAGAAGGAGTTGGATGCTTTGGCAGATGCGATAACCCAGTCCTATATTACACACGTGTAAGTGGCCTGGAAAAGCATGTTCCGCAAGCATTAGGTACGGAGGTACGCAATGTTTACTCAATATTCATTACCCTACGGGTATGGTTCCTTGGAACCACATATCGATGAGCTGACGATGGTGACCCATTACACCAAGCACCATGCCGGTTATACCAACAATCTCAACGCAGCTGTGGATAAAGTCCCGGAACTTTCGGGCTCATCGATCGAGGAAATCTTGGGGAAGCTTGATTCCATATCGGATCCAGCTATCCGGACCGCTATCCGGAACAACGGAGGAGGGTATTGGAACCACAACCTCTATTTTTCGATCCTTTCGCCGGAAGCATCGCCAAAACCATCCGGGGAACTGCTGAAACGGATTGACTCCGATTTCGGATCGTTCGACAGGTTGGTTGAGCAAGTCTCGGCGTTGGCCGCGACACGTTTCGGTTCCGGTTGGGCTTGGGTTTCTGTAGATACGAAGGGCAAACTCACAGCCAGTTCCACACCAAACCAGGACAATCCCCTCATGGATGGCAGCAACCTTACCCCGATTCTTGGAATCGATGTATGGGAACATGCCTATTACTTGAAGTATAAGAACCTTCGGGCCGACTACATCAAGGCCTTCTGGCAAGTAGTCGATTGGAATGCTGTCACCCAACGGTATGAGGCCGCATTGTTGTAGGAGCTACAGATCGTGCACCCAGATCGTATGGGGCTGTCGCAAGAGTCGAAAGACTGGAGAGGCAGCCCCTTTCAGATGGCAATGCAGTCACAACCATTTCTTGCGTCTAAAGAATAGAATCATTCCTCCCGCAACCAGCACAAGGGCGCCCCAGAACATGAAATATCCATACTTGAGGGCGAATTCAGGGACATGGGAGAAATTGGTTCCATAGATTCCTGCCAACAGGGAAAGTGGAATGAACACTGCCGAGAAGACAGTGAGGAATTTCATCGTTTCGTTCAACCTGTTCCCTGAACTTGCCGAATGGCTGTCCAATTGGTCCTTGAGTATCTCACGATAGGTATCCATTGCTTCTACAGCTTGGGTCCCCAAGTCGTTCAGATCCCTCAGGAATATTGTGGTGGTGGTAGTTATGAGATCCGATTCCAATCTGCTGAAATCCCGTATCGCATCCCGTCCAGGACGGATCGAGGACCTGAGGAAATGAAGCTCCCTCCGGTATTCGTTGATCTGGGAAAGTATTTCCGGTCCCGGATTGTCTATGATTACAGGCTCGATCGCTTCGATCTGTTCCCCCAGGCGTTCTATGAGAACCAGATAGTTGTCGACGATGGTATCCAGAAGCGCATACATCAAATAATCGGGACCTGAACGGCGTACCCTTCCTTTCATGAGCCGAAGCCTTTCCCGCACAGGATCGAAGACATCGCCCGGGCGTTCCTGGAAAGTGATCAGATAATCGGTGCCCATGACCATGGCCAGTTGCTCGCTATGGATCTTGCCGTCGGTTTTTTCCAGTCGCAGCATCTTGACCATGATGCTTATGTAATCCTCGAAGTCCTCGGCTTTTGGGCGCTGTCCAGTATTGATGATATCCTCGAGGGTCAAAGGATGGATAGCGAAGTGTGTGCCTGCGGTGGCAATGGTATCCGTATCGTGCAATCCTGTTATATCTATCCAAGCAATGGTACCGGCAATCCGTTTTTCATTGACTTCAGCCAATGATGCTACGTCCGTCTCCTCGATCAAATGCTCGTTGTACTGGATGAGGTGGATTGTGACTTTCTCCATTTTCTGTCGTCCGATAAAAGTGAGCTCTCCAGGAAATTTTCCCTGTGCCGCGCTGCGATTCTTGAAATATCGTGCCATTTCGATTACCTCCTCGAATACATCAGAAAATATCCTGCAATCCTTCCACACCGGCACTGGTACTCGGAGACCATCCATGCTGTGTTTCCATTATCAACCCTTTTGGAATATCCTGTAGGAAATAGGGCTCTCCCTGCGCTGGAGAATGTTCAACCCAAAATGCATTGCGGTTGAAAGACGACCGGGTGAGGATCAACTCGTTCTTTGCCCGTGTACATGCCACATACAGGACCCTGCGTTCCTCCTCCTCGGCTTCCAAGTCCCCAAGGCTACGGAAATGAGGGTAGTTGGATTGTGTCGCGGCGGCAACGATACAAATGGGGGCTTCTGTACCTTTCGCACTATGGACGGTTATCAAAGTCACCGCATCGTCATTATGTTCGTTGCTTATCTGCGTGTCGTTCATGGGTTCAAGGGTGAAGTCGTCTATGAATTGGGAAGTAGAGCGGTAATTCTGTGCTACTTTCTCCAGCAGCTCCAAATCCTTGGCCCGTTGTTGCCAATGGTCGTACCTTTGAGAGAGAATTGGGCGTAAATTGGTGGTGATCGATTTGACACATGCAACGGGTTTTCCAAACGATTGTACAGCATCCCTGAAGGCTGATGTGACGGGGTTGTCGAGCCCGAACGACTCCTGAAGAATCCTTACAACATCGTCGCTGCTCTGGTCGCTGGTGTTGATCGTATCGAGTATCCGCTCAGCCGTCCGTTCTCCTACGCGTGGCCATAGTTGGAGGAACCGCATCCAGGCAAGGTCGTCCTTCGGATTCCGTGCCAAACGGAGAAGGGCCATGATATCCCTCACATGCGCCGATTTTGTAAGGACCAAGCCACCGATGAAACGGTAGGGGATTCCTCTCCTGATAAGTTCTGCTTCCAGCGAACGGGCTTCATAGGCACTCCGATACAGGATCATGATATCTGCCATGGGAATCTTGCTCTCCGTACAGGAAACGATATGGTCGGCGATCCATGAGGCTTCATCGGACTGGTGTTCGAAATTTTCGACTCGGGGGAGTGTGTTCCCCGTACCGCGGAAAGCTTCGAGATTATCCCGGTAATCGTAGGGTGAACGGTGCAACAACCAATTGGAAAAGTCCAGGATCTCCTGGTAACTACGATAATTTACCGAAAGCGGAAAAATGATGCTGTTGCCGAAAATCGAATCGAATTCATGCACATGCTTGAATTGGGCCCCTCTGAAACGATAGATGGATTGGGCAGGGTCTCCAACACAGAATAGCCGAACGTGTTCACCGCTGAAGTGTTTCAAGATGCTGAATTGGATAGGATTCGTATCCTGCATCTCATCCACAAGGACTTCGTCGAACAGTGAACAGACGGCTTTACGCAACGGACCCTTCTTCTCCAACATCTCTGTGAAACGTTGCAGGAGGTCGTCGTAATCGAGGTAGCCGCGGTCTTCCTTTGCCCGTTGGTACAGGCCGAAGATTTCTATGCAGAGGGAGATATGGTCTTTTTCCAGATCTGTCTCCGACTCGAGGTAGAGATGCGGGTCCCTGAGCGTATTGCGGCTATACGAGTAGTAGGACAACAATTGGTCCGCCGAAGGGAAGCCCCGTTTTGGACCTTGCAGTTTTTTCACCGATGCTTTTCTGATAAGACCCATGAGGCTGCTTTGATCATCGGCATCGATTATGTTTAGCCCATTGATTTCAAAACTTTTCGGAATGCGGGACATGACCTTGAGACAGAAGGCATGGAACGTGCCGGTCTGCATCGACTCCGCAGCATCACCGACCTCGCTTTTCAGCCGTTGCTTGATTTCCCGTGCCGCCCGGTTGGTAAATGTCATGATAAGGATTCTCGAAGCGTCCGTCCCTTGCTTTACCAAATGGGCTGCCCTGGCAATGATTGTCCTTGTCTTTCCACAACCGGCTCCCGCGGTGACCAGGATATTGGTCCTGTCTCCGCTATAGGTCACTGCCGTTCGTTGCTGATCGTTCAATTCCATGAAATACCCCGACATGTGTATACCATCACAGCATACCACCTTGTCTTGCAGCTGGAAAGGGTCTCTGTCGCAAATTCGGTTACAAGCCAATGTTCTCCTTGACCCGAAACGCTACGATCCTTGCGATGAGTTCTTTTGGAAGGGGTTTGTCCAGGGGAAACTGTATGGCTCCCTTGGAGGTCTTGTACTGTGCGAGATCGTCTTTGAAAGCCTGAACACCACTGGGTGCCGGATAAAAACCGATATGGTTTTTTGCCGCGGCGAAGTGGACCAGATTTTTTCTCAGGAAGAAGGTCGGCATCCCATAGCTCATCTTCTCGACCGCTTGCGGTGCTGCTTGGGCAATGGTTTGTCTCATCTGGTTCAACAGGTCCTGCACGTTGGAAGGGAAGGTCGAGATATATGCATCTATCGGGGAAATCTGGTGTGTCGTTTCCATACATGGCCTCCATACTACGACCTGAAAGATACCATAGGAATCTGGTTCTGTCAGTGCCGCAAATACAGTGCTTCCGTAAGGGTCACTCATTTCCACGTAGAGGATACTGACCACAACCAGTCGCTCGAACGGGCTGACCGTGCGCTCTATACAGCCAAGCGGTCGGGAAAGATCGGGTCGAAATACAACTATAACGGTACCGGGTTGCCCCGATACCGCTGTATGGATATCGATACCTTCTATTTGACTGTAAAGACAACCTGCGAGGCCCAGCTTTCCCCATCCGAATCGGTAATTGTCACGACAAAGGGGATCTCCGTTCCTCCCGGTGTTTCAGCATCTATAACGAAACGGAAGGTATTGGCTTCCCCGCTTATCGTGGACTGTGTATTGGTCGCATAGCGGCTATTGTTGGTCCTGTGCATACCTGCGGGCATATCCCTGACATCAAGGGTGTCCTGGAGAATCGAGACATGGGGGCTATCCGTTGCAAGAGTGGCTTTCAACCCGCTCAAGGGAACATTTCCTTGATTGGAGATACTGAAGCCCATGCCTATCTGTGTCTTTACGGGGAGCCGGTCAAACCCATAGTAGATGGTATTGAACGCGTCGAACGTAAGGTTCTTCCAAAGACCTTCGAAGACAGCTCCCTTACCCGAAACAGTGTAGGTCGTCTCGTCATCCAGGAGAGTTCTGGTACTGCGATCGTACCATCCGACGAACCGGTACGATTGATCCGGTGGTGTCACCGCAGGAACTGTGATTTCATCGCCAGTTGAAACCTGGTCATGCACAGATTCGATATTGCCGATGGCATCGGAAAATTGGACCGCGCTTTTCCACACGGCATACAAAGTCTGGTTTGTCAGTGGCATGGCAATGGTTTGTCCCGGTTCGTAGTCGACAGTCTCTGGTTGCAAACCCCATCCGGCAAGAATCCCTGCCCGATTGCGATCGATCCTGACTCGGGAAGCATCGGGGAGCACGATATCCGTACCCGGTTCCTGTTGCAGCCGTTGGGTATAGCTGTACCGGTATCCATCGCCACTCAGAGAAAAGTCGATCGAAAGGGTCGGGCGATAATAATTGCTTTTCCCGTAGAGCCATAGCGCATATTTTGTCCGCTCCGTTTCGGGTTCCTGCAGGATTCGTTGGAGCAGCCGGTCGGTGTCCTCTTGGTTGAGGACAAAGCGTGACAATGACGAATAGCGTCCATATGCATCCCGGTAGGCTTGGTGATTTCCCTCATTACGGGCCTTTTGCATGTCCTCCAAGGCATTTTGGGCAATCTTCGTCACTTGGGAGTAGAGCTTGTCATACTCTTGCATGATGGTGTCCATACTCTGCGAAGCAAGATCCATCGATTGGATTTTTCCGTACGTGTCCTCTGCAATGGGCGCGGCAAACAGTAGGGTGAGGCCGGTACAAAGCAGGAAACACGTAACGAGAACGGTGTTCTTGTGTCTCATTGCAGTTTCCTCCTGTAAGTTGGTTTTATTTCCACATTAAAGATACGATACCTACGATGGAATCGGCAAGAGGATAAACAAAGAATTTTTTTATAATTCTATGCATGATAAACATATGTGTGAAATATTTTCACAGCCTGTTACAATTTTTCACAGTATAGGCCGCTAGATTTTTCCGACCACTAGGAATGCTGCAAGAACCGCGGTACCCAGGGAGAAGGAGACGAACAAC
>Ga0209212_1002968_pt1 | contig 23108 bp, 19 predicted proteins | sample RifGroC2_FD_183996 | JGI IMG/M metagenome (GOLD analysis project Ga0209212, IMG submission 183996) | Groundwater microbial communities from Rifle, Colorado, USA - Groundwater C2 (SPAdes) (version 2) | ecosystem: Environmental > Aquatic > Deep subsurface > Groundwater | place: Rifle, Colorado... | reverse complement strand
TTTCCAGTCGTTCGGCAGCAACACCGAGGGACAGCAGATAGTTCCTGATAGCGCTGGCGCGCTTGTCCCCGAGGGACAAGTTGTAACTATTGGAGCCGCGCTCGTCACAATGACCGGCAATCGTCAGTTTGATTTGCGGATCGACGGAAAGGACCGGTGCAATGTCCTGCAGGGATTTCCGTCCCGCCTCGGACAGCAGATGCGAATCGAAGGCAAAATAGATGGTATCGAGCTTGGTAATGATCCCGTCCCGTAATGTGCTGGGCGAGATCGCACTGCCACTGGCGCTACCTTCGGCGGCCACACTGGTTGATGGCGGGGCCTGTTGAGCGGCGGGGGCGTCGACGGCCGCTGAGTTACCGACTCCACCTTTGGAGGTGGCGCAACCGGACAGGATCAAAAGTGGAAAGATAACGAAGGAAACACAGATTTTGCGCGTCATGAGGGAGATAACTCCTGTGAGATGCTGGTCATGCGAATTGAGGGACAGACCCCGACCGACTTGCAAAGAAAAGTACGGGGCTGCGGCAACATTCAGCAAAACATCAGGAACGTCCGTCAGGCGGGATGAAGATGTCGAGATAGACCTCGGGCACAGCCGAGAAGGGTGCATAGGTGATCAGGCGGGTTTCGTAGGAGGAAAGGCTGGGGACTGCGACGGTTTTAAACAAGCAGAGATCAACGAACTTCTTCTGTTTGAGGGCAACAAAACTACATTCCACCGTTGATTCCACGGCAGAAATTGTTGGCGTATCCTTCAGATAATCCTGACACGGGACGATGAACGAGTCTTTGGGAATGAAATAAAGCTGCCCTGCCAGCAAGGCAAGGATGAGAAAGCAGGAAGTGGTTATGGCACGAAAGTGTCTGAGTGTCATCGGTGCGGCCAACCTAGCAAGAGTCGCACAAAATTACCCGAAAGCGCAGAGAAAGTCAAATACCGTCACATTAATTCGTCCTCAGCGAAAACTGAGATTCTAAAGGTGTTTCAACTCATCTTCCTCGGCGGCAGGACGCAACTTTTTCTCCAGGAAATCGCGGGCCAGCTCTCGGCCGCCGAGACCGAAGGCCAGAGCCAGGGCCAGAACTACCCCGCCAAAGGCGATGGCAAACGCCAGCAAAACTGCATCCTTGCCGATGCCGAGCTGTTCGAGGGCCATTACTCCGCCCAATGCCAGCACCAGGGCATGAGCGGAGCGCGCGCAGAGACGTGCCAGGCGATTGCCCGCATTCACACAGGCAATCAGAACCGCGCGACCGACAAAGCTGCCCAGATACAGCGCCGCCAGCATCACCAGCCCCGCGACCAGAACATTGGGAAGATAGGCCAGAAAACGCTCGATCAAATGCTGCAGAACGTTGATGTTGAGGCTGTTGATGGCCAGTACTACAAAAACCAAGACAACCAGCCCACCGCAAAGACGCGCCACCATGGTACTGGGCATCTCGCCGTTGCCGTTACGGCCGAGCAACTCGCTCAACCCCAGGCGGCCGCAACCGGCATCGAATTTGAGCCAGAGCAACATTCGCCGCACTACGACCTTGAACAGCCAACCGACAAAAAATCCGCATGCCACGATGAAGAGTGCCGCCAGCAACTGGGGAAGAAAACTCTGAATCTGTTCCAGGGTCGACTGGAGCGGGCTGACCAGCGTACGTTCTGTCGTATCCATGGCACCTCCAGTACCGTGCTCCGTTTAATTTGCAGATTTTTGCATCCAGTTGGCACAAAGCTCCGCTTTTTCCTGTTCGTACAGGCGGCACAATCCTTCGATGAGATCCTCGACCTCGTCGGAGCTGCTCTCCCTGGTCTGCAATACAAAAGAGGCGGTGCGCCCGATGTAGAGCGGGGTCAGGCTCTTGAGCAGGTGCTCGCGGTTCATCACGCTTCGATGCGCCGCCAGAGCAAAGTGCACCACCGTCTCCACCCACAGTTCGTCCGGCAAGTGGAAATGCTTGGCATCGGCTTGCGCCAGGCGGGAGAGCTTCGTCACCAATGTCGGCGGCAGAACAGTACTCCAGACGTCGCCGAGATCTCTGACCCCCAGAGCAAAGCGGTCAACCATCCTTTCGACGTTGACTGCGACCGGTTCAAGCCCCACGGCATAATCGAAACCGAAGGTCGGGACAGGCTGTGACGCGACAACCCCGGTCCAGACCCCGCTGTACTCTTCCATCAGATCAAAGGTTGCACCGACCACTTGGCAAAGCATGGCCGAGAGATCGGCCCCGGGATCTTTGGGATCGTGAATCTTGGCCCCGAGATAGGCTTGACAGACACGATAGCCATTGGCGATGGCACTAGTCGTCATCCAAATGTCGATACCGAAGCGTGCGACATCGCTTTCCCAGACATCCTTGTTCAGGAAAAAACTTGCCAGTTTGCCGGAAAAACCGAAATCGCCACCGATCGGTTGTCGCACCCGCCGGCCGTAGAGTGCCCGCGTCAAGGGATAGATGATGCTGTTGGTGATGGTGCCGTCGTACTTGTGGCGACGATAGAGGGGCGCGACATAGTCGAACTCTCCGCCCAGAACCGGCTTGAGCAGCAATTCGGCCCATTCCGGGGTGATGCTGCGCAGATCCGAGTCGACAACGGCACAAGCCTTGACACCAAGCGCCTCGGCCAGTTCGAAGATCGCCCGGAAGGCGCTCCCTTTGCCGGGGAGACCGTAATACGGTGTCGCCAGGCGTTGCAGCGGAACAGTCCGGTGTTGGGTAAAGAGCGCGGCGAGGTCGGCAACCGCAGCCTGACGAACGACATCGCCGGTACCGTCGAGGGAGCCGCCGTCGGCGTTGACCAGAACCGCCTTGCAGTCGGGAAAATATTTGGCCAGACCGGCCTGTATCGCCCGCACCACATGGCCGATGGTGGCGGCATTGTTGTAGCTTGGAATGCCGACGAGAATCTCTGCCTCGCCAACCTGGGCGAGCCATTCGCGAACCTCGCGACGCTGAAGGATGCTGTCTTTCACGACAACTCCTGTCATGGGAACTGCCCGCCGCCAGAATCAACCATTATCGTCCGCCACCGCCTGTTGAATCTGTTCGAGAATGCCGGGGATCGCCGCCGACACTCGGTCCCAACTGGTGATCAGCGGTACGCCGAGGGGATCCTCGGTGATAATCTCCGCCGCCTCACGAATACCGTGGGTAAATGTTTCCACCGCCAGACTTTCGGCGTGACGATCGAAAAAAAGCCCGTTGACCGCGGCATCGTCCTCGAAGCGCTTGAGCATATCCTGGGCGGTGCGCACATAGGTCGCCACCAGGGTCTTGAAGAAGCCGTCGGAGAAAATCACCCCCTCGGAGGCAAGGGTGCGGAAGAGGGATTTGCAGATGTCGATACACATCTTGTTCAGCCCCTTGCCGGAATCGTCGGCGGAGAGGACCTGGTGCTTGTGCTCGTAATTCTCGGCGATGTCGATCTGGCAGACCCGGCGCAGGGCGGTATTGCGATAGACCTCGGCGAGGACGCCGACCTCCAGCCCCCAGTCGGCGGGGATGCGGTTGATCCGGGCGAGATCGACGTCCATGGCGAACTCGCCGGCGAGGGGATAACGGAAACTGTCGAAGAAGAGGAGGAGGGGATGATGGCCGACGATTTTATGCAGCGAGCGGATCAACGGGGTCACCAGCAATCGAGTGACGCGGCCATGCAGGCGATCGGTGACGCGACTGTAAAAGCCCTTGCAGAAGTTGTAGTCGAGATTGGGATTGATCACCGGGTAACAGAGACGCGCCAACAGGTCACGGCTGTAGGAGACGATGTCGCAGTCGTGCAGGACGATGCCGTGGAACTCCTGGCGCGCGAGAATATAGCCATAGGCCATCCACACCGAACGCCCCTTGCCGTCCTCGCCGACATGCAACCCCTCCTTGCGAATCGCCTCGTAGATTGCCGAAACGCGCGGGCCTGAATTCCAGATCAGAGTGGTCTGCTGCGGCAGCGCGGAGAAAAACTGACGGGCCTGCTGGAATTCGACCTCGCTGGCCGGTCCCAGAGTGACGACGATCTCCCGCAGATAGCGAACGTCCTTGAGCTGGCGAACGATCCCCTTGAGCGCCTCACCATCGAGTTCACTCAGCAACGAGGGGAGGATCAGCGCCAGCGGCCGCTCGACTGCGTACCACGACAGCTCTTCCTCGATCTTGTCGAGGTTGGTCGGGCCAAGACGGTGAAATGTAGCGACGACGCCAGTCTGGTAGAAATCGGACATGCGGGAACCTCCATTTGCCATCGTTTTTTGTTAGCTTAACCGATGAATCCGCGCAGGCAACCCATTTGACCCGGTTCATTCCTGTGTTACGGTCTAAGAAATGAAAAAACACCTTCTCGCCGAAAAAATTTTTCGCGCCGCCCTGCAGGCGGTCGACCCCGCCCGGCTGGTGCGGAACGAGGCGCCGCGCATTGTCGCGACCCTGGGCCACGGCCACTTCCGGCACCTCCTGCTGGTGGGCTGCGGCAAGGCCGGAGCGGTCATGGCGAGCGCCCTGGAAGCGATCCTCCCAGGCCGGATCGACGATGGCATCGTCATTACCAAGTACGGCCATGCTACCGGCCATCCCTGCCACCGATGCCGGGTTTTCGAGGCCGGGCACCCCCTCCCCGACGTCGCCGGCGAAACGGCGACGACAACCGCCCTCCAATTGGTCGATGCCGCCGACGCCGCGACCCTGGTGGTGGTGCTGCTCTCCGGCGGCGGCTCGGCACTGCTGGTCGCGCCAGCCCCTGGCATCACCCTGGAGCAAAAGCAGCTGACCACCAATCTGCTGTTACGGGCCGGCGCTGACATTTATGAACTCAACACGGTGCGCAAGCACCTCTCCGCAGTCAAGGGGGGGCAACTGGCACGACGAGCCTGGCCGGCGACGGTACTCACCTTGATTCTCTCCGACGTCATCGGCGATCCTCTCGACGTCATCGCCTCCGGTCCAACCGCTGCCGATCCCAGCACTTTTGCCGAGGCGCTGGCCGTGCTGGCGAGATACGACCTGCTCGCACGGGTTCCGCAGGAAATCGTCGCCCACTTGCGTCATGGTATCGCCGGAGACGTGGCCGAAACCCCCAAGCCGGGCGATCCGGTGCTGGCGCGGACAGACAACCGGATCGTCGGCAACAGCCGCCTGGCCCTTGAAGCCGCCGCCGCGGAAGCACGGCGCTGTCGCTACGACGTTGAAATTCTCACCGACGCCCTGCGCGGTGAAGCCCGTCAAGCGGCACACTGGCTGGCAGAGCAGGCCCGTGTCGCCAGCCGCGGCAAAAAATTGTGCCTGCTCGCCGGGGGCGAGACCACCGTCACCGTCACCGGCAACGGATTGGGCGGCCGCAACCAGGAACTGGCCCTGGCCTTTGCCCTGGAGATCGCCGGAGAGGCCGGCCTCTCCCTTCTTTCTGCCGGGACTGACGGCACCGACGGACCGACCGACGCCGCCGGGGCCTTTGTCGACGGCGATGCGGTACCGGCGGCACGCCGCGACGGAATTATCGCGGAAGATTTTCTCGCCGATAACGACGCCTACCATTTCTTCGCCCGTGCCGGCGGCTTGCTGCGCACCGGGCCCACCGGCACCAACGTCATGGATTTGCAGATTCTCCTTATCGAGGCACCGATATGAAGCGACTGCTGGTCTTTACCGATCTCGACGGCACCCTCCTCGACCAGAGTTATTCTCCGGCCGCTGCCGAACCGGCGCTGAAGCTGCTGGCGGCACAGGACATCCCCCTGATCTTCTGTTCGAGCAAGACCCGCGCAGAGATCGAGGTCTATCGCAACCGACTGCACAACCGTCATCCCTTTGTCAGCGAGAACGGGGGCGGCATCTTCTTCCCGCGCGGCTATTTTCCGGATAGCGCCCTGCCGCCAGATCCCCCGGCCGAAGGATGCGGCGAACTGCTGCAACTGCGCCTTGGCGCTCCGTACCGGCAGTTGCGTCAGGCCCTGGTTCAATTGCGTGGCGAGGGCTTTGCCATCTCCGGCTTCGGCGATCTCGAAGTGGCCGACGTCGCCGCCCTGACCGGCCTTTCGCTGGAACAAGCAGCCCTGGCCAAGGAACGCGATTTCGACGAGCCGTTCCTCTTCGCCGCCGGCGCCGCCGCAGAAGATCAATTGCTGAGGCGTATCGGTGCTCTCGGCTGGCACAGCACCCGTGGGCGGCTTTGGCATCTTCTCGGCGCCAGCGACAAGGGCCGCGCCGTCGCCCTGCTGACCGACTGCTATCGCGCCCGCGACGGCGAAGTGCTGACTATCGGTCTCGGCGACCAGCGCAACGATTTCCCGATGCTGGAACAGGTCGACATTCCGATCCTGGTGCGCCAGCCGGAAGGGAGCTATGTCTCCGGCTGTGGCGCCAAGCATTTGCAGTACAGCCACCAGGTTGGCCCGGCCGGCTGGAATGAAGTGCTGAGCAAGCTTCTGCCGGCCTTGCAGGGCGGGGAAATCCCATGACCCTCTGGCTCGCCTTTGCCGCCTGCGCGGTGGTGATCATCTACTGTGGCGCCCGTCTTTCCCGCTATGGCGACATCCTCGCCGAAAAGAGCGGCCTCGGCGGCACCTGGATCGGCCTGCTGCTGGTCGCTTCGGTCACCTCCCTGCCGGAACTGGTTACCGGCATCAGTGCCGTTACCTACGTCCAGGCCCCGGATATCGCCGTCGGCAACATCCTCGGCAGTTGCGTTTTCAATCTGCTGATCCTCGCCGGGCTCGATCTCATCGAGCGCGAAGCTCCGATATCGACCAAAGCCCGGCAGGGTCACAACCTCGCCGCCGGCTTCGGCATCCTGCTGTTGTCGGTAACCGCCCTCGCCCTTCATTTCGGGGGCCAATTCCCCCCCTTCGGCTGGATCAGCCTTTTCAGCCTACCCCTCGCCGCCATCTACCTCGTGTCGATCCGCCTCGTCTACTTTTACGAAAAACGCCAAATCGCCCGCTTCGTCGAGGAACACGCCAGGGAACTCAAATACCGCCAGGTGACGCTGCGCAGCGCGGTTACCGGATATGTCGGCTACGCCGTGCTGGTCTTCTGCGCGGCCCTGATTCTGCCCGAACTCGGCGCCGAGATCGCCGACGTCTCCGGCCTCGGCCAGACCTTCGCCGGCAACGTCTTCGTCGCCATCGCCACCTCCCTGCCCGAGGTCGTCGTTTCGGTCGAGGCGATGCGTATCGGCGCCATCGACATGGCCGTCGCCAACCTTTTCGGCAGCAATCTCTTCAATCTCTTCATCCTGCCCATCATAGATTTCTGCTACCTCGAAGGACCAATCTTCGCCGTGGTCGCCCCCGGCCATCTGGTTGTCGCCATCACCGCCGTTGCCATGACCAGCATTGCCATCCTCGGTATCACTTACCGCGCCGAACGCAAGCAGCTTTGGCTCTCCTGGGACGCCTTGGCCCTCGTCTTTCTCTTCATTGCCAACCTGATGTTCCTCTACATGCAACACCCGCTCTGATAATTTCCGAATCCATCCTGGCATGTGGATACCCGGTTGCCGCACCAGGCGCAGCTCCAACGCCTGGAGGCCGAAAAAAAGGGACATGGCTATTGCGCGAGCCACGTCCCCCAAGTTTTTGCACGAAGGATGTTTTGAATCAGTGGAAATATTGCGCATTGAGGTAAAGATGCGCCACGATGCTCGCCGCATAACCAAGAGCAATGGCCCAAGTCCACTTGAGGTGGCTGCCGAAGGTGTAAATGCCCCGTGCCGACCCCATGAGCGCCACGCCAGCCGCCGAACCGATGGAGAGGAGGCTGCCGCCGACGCCGGCGGTGAGGGTCACCAGCAGCCATTGGCCGTGGGACATCTGTGGATCCATGGTCAGGACCGCGAACATGACCGGGATGTTGTCGACGACGGCCGAGAGGATGCCGACCAGGACGTTGGCCGTCGTCGGGCCGAGACCGAGGTACAGGAACTGTGAAGTAACCGCCAGATAACCGAACTGACCGAGGCCGCCGACACAGAGGACGACACCGTAAAAGAAAAGAAGAGTGTCCCATTCGGCACGGGCGATTTTGCGGAAGAGATCGAAACCACCAACGGGCAGGCGGCCGTGTCCCGGCGGAGCCGGTTCGGCATCGTTGTCGTGTTCGTCCGGGTTGTGCCCGGTCATATCCAAAGGCTGGTCGCCGGTGCCTTTACGCCCTTCGTGTAGTTTCAGCCAATAGGAAAAGAAGCCGAGATAGCCGAGACCGAGCATCATCCCGGCGGCGGGGGGGAGATGGAGAAAGTTGTGAAAGGAGACGGCGGTGACGATGGTCAGCAGGAAGAGAAACATGATGCGCCTGGCGCCGACCTTCATACGGACCGACTCCTGCAAGGCCTGGGGGCGCTCCTTGCTGACGGCTAAACTCATCAGCACCGCGGGGATCAGCCAGTTGATCAGCGAGGGGAGGAAAATGGCAAAAAATTCGACAAAGTCGACTTTGCCCTTCTGCCAGACCATCAGGGTGGTAATGTCGCCAAAGGGAGAGAAGGCGCCGCCGGCGTTGGCAGCAACCACGACGTTGATACAGGCGACGACAACAAATTTGCGATTGCTCCCGCCGACCGCCAGCACCACGGCGCCCATCAGCAGAGCCGTCGTCAGATTATCGGCCACCGGCGAGATGAAGAAAGCGAGGAGACCGGTCAGCCAGAAGACGACGCGCAGGGTGAAGCCGCGGCTGACCAGCCAGGAGCGCAGGGCCTGGAAGACACTGCGTTCGTCGAGGGCGTTGATGTAAGTCATCGCCGCCAGCAGAAAGAGAAAAAGTTCGGCATATTCGATGAGATTGTGCTTGATGGCGGCATGAGGTGTGTCCTTGTCGCCGATGGCGGCAAAGGCCAGGGCCACCAGCACCCAAATGATCCCGGCGGCGAGGATCACCGGCTTGCTCTTGCGCATGTGCAACTTCTCTTCAAAAATCACCAAGACATAGGCGGCGACAAAAAGAACCAGGGCGACGACGCCATAGATGGTACCGGTGAGATTGACAAATTCGCCCGCCCCGGCACTGCTGGCCATGGCCTGGGTACTGCCGACAAAGAGAACTGAGAGTGCAAGCAGAAGAGCTTTCACAGATCGACTCCTTTAGCGTTTTGGAAGTAACTATCCCGCTTTCCTGGTGCGGGAGCAGCGGCCTGTCGTTAAAATTTTCAGAACCCCGATACTTGGAAAGCGGGCCGTTTAACGGCCCGCTTTCCAATGTCCGTCATGCGCAAATACCGGATCAGTGAAACATCCTGTACTGCACAATGTAGACGGCGATGCCGGCGAAGTAGCCGACCAGCGCCAGGCCGCTGATGCGCTTGACATACCAGAAGAAGTGGATCTTCTCCAGACCCATGGCGGCGACGCCGGCGGCCGAACCGATGATGAGGATGGAGCCGCCGGTCCCGGCACAGTAGGCCATGAACTCCCAGAGAAAAGAGTCCGTCGGATAGACGGCGAGGTCGTACATCCCCATGGAGGCCGCCACCAGAGGCACGTTGTCGACGATGGCGCTGGCCAGACCGATGATAGTGACGATGATGTCCTGACGGCCGACGGTGCGGTCGAGCCAGCCGGCGAGGTTGGTCAGGATATGGGTGTGCTCCAGGGTCGCCACCGCCAGCAGAATGCCGATGAAGAAGACGATGGAGGCCATGTCGATCTGGCGCAGGGCGCGAACCAGGGTCAAGTGCTCCTTGGCCTCGTCGTCCTTGGTGCTGTGAATGATCTCGCCTGCGAGCCAGAGAATACCGAGGCCGAAGAGGATCCCCATGAAGGGGGGGAGATGGGTGACGGTCTTGAAGATCGGCACGGCGACGAGAATGCCGAGGCCCATGGCGAACATGAAGTTCTGCTCGAAAGGGGTGGTCTTCGGGTGGTGGCCGTGATGGCCGGGGCACTGCTCGACCCGGTTCGGACTGACCACCTCGCGACCGCGCAGGACGTAGCCGGTGATGGCCAAGGGGACAACCATGTTGACGACGGAGGCGAGGAAGACCCCCTCGATGATAGCCAGGGTAGTGATTTGCCCGCCGATCCACAACATCGTCGTAGTGACGTCGCCGATGGGGGACCAGGCACCGCCGGCGTTGGCGGCGATGACGATGATGCCGGCGAAGAAGAGGCGGTCGTCGTGCTTGTCGAGACCATGACGATGGTCGTCGTCAAGTTGTCGAGCATGGCGCTCAAGAAAAAGGTGACGAAGCCGACCATCCACATCAGGGTCGAGAGCTTGGTCGTCTTGATGCGCGAGGTGATGACATCGAAGCCGTTGTGGGCGTCGACGACCTCGACGATCGTCATCGCCCCCATGAGGAAGAAGACGATCTGTGCCGTCCCCATGAGGGACTCGCCGAGTTGCTCGCTGACCAGATGGTGATCGCCCGTCGAGAGGGCGTAGATGGTCCAGAGCAGGCCGGCGCCGATGAGGGCCGAGGCCGACTTGTTGACCTTGAGGGGGTGCTCTAGGGCAATGGCGGCATAGGCGACGACAAAGATGATGACGAGGGCGGTGAGCATGATGGGACGGCCTCCAAAATTTCTGATGCAGCAGCCGCTTGAACAATCATTAAACGGCAAGGCTGGCAGATATGGTCGAGATCAGGATTTTTTTTGCTCTTCGACTTTTTTGAAATAACTGAAGATGCCCATGTCACCGATGCGCCCGCGGGGGGCGGTCGGATCGCTTTCATCGACAGCGGGGCTGCGCAGGGCATCGCCGACGATCATGCCGCCGACGGCGCCATAGAGGAGCCCGGCCCCGCCCCCGGTCAGCAGCAGATTCAACTCCGTGCCGATGCCGACCCCGGTAAAAACCAGGCCGGTGACCAGGCCGACGAAGCCGAGAATGATGGCGCCGAGCCATTTGTCGCCGGTGCGCTGCACCGCCCAGCCGCCGACGGCCCAGGCCATCATCGAATAGACGGCAAAACCGCCGAGGGCCCAGCGGGCGGAAAAGGTCTCCATCCCGACGACTGAGGTCATGGCGGTGGGGATGATGGTGGTGGTCAGGCTCAACCCGGCAAAACTGCTGAGGATGATGGCTCCGACCGCGCGAAACCGGATGCTCATGATGGTGCGGACGATGCCGGCATTGAAGCGGCGAAACTTATTGACGATCATAGTGCCACTGCTCTCCATGGTTGATGAGGCAGCATCCATACCATACCCCTCGGGAAGATGACCAGCGTTGAAAAGCAGATCCGGGTAAAAAATTCCCCTCCCCCTGAACCGGGGAGGGGAATTTTGTGTCAGGCAACTACCGTTGAAGCAAACGCCTTAGTGATGCGACGGCGGTGCTACCTTGCCGGGGAAGCGCAGGCTGCCGACCAGGTCCTGGATCTCCTGGGGCGGGGCCGGGGTGAACTTGCTGACGACATACATGGTGATGAAGTTGAGGGCGGCGCCGACGGTGCCGATCCCCTCGGGGGAGATGCCGAACCACCACCCCTTGGCATTGTTCATGGACGGGTTGACGAACTTGAAGTAGATGATGTAGGCGGCGACGAAGACGATACCGACGATCATCCCGGCCATGGCGCCCTCCTTGTTCATCTTCTTGTTGAAGACCCCCATGAGGATGCAGGGGAAGAAGGAGGCGGCAGCCAGACCGAAGGCGAAGGCGACGACCTGGGCGACGAAGCCCGGCGGGTAGATGCCGAAGAGACCGGCGATGCAGACGGCGACGCCGGCGGCGGCACGGGCCCACATGAGCTCGGCTTTTTCCGACATGTCGGGGGTGATGATCCCCTTCATCAGGTCATGCGAGATCGCCGCGGAGATAACCAGCAAGAGACCGGCCGCCGTCGAGAGAGCGGCGGCAAGACCGCCGGCGCCGATCAAGCCGACGACCCAGTTGGGGAGCTTGGCGATTTCCGGGTTGGCCAGAACCATGATGTCCTGGTCGATCTTGACTTCGTTGGTGCTCTTGGCATCGTCCCAGGCACCCTTGGCGATCTGCATGACGCCGTCGCCGTTCTTGTCTTTCCAGCCGACCAGTTTGGTCTTTTCCCAGTTCTTGAACCAGGAGGGGGCGTCTTCGTAGCGGACGTTGTGAATCGACTTGACGAAGTTGGTGCGGGCGAAGACGGCGATGGCCGGCGCGGTGGTGTAGAGGAGGGCGATGAAGATCAGGGCCCAACCGGCGGAAGAACGCGCATCGCGCATCTTCGGCACGGTGAAGAAGCGGATAAGGATGTGGGGCAGACCGGCGGTGCCGATCATCAGCGACATGGTGATGAACCAGACGTCGATACGCGGACGTGTACCCTGGGTGTAGGCGGCGAAGCCAAGGTCTTTCTGGATACCGTCGAGAACGTCGAGAAGGTATTTACCCTGGGTCGCCGGATCGTTGAGAAGGGCGGCGCCTTCCGGGGTGATGGTCGAGCCGTAGCCGAGCTGGGGGATCGGGTTGCCGGTGAACTGCATGGAGATGAAGATCGCCGGAATCAGGTAGGCGGTGATGAGGACGCAGTACTGGGCGACCTGGGTGTAGGTGATCCCCTTCATGCCGCCCAAGGTGGCATAGAAGAAGACCAGGGCCATGCCGACGACAACGCCCATGTCGATGGAGAGACCCATGAAGCGGGAGAAGACGACGCCGACGCCGCGCATCTGGCCGGCGACGTAGGTGAAGGAGACGAAGATGGCGCAGCAGAGGGAAACGACGCGGATGGTGTTGGAATAGTAGCGGTCGGCCATGAACTGGGGGATGGTGAACTTGCCGTACTTACGCAAGTAAGGGCCGAAAAGGAAGGCGAGAAGAACATAGCCGCCGGTCCAGCCCATCAGATAAAAGGAGCCGTCACGTCCCATGAAGGAGATGAGGCCGGCCATGGAGATAAAGGAGGCGGCCGACATCCAGTCGGCGCCCGTCGCCATGCCGTTCATGAAGGCCGGAACCGACTGCTCGGCGGCGTAGAAGTCGCCCGTCGATTTGGCGCGGGCGGCATAGGCGATGTAGATGTACAGGGCAAAGCTCGCACCCGTAATGATCCAGGTCCAGACAAGAATACTCATAATGTGTCACCTCATGATGAATTATTGTTGATATGTTGATTCGCGTACGGCGTTGAGACCGGAGAATTTACTCTCCTTCGTGCACGTCATACTTGATGTCGAGCTTGTTCATGAGGCCGACATAGATCCAGATCAGCGCCACAAAAGTAATCATTGAGCCCTGGTTGGCGAACCAGAAACCGAGGGGAAAGCCGCCGATCCTCACGGCGTCGAGCTGATCGACGACCATGATCCCGCAAAAAAACGAGACGAAAAACCAGATCGCCAACAACACGACGATGTACGTCAGGTTTTCCTTCCAATACGCTTGCTGCTTTGCTGCATCCATAGCTGCTCTCCTTGTTGTTGAGGGTTGATCAGTTGATTGCTGGCATACCGATCGTCGTACCGGCACACCTCCTTTTCCTTGAAGGAGCCGCTGGCGCCGCTCCAGCCTCGCCGCGAGGGAGGCAACCAGGTAAAATCATCACACTGTTTTTAAATTGCTCGTTACCGCGCTGGACGCGAACCGTCTTTACCACTACTGAAAGGGCCAGATGTGTTCATCTTAACAAACCATGTTATCGAAGAAATGAACACTTCAATCCCCATGGAAATCGGATCCTGCACGACTTGTGGCAAAAATAACCGAGTGCGCAGCGACAGTCAACAAAAAAATATAACTACGTTTTGCATAGTGAATGATGATCCGTAAAAATGGCGTTAAACAGGGGTTTCAGGGGATGCCTGCAGGCAAACATTTTTCCGCACAAGCTTAACGGCAAAACAAAACTTTGCTAGAGGAGAGACTGTTTTTTTCTTGTGGAACTACTAACAATTATTGAAAGAACGGTTGCTTCGCTGGCGAAAAACGGCAAGAATGTCGACGAATTGAACTTGCACCTAAAGCAGGAGCCCCCATGCCCCACAGCAGCTTCAAGGAAGAGAGCTTCCTCTTCGTCCGCGTCGAGTCCCTCTGTCGCGGCGCGGTGGTGACCTGCACCCCGGAACTCGATGTCGTCGCCATGGCCGGTCTCATGCGTCAGCACGACGTTTCGGGACTGGTCGTCGTCGAGGACGGACAGCCGGTCGGCATCGTCTCGGTGCGCGACTGTCGCGATCTCATTGCCGCCGCCCCGAACAACCTCGCCACCATGACGGTGCGGGAGATCATGACCGTTGGCCTCGTTTCGGTGCGTCCCCGCGACCAGGTCTTCGACGCCGTCTTCAAGATGGCCAAGCACAATATCCATCGCCTCGTCGTCCTCGACGAAGCCGGCAAGCTCGTCGGCATCATCACCGACACCGACCTGTTGCGCCTGCAGACCCGCACCCCCCTCTATCTCAACCAGGAGCTGGAGAACGCCGACTCCATCGAACAGTTGCGCCAGAGCGGCAAGCGCCTCTTCGACATGGTTCGCTTCGCCAGCCGCGCCGGCGCCGATACCCGCAGCCTGGTCGAACTCATCTCCCACTTCAACGACGTCTTCACCCGCCGCCTCGTCGTTCTCCTCGACCGCGACGAAGGGATCCGCCTGCCGCAAGGGGCGGCCTATCTCGCCCTCGGCAGCGAAGGACGCGGCGAACAAACCCTGCGCACCGACCAGGACAGCGCCATCGTCTATGCCGACAGCACCACCCCGACCCAGTTGCGGGAGATCGAGCGCTTTTCCACCCGCCTGGTCGACGCCCTCGAAGCCATCGGCGTCCCCCGCTGTCCCGGCAACACCATGGCCAGCAACCCCTACTGGCGCCGCAGCCTCTCCGGCTGGAAAGAACTTCTCGACCAGTGGATGCAGGTTCCCAAACCCGAGAACATGGTCAATTTCGGCATGTTCCAGGATCTGCGCTGCATCCATGGCGATACCGAATTGGAACGGCAACTGCGCGACCATATCCACGCCGAGGTCGACCGCAACGCCCTCTTCCTCGCCCACATGGCGCGCAACATCGTCCGCTTCAAACCGCCCCTGGGCTTCTTCGGCCGCATCAAGGTCGAATCGTGGGGGGAGCATCGCGACGAAATCGACCTGAAAAAATCCGGCATCTTTACCCTGACCCTCGGTGCCAGCCTCCTCACCCTCGAAGCCGGCAGCAGCGGCGGCAGCACCTGGGAAAAATTCGAGCGCCTGCGCCGGCAGGGAACCATCGCCCCTGTCGACCTCGATACCATCGAGGAATCCTTCACCTATCTCGTCCAGTTGCGCCTTGAGAAACAACTGCGCGCCATCGAAGCCGGCAAGCCCCCCTCCAACTATCTCAACCCCCTGGTCCTCACTGAAAAGGAGCGCGCCCAGCTGCGCGCCGCCCTCAAAGGCGCCGGCACTTTCTTGCGCATCCTCCGCGACCGCTTCCAGCTTGACCTCATCGCCCGCTGATAGCTGCCCCTCTACTGCATCGCCGCCGTCCACTGCCGAGCCCGCTCGAAATAGCCAAAATAGCCCATCCCCGACGAGATCACCCCGGCGGCCTCGAGCAACTGTGTGCGCAGTTCGAGCTGTCGGGTCTCACTCCCCAGGCGAAAATCGGGGCCGAGGATGGCGAGAGTTCCCTCGATTTCTTCCCGGTGATTGAAAAGAGGAACCGCCAGACAGGTGACCCCTTCCCCCCCCCCACCGACATCCGCGCCAAACCCGGTCCGACGAAAACGCTCCAGGGCCAGAGCCACGATTGCATCGAGGGGGGGTGGGCGAGGGACGCTTCGCGGTCTGATCACCCGGTCATCGTCGAAGGCGAGGAGCGCCCGGCCGGCGCTGAGCGCGGTCAGGGGATAACGCCGACCGACCAGGGAGGCGAGTTTGACCTGCTGTCCGGTATCGATCATGTCGAGGAAGAGGACTTCGTCGCCGCGGCGGATGGCGAGATAGACCGCCTCGTCGCACAGCCGCGCCAGCCGCTCCATGACCGGCCTCGCCTTGCGCAACAGGGTCATGTGCGACAGGAACTTTTGCGCCGTCTCGTAGGCGGTCATGCCGAGGCGGTAACGCTTGGAACTCTCCTCGCGCTGCACATAGCCGCGCGCCTCCAACGTCGCCAGGAGGCGGAAGATGCTCGATTTGTTCATCCCCAACCGGGTACTGAGCTGGGCGATCTGCACCCCGTCCACCTGGTCGCAGAGGGCTTCGAGGAGATCGAGGGCATGCTCGACCGATTGGATGGAATACGATTCTTTTTCTCTGGGCGTCACTGGTCACTCCTTGGGCTGCGTCATCATCCCTCACTTCGCGTTATGATTTTTAATACCTTGTTCTATTATTGTCAACGTGATTTTACTTTTCTTTTAATAATAACTTTTTATGTATTTATTTCGATATGTTGTGTTGAATATTTTTAAAATATTGATTTACAAAAATGTTTTTGAAGATATCGCTTTATCCTGCTGGTCGGCTGTTCCGGCCCGACCATAGCTCACCCCGCCCTGTTGCCCCTGCTTTACCGAACCGGGTGAGATCAACCTGCGGGAGACGACAATCAAAAAAAACCGCGCCCCTTGCGAACAGGGGGCGCGGCAGTGTTATTTTTGACTGACTTTAAATGGTGTCGCTAAGGCTGATCAAAAATGCCCAGGTGCAAGGTGCAGAAATCCTGCGGAATAAGGCGTAGCCCAAGGTACGGCGTTGACGCAGGATAAGGGCAACGCCGCAGATGGGCGTTTTTCATCAGCCGTTTACACGTTAAAGCGGAAGTGCATCACATCTCCGTCCTTAACGACGTATTCTTTCCCCTCCAGCCGCAACAACCCCTTTTCCTTGGCCCCGCTCTCCCCCCCGCACGTGACAAAGTCGTTGTAGGCGATGACCTCGGCGCGAATGAAGCCCTTTTCGAAGTCGGTGTGGATGACCCCGGCGGCCTCGGGCGCCTTGGCCCCGGCGCGTACGGTCCAGGCGCGGACCTCCTTGACCCCGGCGGTGAAGTAGGTATAGAGGCCGAGAAGCTTGTAAGCTGCGCGGATCATGCGGTCGAGGCCCGACTCGCCCAGGCCGAGTTCGGCCAGAAACGCACCCTTCTCCTCCGCCGGCAGTTCGGCGATCTCCGCCTCGATCTTGCCGCAGATCACCACCGATTCGGCCCCTTCGGCGGCGGCCTGCTGACGGACGATGGCGACGAAGGGATGTTTCCCCTCAAGGTCGTCTTCAGAGACGTTGGCGACATAGAGGACCGGCCGCGAGGTGATGAGGTGGAGGTCACGCAGAGCGCGGCGCTCTTCGGGAGCGAGATCGGCAAGACGCGCCGGTTTGCCGCTGTTGAGACAGGCGCGCACCTTGAGGAGCAACGCCAGCTCCTCCTGCATCTTCTTGTCGCCGCTTTTGGCCTGTTTCTCGGTGCGGTTGATGCGTTTCTCCACCGTATCGAGATCGGAGAGGTTGAGTTCGGTCTGGATCACCTCGATGTCGCGCAGCGGATCGACGGTACCGTCGACGTGGACGACATTGTCGTCCTCGAAGCAGCGGACGATATGGGCGATGGCATCGACCTGACGGATGTGACCGAGAAACTGATTCCCCAACCCTTCCCCCTGGCTCGCCCCCTTGACCAGACCGGCGATGTCGAGAAACTCCATGACCGTCGGCAGGACGCGCTGCGGTTTGACAATGGTCGCCAGGGCGTCGAGACGCGGGTCGGGGACGTTGACGACGCCGACGTTGGGCTCGATGGTGCAGAAGGGGTAATTGGCCGACTCGGCGCCGGCCGAGGTGATGGCGTTGAAGATGGTCGATTTGCCGACGTTGGGCAGACCGACGATGCCGCACTGGATTCCCATAACGATAGTGTTCCTTTAAAGACCGATAGCCGGGGCTAACCCCGGCTATCGGAAAGTTTGACTGTTTTCAGTTCGATCAGACCAGCAGCGGGGCGATGATGAGGGAAACGATGCTCATCAGCTTGATGAGGATGTTCATCGCCGGGCCCGAGGTGTCCTTGAAGGGGTCGCCGACAGTGTCGCCAACGACGGCGGCCTTGTGAGCATCGCCACCCTTCTTCTCGCCGGCCAGTTCACCCTTTTCGATGTATTTCTTGGCATTGTCCCAGGCCCCGCCGGCATTAGCCATGAAGAGGGCCATGAGGACGCCGGTGACGGTGGCGCCGGCGAGGGTGCCGCCGAGGGCTTCCTTGCCGAGACCGAAACCGATGATCAGCGGAACCGAGATGGCGATGACGCCGGGGGCGACCATCTCCTTGAGGGCGGCCTTGGTCGAGATGTCGACGCAGGTCTGGGAATCGGGCTTGACCCCGGGCTTCCCTTCGAGAAGGCCGGGAATCTCGCGGAACTGGCGACGGATCTCGTCGACCATGGCGCCGGCGGCCTTGCCGACGGAGGTCATGGTCATGGCGGCGATGAGGAAGGGGATGAAGCCGCCGACGAAGGTGCCGATGAGGACCAGAGGATTGGTCAGGTCGATGACGGTAACCTTGGCGCTGGCAGCGTAAGCAGCATAGAGGGCCAGGGCGGTGAGGGCGGCGGAGCCGATGGCGAAACCCTTGCCCATGGCGGCGGTGGTGTTGCCGAGGGCGTCGAGGTTGTCGGTGATCTTGCGTACTTCGGGGCCGAGTTCGGCCATCTCCGAGATACCGCCGGCGTTGTCGGCGATGGGGCCGTAGGCATCGACGGTCATGGTCACGCCGACGGTGGCGAGCATGCCGACGGCGGCCAGGGCGATACCGTAGAGACCGGCGTTGTAGTTAGCGACGAAGATGGCGATGCAGATGATGATGACCGGAGCGACGACGCTCTCGAGGCCGACGGCGAGGCCATGGATGATGTTGGTCGCCGGGCCGGTTTTGGAGGCATCGGCGATGCGGCGGACCGGGGCGGCCGAGGTGTAGTACTCGGTGACCAGACCGATGGCGATGCCGGCGAAGGTGCCGAAGAGAACCGCCCAGAAGACGCCGCTGCTGATGCCGAAGGCGGCGACGGTGAACCAGGCGCCGACGAGAAAGAGACCGGCGCCGATGAAGGTCGAGTTGCGCAGAGCCGAAGCCGGGTCGGTGTTCTTGAGGATGTTCATGGAGAAGACGCCGACCAGGGAGGCGACCAGGCCGACGACCGCCAGCATGATCGGCAGGAACATCAGGCTCGCCTGATTGCCGCCGAGGGCGGCGAGGGTCTGAGTGCTGGCGGTGGCGGCGATGGCGATGGTGGCGATGATGGAACCGACGTAGGACTCGAAGATGTCGGCGCCCATGCCGGCGATGTCGCCGACGTTGTCGCCGACGTTGTCGGCGATGACCCCGGGGTTGCGCGGGTCGTCCTCGGGAATCCCCGCCTCGATCTTACCGACGAGGTCGGAACCGACGTCGGCGGCCTTGGTGTAGATGCCGCCGCCGACGCGGGCGAAGAGGGCGATGGAGGAAGCGCCCATGGCGAAACCGTTGATGTACTGGGCGGTCGCAGGATCACCCCAGACGAGATAAGCGATGCCGACGCCGAGGAGACCGAGGCTGGCGACGGCCAGACCCATGACCGCGCCGCCGCTGTAGGAGACGAAGAGGGCCGCGGCGATCCCCTTGGAACGGGCCGCCTCGGAGGTGCGGACGTTAGCCTTGGTCGCCGCCTGCATGCCGAAGAGGCCGGCGAAGATGGAGCAGAGGGCGCCGCCGAGGAAGGCGACAGCCGTACGCCAGCCGAGATCGCCAGCGGTCAGCATGAGACAGAAGACGACGACGATGAAGACGGCGAGAACCTTGTACTCGCGCTTGAGGAAGGCCATGGCGCCGTCGTGAATGGCGTCGGAGATTTCGACCATCTTGCCATTGCCGGCCGGCATCGCCTTGACGGTGAAATAGATCACCGTGGCGACGATCAGACCGAGGATCCCGAGAACCGGGGCAGACCACAACAAAGCGGACATGTGCAACTCCTCCTGATACTGATGATTGATTAAGCCGCGTTGTCGCGACTGTTGAATGTATTCATGGCCACGGCGCTGCCGCGGGTCAGAATCGTTTCGATGGCGGCAGCAGCCTGGTCGAGAACTTCGGGAAGGACCTTGCCCTCGGCGGACGAAAACCCCCCGAGGACATAATCGGCGACTTCCTGGCTCTGCGGCCGACCGACACCTACTTTAAGCCGGCAGAAGTCGCCGCCGATGACTCCGGCGATGCTGCGGATGCCGTTGTGACCGCCATGCCCGCCGCCGACACGGATGCGCAGGCGGCCGCAGGGAAGATCGATATCGTCATGGACAACGACAATATCCTCGCGGGCGACCTTGAGGGCGGCACAGGCAGCGCCGACGCTGACTCCACTTAGATTCATGAAGGTCTGGGGCAGAAGCAGGGTCGTTTCGACCCCGGCAATCCGTCCCACCCCGTAGAGCCCCTGATAACCCTGGCGTTTGAGGGCGATGCCGGCGACGGCGGCGACCTGGCGCACAACCATGAAGCCGACGTTGTGCCGGGTCGCTTCGTAGCGTGCGCCCGGATTGCCGAGACCGACCAGCAGCTTCACGCCGGCTCCGCTCAGGCCTTGGCTTCTTCGCCCTCGGCCGCCGCCGTCTCTTCGACCTCTTCCTTGTGGCCGGTGACGGTGATGACGGTGAAGTTGACATCATGGGGGACTTCGATGCCGGCGGGGAGCTTGAGGTCGTCGATATGGATGACGCCGCCGATTTTGAGGGCGGTGACGTCGATCTCGATGGCGTTGGGGATCGCCGTCGGCAGGCAGACGACTTCGAGTTCATGGCGGATGACCTGGACGCTGCCGCCTTCCTTCTCGCCAATGGCCTTGCCGAGGGTGTGGACCGGGACCATGACGTGAATCTTCTTCTTCAGGTCGATGGCCTGGAAATCGGCGTGGGTGATCTCACGCCGCAGGGCGCTGAACTGCATGTCCTTGACGATGACGACCTTGCCGTTGAAAGGCCCATCCCCTTTCAGGGTGATGAGGGTGTTCCAGCCGGCGACGGTGGCAATGGCCTTTTTCAGGGCCTTGGGGTCGACGGTGAGGGGAGTGGTCTCCATTCCCTTGCCATAAACGACGGCGGGAACCTGGGCGACGCGACGCAGGGCATGGGCTCCGCCCTTGCCGACCCGGGACCGACTGCTGACGATCAATTCTGCTTGTGCCATGAGAAACCTCCGTTGAACTTCTTTGTGCTCGGTTCTTTATGAAAGAAAGAACGGGTTGACTGGGCGATAAAGGCAACAGGAACTAAAACCTCAAACAAAGAGGGAACTGACCGACTCGTCGCCGTGGATGCGGCGAATCGCCTCGGCCAGCAGTTCGGAGATGGAGAGGACCCGCAGGCGCGGACAGGCGACGAGCTTGTCGTCCACCGGCACCGAGTTGGTCACCACCACCTCGCTCAAGGAACTGGCGTTGATGCGTTCGAGGGCCGGCCCCGAAAGAACGGCGTGAGTGGCATAGGCGTAGACCGCCTTGGCGCCGCAATCCATGAGGGCCTTGGCCGCCTGGCAAAGGGTACCGGCGGTATCGATCATATCGTCAACGATGATGCAGGTCTCCCCTTCGACATCGCCGATGATGTGCATGACCTCGGAGACATTGGGGCCGCTGCGGCGCTTGTCGATGATGGCGAGGCCGGCATCGAGGCGCTTGGCAAAAGCCCGGGCCCGTTCGGTGCCGCCGGCATCGGGAGAAACGACGACGACCCGCTCGCTGAAACGCCCGGCAATATCGGTCAGGCTCACCGGCGCGGCATAGAGGTGATCGACCGGGATGTTGAAAAAGCCCTGGATCTGCCCAGCATGGAGATCAACGGTAACAACGCGGTCGGCGCCGGCGGTGGAGATGAGGTCGGCGACGAGCTTGCTGGTAATCGGGGTACGCGGCGCCACCTTGCGGTCCTGGCGGGCATAGCCGAAATAGGGGATGACCGCGGTGATCTGCGCCGCCGAGGCCCGCTTGAGGGCATCGATCATGATCAGGAGTTCCATGAGATTATGGTTCGACGGCGCCGAGGTCGACTGGATGACATAGACATCGCGACCGCGCACGTTCTCGCCGATCTCGACCATGATCTCGCCGTCGGAGAAGGTCTTGACCTTGGCATTGCCGAGGGGGACGCCAAGCTGTGCGCAGATTTCCCGCGCCAGCTCCGGGTTGGAATTCCCGGAAAAAATCTTCAGCTTGTGTTCCATCTCTTTCATGCCCTCGCCGGAAAAACTGTAGGCCATGGCGCCCCATGACCTAAGCGGTAGAACGAATGGCCTCCCCTCGCCGGGAGCGCCGGGAGGTGGTGCCTAAGTGTGGCTGGGGCGCCAGGATTCGAACCTGGGAATGCCGGAATCAAAATCCGGTGCCTTACCGCTTGGCGACGCCCCAATGAATTGTCGAGTCAACGAAAACGGCGGCCGGCAAAAAACGGCCGGCTTCACAGGGGCCGGACGAGAAAGACCCGCCAGGAAGACTCCGTCGCCAGAACCTTGCGCGCCGCCTCGGCCACCTTGGCGGAAGCGAAGACCCCGAAGAGGGTCGGGCCGCTCCCCGACATGAGCGCGCCGGCGGCGCCAAGGTCGCAGAGGCGCGTCTTGATCGCGGCCAGCTGCGGATGGCGGCCGATGGTGACTTGCTCCAGATCGTTGTGCAAAAAGGCCGCAAGCTCCGGAACCGTGCTGGGAAACCCCGGAAGTTTAGTCACTTCGTCCGGCGATGTCAATCGCAAATTTTGGTAGACCGCGGCGGTGGAAACCGCCACCCCCGGGTTGACCAGAACGTAGCAGACCTCGGGCAGGGGCGGCACGGTCCGGAGCACATCGCCGATGCCGGTGGCCCAGGCCGGAGCGGCAAAGAGGAAAAAGGGGACATCGGCTCCGAGCTTCGCCCCCTCAGCCATGAGCTGCGGCTGCGTCAGCCCCGCCCCGAGCATGTCGTTCAAGCCGAGGAGGACACTGGCCGCATCGGAGGAGCCACCGCCGAGGCCGGCGGCGACGGGGATCTGCTTATCGATGACGATCTCCACCCCCTGCCGGCTCCCTGCCAGCTCCAGAACCCGGCGGGCGGCGCGGGCGGCGATATTTTCCTCGCCGGCGGCAAGGGCGACCCCGTCGCAACGCACCCGGACAGCGCCGCTGGCATTGAGGGTCAGTTCGATGCGGTCATAGAGGGAAATCCTCTGCATCAGCATGGCGAGGTCGTGATAACCGTCGGTCCGCTTACGCAGGACGTGCAGGCAGAGG